>OQVT01001256.1_pt1 | contig 15841 bp, 18 predicted proteins | sample 1691561 | NCBI WGS metagenome assembly OQVT01 (sample SAMN03418260, study PRJEB22391) | human gut metagenome | biome: human-gut; feature: organic feature; material: feces | host: Homo sapiens | place: Tanzania | collected 2013-01 | reverse complement strand
GCCGTTATATAGACAGGATTTTTTGCATACCTGAAATGCACTGCATCAGCAATCAATGCAAAGTTCATCTGTAAGGGACATTGTGCAATAGCCGAAAGATTGACTGTGCATACCGGCAACCATGCTCGTATGGTCGGTATGTACGTGACTGAAATCACCGAGGCTAACAAGCCCATTGGTTATGATAAGGATGTTCTGGTAGAAGAGGATGTGTGGATCGGCTCAAATGTCACTCTGCTCTCGGGAGTGACAATAGGCAGAGGCACAACAGTGGCCGCAGGTGCTGTTGTCACCAAGCCAATGCCGCCATACTGCGTATGCGGAGGTGTTCCTGCCAAGTTCATCAAGTTCTACTGGACGATAGATCAGATACTTGAACATTCTGAGTTTTGCAGCGGGGGGGGAGTAATAGTCACATTATCAACAATATAGCCAAAACGTCTTATTCTGATTCCAAAATATTCTTTGTATAGAAAGTATAGCCCTCGCAAGCTAAAGTTCTTTTTCAATTTTGCTAACATACTCATTTTGATCTATCATTTTAATTATTTGCGCTGGTACTCCACCAACGATCGCATTATCAGGAATATCTTTTACTACTACTGCATTTGGTGCGACAACCACATTATTACCTATTCTGACTTTGCCTATCACCTTGCAGCCTACCGCAAGTTCTACATTGTCACCAATCTCGGCTATTTGAGTATTGTCATGTTTGTTTCCAACAACTACTCCAGAATTTATTTTACAATTACAGCCTATTGATTTACAATTAATTATCCCCCCCCTCTAAATGAGGAAGATACAGTCCATACCCGACAACATTAATCGGAATTGCCAAATTATACTTCAATCCCAACCTACGATTGTAAAAGCGATACAGATAGCGAAGCAGACTTCCGCAGTTGTGATAATACTCATACTTTCGCAGCGATTTCAGATAGCGGTAAGAGCAGGCATGCACATTTCCATAAATCAACTTTACGATATAACATATTCCAGGCTTTATCCCGTTTGCTTTCGCATCTTCCTGAAGATAGAACTTCAAACCGACTTTTGTCTTAATCATACCAATTTTGCATATAATGACCGGTAGAGGTCGTAAACTACTTCTTTACGGTAACAGGTATATACCTTTTCGTAAGCCTTATGACACATTTCATCTGCCTTTTCTTTATGCGTCTGACACCAGTTGATAGCATCTACAATAGCATCGGATGACTTTGGAGCGACGAGCATTCCGCAAGGCTTTCCATCAAGGTCTGTAAGCATATCCTTTACGGCTGCGCGAGGGCAGGATATAACCATCTTGGTGAGACTCATGGCCTCAATGATGGAGATAGGGAATGCTTCCCATGGATAGTAAGTAGGCAATGCCACAATATCCACTTCGTGCATGAATTTAACTGCTTCAGGGTTAGGAAGGCGGCCATGTATGAAAATTGTCTTGTCCAATTTTTCGCCAGCGATTGTCTTTACATTCGCAACTACCGCATCTGAACCCGGACCGATAACGTCCAAACGCACATCAGTTCGTGTGCAAGCTGACACCAACTCATAAAGTCCCTTGGTAGGATATAGATTTCCGATAAATGCCACGCGCTTATAATCCTTAGGAGTCGGATTCATCTTTTCGTTTACATCTATGGAGTTGGGAGTCAGGTACACCTTATCCATCAGATTCTCCATACCTTTAAGAGTGTTGTATGATCGCGAGTCAAGCACCCATATCTGATCAAACTCATTCATTGACATCCGGAGAAGCCTGCCGACCAAACCTGCGGACTGAATGTCCTCGGTGATGCAGCCGTACCTGCAATGCATGATGGTTTTCACGCCATACTTCTTACAAAGTTTTGCTACACAATAATCGCGAAGAGAACCGATATTTCCGCTTGTGGTAGTATGTAAGACATCATAATAATCTTTACACCATTCACTTACATTGCCTGTCATGTCATATAACCCCAGTTCATTACTTCTTTTGCACCCAACTTTCTCAGCCTTATCAAGGCTTTCTGTTGATGTCCATCCTACTCTGTCGGGATCTTCATTCTCACCAGAAAAAATATACCCATGGCTTCTGTTTCCACCACGTGCTGCATACTCCCATTGTGCTTCTGTTGGAAGAGAAAAATTTAGTCCCGTCATCCGAATTAATGTATCAGTAAAAGCAACAGCATCTTCCCATGAAAGCATATCCATCGCAGTATCACCATTATTGTTTTCTTCAAGGCAGCGATTTTCAATAGACATAAAAGCTTTCCATTGTTTTTGAGTTACTTCATATTTGCTGATATAAAAATTTGATAATTCTACTTTATGAGCATTACAACTTAAACTATCTTGTTCCGTCAAATAATCGTTCATTTCTGGAGTATTACCCATAATGAATGTTCCTCCTTCAACAAGAACCATGTTATCTAAAATAGAAGTAATAGCATTCTCTTGTGATTCTGTTAATCCTTTCACTTTAACATGGAGTCCTTGACTATTGTAGGTATAGGCATGCTTGGCAATTAAAGAATACACAAATAACGTTACAAAAGTTATCAATATTGTAAAAAATAAAATATAAAAATTGGTGTTAATAGGGTAAAATGGATTAAATAGGTGTTTCCTTTCACTCACCTATGCCATGCCTCGTTACCGAAGTCGAAGCAATCGTCTTAACTTCTTTAACTTCTTAACTCCTTAACTTCTGATAAAATCTTCTTGACTCTGGATAAAAAAATCGAAAGGCTGCTGGGCGTGGGTGCTCAGCAGCCTTTCGGTTATGAGGTTGATGGAGATTGACTATTTGAAGCGCCAAGTGATGGTGCCATCGCCGTTGGTGGTGCGGTTGTTAGGCACTGCAAAGCGGCTCTTGAGCGATTCGCGTTCGCAGTAGGCGCGCACGTCACGGTGTCGCCATGCTTCGCCTGTTCCGCTGATGGCTCTTGCCTCGATCACGTGGCCACGGGCGTTGACGGTCACTTTCACGGTGATAGAACCCTCGTAGCGGCTGTGTGGGCGGCCCCAATATGAGCCAGTATAGCCCACAAGGCCCGAACCGATGGTGCCGTGACCGCTAATGTCGCCAGTGCTTGATGCGCCGTTGGGCGAACCTTGCGTTCTACCGCTGCCAGAGCCCTTGCCGAATGCGTTTTTCATACGCTTGTCGGTTTCCGACTCTACTTTCGAACTTGCGCCTTTGCTGCGCTTGTTGGCTGCCTTAGCCTGTGGCTTAGGGTTGGGCTTCGATGCGCCAGTCTTTTTCTTGTCGTCATCTTTCTTCTCGACGGTCTTCACCTTCATAGGCGAAGGCTTCTCGGTGGTGATATTCTTTGGTGGCAGAGGAGCCACTTTACCCGCGTCCTGAAGTTCGTCGCCTTCCGCCTCGTTGCCAGTCTCCGTGCTTTCGGCGTTTTCTGGCTCGTTGTCGTCGTTGTGGTCGCTTTCAGTAGGGTCGGGAGTGTCACCGAGTTTTGCGAGCATATCTCCGCCAGCGTCCTCCATCATGGTGATGTAGGGCTGCTCTTGTGGTACTTCAATGCCCGGAAGCACATACCAAATCATAAACAGCAGCACCCCCAGCGTGATGATGGTGGTGATGATAGCGGATATTATTTCATTTTTTCTTTCGTTCATTGATTGGGTGGTGTTGCAGCATCGGTTGCTGAGGCTGCAGGTTGCGTTACGTCTTGTTCAGGGGCTTCGTTGGCGCTGGAAGATGAAGGTTTGGTGGCAAGCACCACTTTCAGTCCGGCCTTAGTGCCCAAATCAAGAATTTCAACGATTTTGCCGTATGGCACGGCTTCGTCGGCATGAAGTGCCACAAACTGATGTTCGCTGTCGCTGCCGTTTTTCACGCTTTGCAAAAAGCCCACGAGTTGGGTTTCGTCCACAGGTCGTGCGTAGCCCTCGTTGAGGGAGTCGGCTTCAGTGACCCACACACGCTGCAAGCTGTCGATGTAGATGCGGCTCGAAGGCTTCAGTTGTGTGGTTTGGCTGCTTTGTGGCAGATTCACTTCCAGTGCCGACGGAAACACGAAGGTGGAAGTCACCATAAAGAAGATAAGCAGCAGGAACACCACGTCGGTCATCGACGACATGCTGAACGCACTTTGAGTATCGTGTTGTCGTTTTAATGCCATTTTTTAATTCTCCGTAGTGTTTTTGTTATTTAGCTGGCTCGTTGAGCAAGTCCATGAATTCCATGGTGTTTCTTTCGAGTTTGTTCATCACTTTCTTCACGCGGCTTGAGAGGAAGTTGTAGGCAAACATAGCGATGATACCCACAATCAAACCAGCCACGGTGGTTACCAATGCCTCGTAGATGCCTTGTGAGAGCACGGTCACGTTGGCACTTGATCCTGCGCCAGCGAGAGCCATAAACGCCTGCACCATACCGGTAACGGTACCCAAGAAGCCAAGCATAGGAGCACCAGCTGCGGTGGTAGCGAGCCAAGAGAAGCCCTTTTCGAGTTTCGACACCTCGATGTTACCCACATTTTCCACAGCCACGAGCACGTCGTTCATTGGGCGGCCAATGCGAGAGATACCCTTTTCAATCATGCGGCTTGAAGGAGAGTTGGTCTGCTGGCAGAGCGCGCGCGCTTCTTCAATTTTGCCTTGGTGAATGAAAGTTTTGATTTTCTGCATGAAATCCTTGTCTTCACGACTTGCGCCAGTGATGGCGAAAGTGCGCTCGAAGAAGATATAAATACTCACGATGGCGAGCAGTGCCAGAGGAATCATAATCCAACCGCCTTTGAGCGTGAGGTCCCACAGGCTTTCGTTTGCCACTGTGGTGGCAGATGCTTTGGCTGCTGTGGTGGCTTGTGCCAAAATCATGTTAAGTGCTGTCATTTTCTGTAGTTATTGTTTTGTTTTTATTGTTTCAGAGCAGTTTGTTTTATTTCAGACATTCCTTGTATGCCTTGATGGTGTTTTCCAAGCCCATATACAGCGCGTCGCTGATCAGGCTGTGGCCAATCGACACTTCGAGCAGATGTGGCACATGCTCCTTGAAGTACTTCAGATTTTGAAGATTCAGGTCGTGGCCGGCGTTCAGCCCCAATCCCACTTTGTGTGCGGCTTCGGCGGCGCGGGTGAATGGCGCAACTGCCTCTTCGGGGTTGTCGGGGTACATTTGGGCGTAAGGCTCGGTGTAGAGTTCCACACGGTCGGCACCTGTTTTTGCCGCCAGACGGATGTTCTCTTCATCGGTGCCCACGAAAATGCTGGTGCGGATTCCTGCCTCTTTCAGTCGGTCGACGATGCCGGTGAGAAATTCAAGATGGTCGGCCACCACCCAGCCTGCCGATGAGGTGAGCGCGTCGGGAGCGTCGGGCACGAGTGTCACTTGCGATGGGCGAGCCAAGAGCACGAGCTTCATGAAGTCTTCACTTGGATAGCCCTCGATGTTAAACTCTGTGCGAATGAGTGGACGCAGCGCAAACACGTCGTCGTGCTTGATGTGGCGTTCGTCGGGGCGTGGGTGCACTGTGATGCCGTCGGCTCCGAAGCGTTCGCAGTCGATAGCCACGTGTTCCACGTTTGGCACATTACCGCCACGAGCGTTGCGCAGAGTGGCCACTTTATTGATGTTTACACTTAAATTTACCATTTGTGTATGTCGAGTTTAGTTTTTTTTAGAGCGATATGGCTCCGTTTAGTGTGGTTTTGCGAAAAAAAATCGTAAATTTGCCACAACACAATAATTGTGCAAAAATAAAAAGAATTGGAGAGATATAAAAGTGAAATATGCTTAAATGGACAATTCTTTGCTTTTTTGCAGCCAACCAGCATCTGCTGGTGGGTGTGAATAATGTAAGAAGTGGAGGCGATGTTCAATCCGTGGGTTGAATTTATATCGCTGTGTTTCAGAAAAGTAATATCTTGGAAAGATGAAAATATCTATTTTTGGCAACGAATTTCAGCACGAATCGCTTGAGCAGGTGAAACTGCTGTTGAGCCTTCTGCACGACACAGGCGCTGAACTGTGGGGCGACCCATCGTATGTGCATTTTTTGAACCATGAAGTGGGCGAGATTCCCTATCTCAACGTGTTTGGCAAGGGGGCAGCCGTGCGTGCCGATGTGGCAATCAGCATTGGCGGCGACGGCACTTTTTTGCGCACCGCACAGGCGGTGGCAGTGCAGGGCGTCCCCATCATGGGCATCAACGCCGGGCATTTGGGCTATCTCACCACCGTCGACATCAGCGAAACGGCACAAGCCGTGAAGTGCCTGCTGTCGGGCGACTACGACATTGAGGAACGCTCCATGCTCCAGCTGATGCTGCCTTCGGGCTACGAGGAAGCCAAGCGCTTCGCCCTCAATGAGGTGGCTATTCTTCGCCAAGACACATCTTCCACCATCAAATTAGACGTGAGCCTCGACGATGTGGCACTCACCACATTCAATGGCGATGGTATGCTGCTCTGCACCCCCACAGGCTCCACAGCCTACAATTTGAGTGTGGGCGGCCCAATCCTCCACCCCCAATCACGCTGCTTCGTGCTTTCGCCCATCTCCCCACACGCCCTCACCATGCGCCCGGTGGTGTTTGCCGACACCTCGATGCTGCGCGTGACGGTGCGCAGTAGGGCACGGCTGTTTCAGGTGAGCGTAGATGGCGAGACCATCGACTTGCCATCTGGCACCACGCTTCGCATAGCCAAAGCGCCATTCCCAACCCGTGTGATTATGCTGAAGGGGCACCGCTTCGCTCGAGTGCTGCGCACAAAACTGATGTGGGGCAAAGACAACAGAGGGGAGGAATAGCGGCGATGCAGTGTTACTTCATTGACAAGGAATTTGGCAAAGTGTTGGTCACGTTCAGGCGTGGAATGAAAAATGTGAGGTGCCGCTGGCGTGGCAATCGGCTTTACATGTCGGCTCCTTACGGTATGGAAAAGCAGTTGGAGGGCTTGGTTGATGCCGACCGTGATAAAATCCGCGCGCTCAATCATCAGAAAATCACCTTCCACGACGGTCAGGTGATACCGTGCTTCCACACCACCCTCACCATCAGCACCGATGCCAAACTCACCACCAACTGTGTGGCTCACGGCATCGACCCAGCCGACGGCGTGTCGCTTTATATGCGTGTACCAGCCGATTTGGATTTGGAGAACGATGCGGCGACGCGCGCCCTTTCGAAGGTGATTTCCTTGCTGTTTGGGCGCATTGCCCACCGCTATCTGATACCATACGCCCAAAGCGAGGCCGCTCGCCTGGGGCTGAAACCTCGTGGCTTCGAGATAGGCAAAGGAACGGTGAAATTAGGGCACTGTACGCGAGGCGGAGTGATTCAATTATCACGCCACCTGATGCTTTTGCCCGAACCGCTGGTGCAATATGTGGTGTGCCACGAACTCGCACACCTCACCCACATGGACCACTCGCCAGCGTTCCATGCCCTGCTCGACAGTTATCTCGACGGCCGCAGTGCCGAACTCGACCGCCAAATCGCCCATTTCCCCTGGCCCATCCTCCGATAGCGCACCACCCATACAAGGGGCTAATGGCGCACCAGTTTCACGCAACTTTTGGGAATGTAGAGGTTGTCGTGCCCGGAGGTGAGCATGTAGTAATTGCCGTGGCTCTTGTAGGTGTCGGCGATGATGGTGCCTGCCGGCACGGTGTAGAGTTTGCCGCCCACACCAGTGGCGCTTTCCCCACTGAAGTCCTCGCCGTAGATGGGTGTGGCTTTCTTCGCCACGATGCGCGGACTGCCACCGTTGCACCAAGTTTGGCACTCCAGATATTTGGTGCGCGCATATCCCACCACATTGTCCTTCTTCACTTTAGTCCAGCCGTCCACTTGACCAATCTTTTCGGCGTTGCCCAAGCCGTGGAGCATACCATACACTTGCCCCACCACCTTGCCGCTTGCCGAAGGGGTGGCACGAATATTCACAAAACCGTCGTCGGAAATGGCATATACGAGGGTGAACACGCGCTGCGCATTCACAAAGCCGCAGATGCAAAGCATCAGTGCTATCAATAATCCTTTCTTCATAGGTGTTAGCTTTTTTTGTTTTTCAAAGGATAAAGATAATGATAATTCGGTAATTAAAAAACACGTCGGGTCGCAGGAATGGGAAAAACAGTGAAAAATTTGGTTAAAATAGTGAAAATTCACATTTTCGTCTATAAAATGGGGTGGGTGGTAGTTTTTGTTTGTTTCCTTTGGAGGGGTGTTCGTAATTTTGCAACATGAAAAAATTCAGAAGCATGAAAAAGTTACTACTGACACTAACCGTGATGTGCTTGGCGTTTGGCGCTCAGGCGGCTTCCACACTCAATGGACTGCTGGTAGATGCCAACGACTCGCTGCCGCTGATAGCGGCCACGGTGAAGTTGCTCAAGGCCAACAAAGACAGCACCTATGTGATGGGCACTGTCACCGACGGCAATGGGCTTTTCAACCTTAAAGATGTGGCGCCCGGACGCTATGTGCTGAAATGCTCCTATCTGGGCTACGACAACGCCACACGCCGCGTGACCGTGGAAAAGACCGGTCGCGACGTGAACTTTGGTGCCATTTCTATGAAAATGGAGGGCATTCTCCTGAAGGAAGCCGTGGTCAACGGCGTGAAAACGCCTATCACGGTGAAGGAAGACACCATAGAATACAACGCCGACACCTATAAAACCCAAGCCAACGCTGTGGTGGAAGACCTACTGAAGCGTATGCCTGGCGTGGAGGTGAGCAGCGACGGCAAGATTACAGCCAACGGCAAGGAGGTGTCGAAAATCCTTATCGACGGTAAGGAATTCTTCAGCGACGACCCGAAAATGGCTTCGAAAAACATTCCTGCCGATATGGTGAACAAACTCCAGGTTATCGACCGCAAAAGCGACTTGGCGCGCCTTACGGGCGTTGACGACGGTGAAGACGAGACGGTGATCAACCTCACGGTGAAGAAGGGCATGAACAACGGCTGGTTTGGCACCGTGACAGGTGGCTACGGCACCGACGACCGATATAGCGGCAATCTGGTGGCAAACTACTTTGCCGATGGCAACCAGTTCACTTTCATTGCTGGTGGCAACAACACCAATAGCCAGAACTTCACCGATGGCGGTGCCTCACGCTTTATGCGATTTGGCAACAATAGCGGTATCACCACCAGCCAAAACCTCGGTTTCAACTTCAATGTGGGTTCTAAGGACAGCGAGAAATTCCGTGCTGGCGGTAATGTGAACTACAACCACAGCGACCGCGATGCGCGCACCACTACCGACCGCCGCTACATTTTCCCCGACTCCACCAGCTACTACAACTCGGCTTCGTCATCTCGCACCAAGGGACACAACGTGCGTGGCGATTTCCGCATTCAGTGGAAGCCCGACTCATGCAACACATTCGAGTTTCGCCCCAACTTCTCATTCAACTTCAGCAACAGCGCGAAGGCCGACTCTTCGATGACTCGTGCAGGCGATGTGGCGATGACTCCAGTGAACCGCAGTTTGAGCAGTTACAACAACGACGGCAAGGGCTTCGACATCGGTGGCCAGGTGGTGTTCACCCACAAGTTTAAATATCACCCAGGGCGTAGCTACAGTGCACATCTTCGCTACAAATACAGCTCCACCAACGAGGATGGCACCACCTACACCCAGAACACCTACTACTTGAAATCGGACCCCGACGAGACAATCGACCAAATTTACGAGAACCACCGTCGCACCAACACTATCGCTGGCCGACTGACTTGGACCGAACCTCTGGGCGATGTGAAGAATGCGCGATACCTCACTTTGGCTTATCGCGGCAACTACAAGTTTAGCCGCGCCACCAAACTGGTGTACGACATCAATGGCACTCCCTCCCAACCAGTGCTGGGCTACAACCCCAACGACCTGATGGTGGACTTGCTCTCCGACCAGAACATACGCAACTATTTCGAAACCCAATACGGGTCGTATGCGCTCGTAGATGGACAGTTACTCTCGCAGATTATCAACTACGACTTGGGCGAGGAATTGGAGCGTGTGCTCAACGAAAGCCAAAGCAACCGCTTCCGTAACACCTACTACAACCAGTCGTTTGAACTGGGCTATCGCCAAGTGCGCAAGGCGTATAACCTGAATGTGGGTTTCTCGGTCAACTCGGCAATGTCGAAGAGCACCGACTTGATTAACGCCGACCGCAATATCGCAGCCCGCTGGTCGTGGTCGGTGGCTCCGTTCGCACGCTTCCGCTACAAGTTCAGCAAGACGCGCAACCTCGCATTCGACTACCGTATGCGTGCCAGCGAACCATCGCTCACCCAACTCCAGCCTGTGGCTGATGTGTCGAACCCATTGAACATCACCATCGGTAATCCTGATTTGAAAGCCACTTTCACACACCGTGTGAATTTGCGATTCAGTGACTTCAACCAGACAGCCCAGCGCAGCCTTATGGCGATGATTGGCGTGAACTTCGCGCAAAACAGCATCATCACCCAGACCACTTACGACGCTTCTACTGGTGGTCGCACCAACACCTACGCCAATGTGAATGGTGTGTGGAATGCGATGGCGATGAATATGATTAGCCTCCCATTCGGGGCTTCGAAGGTGTGGTTCTTCAGCAATCACCTGTTCTCTCGCTACTCTGTGACCAAGGGTTTCAACAATGGCGAATTGAACACCAGCGGCACATTCAGCGTGAATGTTTCACCAGGTTTGGCGTTCCGCAACTCGGCGCTTGACTTGGAAATCCGTCCACGCTACAGTTTCCAAACCACCCACAACTCCGTGAATGTGGGCAACAACCGCGACATTCACACCTACGGCGGTATGTTCAACGGCACCTATTCTACGCCTTTCGGACTCGTGCTGAGCACCGACTTGAACTTCAGCGCCACTTCGGGTATGGCAGCAGGCTACGACTCAAAACAGTGGATTTGGAACGCCTCACTGGGCTATCAGTTCCTCCGTGGTCGCACGGCAAGCGTGCAACTCAGCGTGTTCGACATTCTGCAACAGAAAAAGAGCATCGAGCGTACCGTTACCGCCAACTATATCGAGGACGTGTACACCAACTCGCTCAACCGCTACGCGATGCTCACGTTCACCTACCGCTTCACCACATTCTCAAAGGGCAACCAGCCCACCCAAAAGAACAGATGGGGTGACCGTGGCGACGGACCAGGCCCAGGCGGACCACCTCTAGGCGGCCGCGGTGGTCGTCCAAGCGGCCCACCTCCAGGCGGTCCTGGTGGCCCACCAATGTTCTAATGCATCCGAAGTAATAACACTAACATACCAATTCCAATCCAAAAAGGCGACCACCCACGGCCGCCTTTTTCCGTGCTTAATAAGGAAGTTAGTGGAAAATTTTTGTGGATAGATTATGCATTGTTGCCGAATCGTGAATGGAATCAAAGAAACAAAAACATAAAAAAACAGCCTTGGGGCAACGTGGAATGCTTCGCATTTGGCGGTGCGACTGTGCGCTTTGCGTCATTGGAAACGAGTTTCCATGCCGCCAACCACACAATCCCTCCGCCACCCTCTTACGAGGGCTATCCACTTTGCCCCAAGGATAAAAACCGCTCGCCGTTTCACGGCGAAAAACCCCTGATGATAAAATAATTTCTTGAAAAAGGCTGTTTTTTATGTTTTTTGTCTCAGTGCCCCCCAGTATTTATCCTCTGAACCGAAATAAACCCTAATGACCGATTTGGGATAAAGCACCATAGGAAGCACTGATTTTTTCAGTGCTTCTGCTTTTACAGGTTAAACCAAATGGCGTGAAGATAGTCTATTCAGAAAAAATAAAGACGATGAAGAGAACGGTTAATTTCTTAAAATACGCAGTAATAGGCATCGCGAGTGCCGTGATGCTCAACGTGTTTACGGCACAACCAGCCGCAGCACGCACCTACACCTCCGAGACACTGAACTACGAAATTGTGTATCACTGGGGCTTGATTTGGAAACACGCTGCCAATGCACGCCTCACTATCAAGCGCACCAACAATGGCGGATATTATTCGGAGTTGGTGGGCAGAACTCGCTCGTGGGCTGACAAGATTTACCCCGTGCGCGACACGCTGAAGTGCTGGATGAACAGCAATTTCACGCCCACAAAATATATGAAACTCACCCACGAAAAGAGTTATTACGCAAAAGACGTGGTGAACTTCTCGTATGCTAACAACACCACCTACGGCAAATGTGTGCGCTACCGCACCAACCGCACCGAGAGGGTGTCGCTCGCTTCGCGTGGCGTGGCTTACGATATGATGAGCGTGTTTTACATGCTGCGTAACCTCGATTTCGGTGCCTTGCAGAAAAACAAGAGTTACAAGACCGTGGTGTTCTCTGGAAAGTCGAAAGAAACGCTCACTATCAGGTATAAAGGCACACAGATGGTGAAACTGCGCAACAAAAGCAGCCACTCGGCGTACCACATTACGTTCACTTTCACGCAAGACGGCAACAAGAAGTCGAGTGACGACATCGACGCCTATCTCTCCACCGGTCCGGCGCGCATTCCGCTGCTGCTCGTAGGCCAGTTGCCTGTGGGCGAAGTGAAATGCTACTACGGCGGTAGTATCGATAAATAGAGTTATTAGAAGTTAAGAAGTTAAAGAAGTTAAGACGATACTTTCTTTGCTGGTAATTTACAGGGAAGCCGATTTAATCCAATTAAAAATCCATTATCACCTATTTTTAATAAGGTGTAAATGAGATTGAATGGATTAAATCGGTGTTTGATTTCTTTATTTGATGTAATCGATATCTCGAATATCCAATTTCTAATTTCTACCTTTCTTATTCTCCGATGGGGAGGCTGTAGCCGATGAGGCGGTATGCCACTTTGTAGGGCGATGCTTTCTTTCGGGGTTTTGCGCCGGCGTAGTAGTAGAATTGGCGTTGAATGTCCCACGACTTGATGGTCACCAAGCGTGTTTCGCCGGCTAGTAGTGTCACGTTCACCGTAGCCACACGCTCGTGTAGTTGTTCGCCTGTCAGGGTGCTGTAGCGCAGGCGGAGTTTGATTTGCGAGATAGTTCGGTCGGTGCGGTTGGTCACGAAAAACGCCTCCTTGCTGTCGCTCGCCTTTTTGGTGTAGCCTTTAATGGAAATGGCGTTAGGATTCACGCCTTCAGGCACGCTGTCGGCATCAGTGGTGATGCACTCCAGTTCCATGCGTGTGCTGCTCAATTTGTGCACAGAGGTTTTGGTGCGCCCAAATGTGCCACACCAAACCAAAACGCATATCAATATCACTGCAAACCGTTTCATAGATAGCGAATTTCATTGAATTTCTCACCGTTGCCATTCGCATGAAACATCTTGCGGAAGCCCACAGGCAATTTTTCTTCCACCTTTTCGGGCGTAACGCTCACACCACGGAATATTTTTGAGAAAAAGCGTGCCAAATTCAACCTCACTTTCAACTTGTAGTGCGGAGGGTCGAACGTGAGCGAAGTGCCGTCGGCAGAAAGCGTAGCCACACACTCAAGCGGACTTTTCAACCCCACTTTGCTTCGCTCGGTGTAGATCCACAGTCGGAATTTATTCGCCACAGCGCTGCGGGCGATATATCCCATCACCGTGCCAGGAATCAACTCCAAGTCGGAACTGGCGAGCAGCACGATGCGGTAAGCAATGTTTTTTTCGCCTTTATAGCGCTCGATGGCGAGTTTCATTTCCTCGTTGGGATATTCCCAGATACCCTCCATTTGCTGCATGTCGGTTTCGGCGAATTTCGCCTTCATGGTGACTTCGTCGATGCCGGGCAGCACCACGGTGCTTTGTGGCACACCAGCGAGAGCCCACTGTGCAGTTAGCCCTACCGAAATCAGCAGTATGAGAAGCAGTTTTCGACGCATTGGTTAGTTGGCGGTGGAGAAACGATAGGTAAGGCCGAAACTGAGGATTTCTTTCAGTTGCCAGTATTTCCAAGTGTCGTTGTAGGGCCGCGACTTGTCGTAGCGCAGATGCACGAAAATGCGAGTGGAGAGGTGGCGAGTGATGGAGAAATCCACGGTGTTTTCCCAATCGCCCTGCACATATTCGTAGTTGGAATACACATAGAATCGCGACGACCACGAAATGTTGGGACTGATGCTCCAATTCAGGCGAGCCTCCATCTTGCTACCGAAACTGTGCGCAAAGTGGTGCCCAGCGTCGATACCAAACGACACGGGATCAAGATTGTCGATGTCGCGGCAATACTTCATATTGTAGGAAAGGGGCGCTAACGACAGCGAGAATGTCTTGATGCCCTCCTGGTCCTTATAGTTGTAGGTCATACCCACACCGATGTTTAATTCGGCTGGCGAGAGCAGACTTGCCTTCATGGTGTTGGTGTTCGCCTTGTAGGTGTTGAACATCTGCGTTTTAAACTGGAGCGATGTAGAGTAATACCAGTTTTTAATCGCCTTGTAACCAAACATACTGTTGAATTGAAGAATGTCTTCATTGATGGCATACTTGCGCAGCGTATCGCTTTGCGACGACATCACGCCCACCTTGTAGCGCAAGGTGTTGTCGAACAGATATTTCGGGTGCAACTTTTGGTTGAGGTTGAAATTCCATTGAAAATCGCCCAGCACATTCACATTGTTTTCACCACCCTGATACCAGTTGTCGCTGATAAAAGCCTGTGTGAAGTGGGTGCTGATGCCGAATGTGTGCAACCAGTTGTGGCGCTTTTCGGGACGGCGGTCGATAAAAGTGGGCATTTCCATCGTTTCTTCCTCGGCTTTAGGCGTTTCGATTTCGAGATAGTTTTTCGATGGATTCGCCTTCACCACATATTCCTTAGGAGCTTCACGCATGTTTTGTGAATTGTAAGGCACCACTTCAGGCGATTTCAGAATGGTGCGATAGCGTTCGCGGTCAACGCGCTCACGGTCAGACAGCACATCATCGAGCCAAAAGCGGTCGTAATCCAAGTCGGGAGCCGACTTTTTTTCGGGCTGGATAGATGGCGACTTCAGCGTGTCGTTCACCACTTTTTGCTTGTCGAAAACCAGCGGCATCAAGAGTTTCACCCTTGTCCGATTGCTTTGAGCCATAGCCCCGGCTGCCGCACAGAGCAGCATCATTATATATATGCCAATTTTTCTCCTGTTCATAATTACAAAGATATACATTTTTTCGCTAACTACTCCATAAACGCCCCATATTTCCATTACCGAAATGAAAGCAAAAAGTCTGCAAAATTGTCGCTACACCGTTTATTATCAAGTGTTTAACTGAAAAATAGGCAGAAAATTTGCCTATTTGGCATTTGTGTGTGGGCTGCAATGGGGAATAGGCAAAATTGGCACAGAGGTTGCATAGTCTAATAGCGAATTTAAAATTAAAACATTAACTTTAAAGAATACGAATTATGATGGCTACACAAAGAAATCAGTATTGGTTGCCAGAGGTTTTCAATGACCTCTTTGATAACGAGTTTTTGACAAAAACAAACACCACATCTCCAGCAATCAATGTGGTTGAAAAAGATAACGAGTACGACGTTGAATACGCTGCTCCAGGTATGACGAAAGACGATTTCAAGGTCAGCCTCGATGAAGAACAAAATCTTGTTGTGGAATTGACCAAGAAAGAAGAATCCACCACCGACGACAAGGAAAATAAGTCGAAAAAAGGCGTGTATTTGCGTCGTGAGTTCAGTTACTCCAACTTCCAGCAAAAGATGATTTTGCCAGATGATGTTGACCACGAAAAGATCAGTGCTTCTGTTGAAAACGGTGTTCTTACCGTGGTTCTTCCTAAAAAGAATGCCGAAGAGCAAAAGAAGGAAGTGAAAATGATTGACATTAAGTAACCCCCTATTTTGTGATATAAGCGAAAAATCAGCCGCTCAGTATGCGATTCACATCGTTGCT
>OQVT01001253.1_pt1 | contig 15850 bp, 17 predicted proteins | sample 1691561 | NCBI WGS metagenome assembly OQVT01 (sample SAMN03418260, study PRJEB22391) | human gut metagenome | biome: human-gut; feature: organic feature; material: feces | host: Homo sapiens | place: Tanzania | collected 2013-01 | reverse complement strand
TAATCAGCTGTTACTGCTTTTTTATTATGCAAGGTATAAACGCGGAGCCGCTTACGAATAATCCCATATTTTCTGCTTGTTTTTTCAAGTAGACTCATAACTCAACTTTCGCCTGTCGGGAAGTTAAGGGAAGTTAGAGAGAAGTTAAGGGACAAATGTCCTACGTCTTACAGCAAAAGGCTATTGTCTCATAAGTCTGTGACGCACCCTCGAAGGACATAGGTAATACTTGAAATGTATGCAAGAACTTATCAAATGTTATTTTTCAAATCCCAATATCTACTTTAAAATTCCTTTTTTTCGATATCAGCTTAATTTTCTCCCTACTTTTTTCTTTTAATACTATGTAAAAACGAAAACTGGAGCAAAAACTCCTATTTCTCAAAGAAAAGGTATATATTTGCAAACAAATTAGAATATCGAAACGATATGGGGAAAGAAAAGGATTTTTCAAGGAAGTCTAATCTCTCACAACTGTCTGATGACGAGATTCTTCAAGGCTTCAAGGATGCTGATGCAAGAATAGTAAGGGAGTATTACTACGGATACTGCCGGGTGGCTTATTGCATCTACGACAAGCGTTACAACCTGCAATCGAAACCGGGCATGGACTTTTATTCGCTGGCCCATGAATATTATCTCTATCTCTGCGAGCATGACTTCAAGCCTTTAGAGGACAGGAAGCCGAGCATGTCGCTCAAGACCTGGATGGTGAATGGTTTCCGATTCCTGCTGCTGGATAAGTTGAAGGAGGTGGTGAAGGAGCACCGTTTCGAGAGTTTTGAGGCGCGACAGGAAAGCCGCAAGATGAAGTTTGACGTAAGCGACAACCAGTTTGAGCATGAACTTTATCAAACGATAGAAGAGATCGGCAATCTTTATTATGGCAGAGACAGCAAGAACAGCATCATCCTGAAGATGCTCTATATCGAGGGATTCAAGGGCAAGGACGTAGCCATGCAGTTGGGCATAACCGCCTCCGCCGTCACCCAGCGATGCCATAAGATGATGCATGATGTGGTGATTCCTTATTTCAAGAAATACTTCGATGCTTCGGAATACAGAAGCTATCTGTCGTTCGGCGACGAAGACGCATCCGTTTCAAGTGCTCCTAAGATGTCGATGCCGAGCATGATGGATTCGAGAATGTGCTGCGAGGAAGCGGCTGATATTAGCAATAACATATTTAATAATAAGAAGAATATGGAAGATATGAAGAAGGGAAGAATCACTCCTCGCTGGATTGATTCATTAAAAGAGAACGAGATTTTTGTGTTTGGCAGCAATCTGGCTGGCATGCATGGTGGTGGAGCTGCCCGCATTGCCCGCCTGCATTTCGGTGCCGTCATGGGCAAGGGTGTAGGCTTGCAGGGCCAGAGTTACGCCATCCCTACGATGCAGGGCGGCGTAGAAACCATCCGTCCATACGTGGAGGTATTCATTATCTTTGCCCATCAGCATCCCGAGCTTCATTTCCTGGTAACCCCAATAGGTTGCGGCATCGCCGGCTTCGAAGCCGAAGACATCGCCCCATTGTTTGAGAGGGCAAAGGAGATGAAGAACATCAGCCTGCCGGAGAGTTTCTGGGAGGTGATAGAGTAAGATAATTCGCCCACATCCCACATAAGCTATTGATTAATTTTTCACATAAGTCACAAATTTAACTATCAAAAAACATGAAAGAAATAAACAACATTGATGACTTGAGAAACCTATTGCGACAAGAATGGTTATTAGATGGAAGTAACATCGAAAAGAAGTTTCAGGATTTAGCTAGTATTCTTCTTCATAATGTTGTTATTCTAAAGGGCAATAAGAAGTACAAACTAACAGATATCGAATTTTACTTCTATTGCCCTACCCATCAAGATATTATAACCTATCCGCGCAATAGCAAAGCAGGAGAATGGTTCTTTCACTCAAGCGGTGTAGACCTTTCTTTTGAAAGCAATGTGCCCATGAGAGAAAAGGCTTCAACCGGTAAACTGGTACCGTGTTTGACAAGTGATTCCGCTTTTGGTGGCATACTTATCCGTGGCATTAAGCATATAGGCTGTTTTTCAGACCATCAAGAAGAGAAGTACAAACTAAACGGACCTATGAAAGTTTGCGAAGAACTCTTTGACAAGTTTGATGCATTTGACAATCCCGATGACTTTCCAAGAATAATTTTGGAAAAACACAATGCTACATCTCATATCAAAAGCAACCATCGGGTAAACTTAAAGTCTGCCTCAAAAACGACTAAAGATAAAGTTGCCTCAATTTTAGCCAACAATTATTGCAGCAACGATTCTGGTAGCACACAAGATGAATTAGTTATAGAATTTAATAAGTACTTAACAGCAAACTATAGATTTACAATATGATTACAGATGACAAAACATATGTTGTTTTTCTTTCCACATGGTTGAAGAAAAGCTATCCCACATTCTTCGACAAGTTCACAGCTTGCTTGAACAAGAATGATATCAAGTGGAGATTTATCGGAAACACTGCCGACATTTGGTGCCGCGACTATATGCCTATCCAAATAGACACAGATGAATTCGTGCAATATCGCTATTACCCTGACTATCTTACCAAAAGAGAGTCAGATAAAAAATACATTACAAATCCTGACAAAGCGTGTAAGTCGATGTATCTTTTTCCAAGCAAGAAGACGGACTTAGTTATAGATGGCGGCAATGTGGTAAAGGGAGCCGATTTCGTCATCATGACAGAAAAAGTATACCACGAGAATCCGAACTACAATCCATCAGAGATACATAAGGAACTCGAGAACCTATTCCAAAGCAAGGTCATTATGCTTCCTTGGGATAAGCGCGAGAAATACGGGCATGCAGATGGAATTGTCAGACCCATTGATTCTGAAAATGTTCTCTTGACAAATTACGTTGATTACGACAAAGAATTTGCTACAGAAGTAGAAAGAAGACTGAGCAAACATTTTCATGTAGAGACGTTGCATTATGATGTAAAAAAGCCAGACAAGCGTAATTGGGCTTATATCAATTTTTTGCAAGTTGGAAATACTATCATCTTACCTGCAATCAACATCGAAGAAGATGACCAAGCCCTCAAGCAGATACAAGGCCATTATCCATCTTGTGACATCCACCAATTTAATTGCGAAGAAATAATCAAGCAAGGAGGTGCTTTGAATTGCATAACTTGGAATGTGAGAGAATCGGATGAAATAAGAGGATTTACTGAAGAGGACAGAAAAAGATTTGACGAGCTAATGAATCGTTTTGAAAATGAAGAAGAGGCTATAAAAAATGGTACTTTTAGTGGTTTTACGGAAAGTGAAATGTATTTCATGGGTGATATAAACATTGGCAAATTTGGTAATAAATACCCAGTACTCGGATGGTATTACATGACGGATTAAATAACTACAGCTTATGTTAGGAGCAATAATAGGAGATATTGCTGGCTCAAAATATGAGTTCAACAATACGTTTGATTATGATTTCGAGATGTTCGGCGAGGGATGCGACTTCACCGATGATACCATTTGTACGGTGGCGATAGCCGATGCGATACAGAACGGGCGAAGCTATCAGGAAAGCCTGCTGGATTGATGCCGCCGCTATCCTTCTCCAAAAGGGGCGTATGGCGGAAGATTCGCGGGGTGGATTCGTTCTCTTGATCCGCAGCCATACAATAGTTTTGGCAATGGTTCGGCAATGCGAGTATCGCCAGTGGCTTGGCTCTACGATGACCTGTCGCAGGTTTTGGAAGAGGCAGAGAAAACGGCTCTTCCTACCCATAACCATCCCGAAGGAATCAAGGGAGCCAAAGCCGTGGCTCATGCCATCTGGCATTTCCGCAAGAGCAGATTCTCAGAGGAATCCAAGGAGTGTAAGGATGAGAAATCTAAAGAATCTGATGATAAAACAATGAAAACCTTCAAGGATATCGCCCGCAGCTATTATGAGGATTTCGATACACGAGATTATCCGAAAGGCAAGTTCGACGAAACCTGCATGGATGCCGTGCCATTATCTTTCCATATTCTTTCAAAAGCCTCATCTTTCGAGGATGCCATCCGCCTAGCCATATCTCATGGCGGCGATAGCGATACCATCGGAGCCATCGTCGGCTCCATCGCCGAAGCCCGATTCGGTATTCCGCAAGAAATGAAAGAGAAGGCTTTGAGCTATCTGCCGGATGACATGAAAGATATATGGAAACAATTTGCAGAAAAATCCCAAATAAAGCAAGAATAATTTGGTGTTAACGAAGAAAAGCCGTAACTTTGCCCCCATACATATATGAAAAAATAAGATTATGCAAGAATATCAATTGGATTTCGTAACCTATTGCGTTGGCAACTTAGCCGACCGATTGAACATGAGTGCCAGTAAGGTATATAAGATGTTACGGTCAACAGATATCTTAAATGGCTATATGATACCCTGCTATGATGTGCTCCATACTTTCGGCAAGGAGTACATCATGGACGATTTGATAAACTTGTTAAAGAAACGAGGAGCATTGAAATAATCCCAACCTCCTTGTCACGGATATTCCTTTCAAAATTCAAGGCTTCGCAGGAATAGGCAGAGGGCATAATTTCGCATTTCTACTTCACACTACACAGATTCTGTGTAATTAAATGATTTACTGCAACTTTATCCTCTATCCGTGTAGTGTGAAATACAAATGGCTTGCTGTGCTTCTGAGATTTCCGATGAATCATCTTTCTGAATCCAGGCACAAAACGTCAGGACGCCTTTTTGAGAAAGGTTAAATTTATAAAAGCCGATAGATTCACATGTACAAAAAGATGTAACATGCAAAATAATGCCACAAAAATTTGGTGTTATCGAAGAAAAACCGTATTTTTGTGGCAATTAAAATAAGTAATTATGACGAATCATGATTTTTGGATGTCCATCAGCGACATAATCAATGAAGGATTTACATCTGAAGGTCTAGCAAAATTAGATGATTATGCAGAACAATTCAGTACTGGAAAGATCTTATATAAACGATTTTCACCGTCAGAGCAGCTTGGCTGCGTTAAAGGGGGAACAATACATGTTATTGCATCCTTACTCGCGGGAGCAGAAGTTGGCGCAAATCAACTCACTGCGCCAGAACACAGTTTCAAAAGAGAACAGCAACTTGGAAAGATCCAAGAAAAACGCATAGAAAGCTGGGCGAAAAAGGCAGGATGCTGGGTAGATGACACTAGCGTCTACAACCAAACCTTGGGCGAAAAAATAGCGCAAGGTGGTGAAGCTATTGTATATGATAACGGTAATTCTGTACTAAAAGTAATCGGCCTTGACTATTTCATACAGCCAATTTTTGCTTTGGACAGAATTTCGTTACACAATGCTTACTTTGAACAAACCAAGATGTTTGTATTGGGATTCGGTAGAAACTCTATGGGCGACTTTATGATTATTGTTACCCAAACTTTCTTTCAAGGTAACCAAATGCCCGAAGAAGATATTGAAGAATATACGGAACGTATTGGATTTAAACTGGTGAATCCAAGAAATTGGACATACTCCACACCAGGTATATACCTAAGTGATATGCACAACGAGAATGTTTTTCGTGGCATTGATGGAGTGGTTTATGTCATAGATTGCGACATCCGAATAAACACACCAGAACTAAAGGCTGGTGGCACACGAACTTTAACAACAGAAGTTGAAATTATAAAATAATAAAAATATGGCAACAAGAGCTATATTGGCAATGATTGAAGAATTCAAGAAAAGAGGATTGATATAAAAAATAGCAAAAGCAGCACGATTTATCATGCAGCTTTTGCTATTCCCATTTTATTTAGTTTACTCGCTTGCAGGTAATTCTCTGCTTATACTGAGGTCCATTCTTTATTTCTCCTCAAAATAACTGCCCGCTTCCATCTTGCAATCCATCGCACGGCATCTGTTGTAGCGCTCTCGGGCTCTGTTTTCTCTTGCAAACATCGCCTTGGTGCCAGCCTCATCTTCTGAAAACTGCAGGTGGTTGTCGATGCCCATACCATGAGCGATGTTCTCCACATCAAGATCATCGGTGCCGATGAAGGTAAAGATCCAGTTCTGCTTCTTCAACTTCTCTATGAGGTTCTTGATCATCTTCAAATCATACTCCTCGCTGCAGTTCTCCTCACCATCCGTGATGATGGTCACCAACACGCTGTCTTCCTCGGTGGTCAGGGCGTTGATCTTGGCGATGCCCATACCTATGGCATCGTAAAGTGGGGTGCCGCCACATGGATTGTAATCCCTTGACTTCAGAGGGTTGGCATGGCGGGCAGACACATTATCATAGAACAGATTCTTGTGGGTGCTGTCGAAGGTGATGAGCGTTACCCGCTGCTCCATGTCCTTATGCGTCTTCTGCATTTTCTGAATCGTGGTCAGGGTCTCGTTGATGCCCACCAGTGCCTGGTGCTCGATAATACTCATGCTGCCACTCTCATCCACTACCAAAAGATTGAATACTCGTTTCATAACTTGTTTCTCCTATTTATTTTAATTGTTCAACATATTTCTATTTCATATTCTGATTCATCAAGAAATGGGAATTTTCCTGCTTATTACCTTCTTCTTCCCCGCTTCTTGATTGCTTCTCTTTATCCCTTAAAAGAAAGAATAGAAGGGAAAATTAAGAAAAGGCACAAAAAAAATTTGCTTGTATCGTTATTTTTTGTAATTTTGCAGAAAATAAGGAACAAGCGTATGAACAATATGAAATATCCGATAGGCATACAGAGCTTTGAGAAAATCATCACAGAAGGATATCTTTATATAGATAAGACTCAGATGATTTATGATATGGTAGAAAATGGCAAGATTTACTTTCTGAGTCGTCCCAGACGATTTGGAAAGTCACTCCTCGTTTCTACACTTGAATGCTATTTCCAAGGAAGAAAAGAACTGTTCAAGGGCTTAGCCATTGATAATCTGGAAACCAACTGGAAACAATATGCGGTATTTCATCTTGATTTCAACGGCAAGGATTTCACACAAGCCGGTCAGTTGGAGAAGACGCTGATTGATTTCGTAGAATCGCAGGAAGCCATCTACGGCAAGGCTCCCTTTGCTTCCACCCTCGGTGACAGATTCATTGGCGTTCTGAGAAATGCCCACGAAAAAACAGGACTTCGCGCCGTTGTACTTATCGATGAATACGACAAGCCTCTGCTAGACGTCTTGGATTCTACCCTGAAGACAACCGACGCTGATGGCAATGAGCGATTGTTGGAAGATAGACATCGGGAAATTCTGAAAGGCTTCTACAGTGTATTCAAGGCTGCCGATAAAGACCTGCAATTCGTTCTGCTCACGGGAGTTACCAAGTTTTCACAAGTAAGCGTATTCAGCGGTTTCAACCAACCCGAAGATATCAGCCTTTCTGCCCACTTTGATACACTCCTCGGCATCACAGAAGATGAGTTACGATCAACCTTTGCGCAGCAAATTGCAGAAATGGCCGAGGAATATGATGTTTCAAAGGAAGAAATGCTGATAAAACTGAAACGCCAGTTTGACGGTTACCATTTCAGCCGCAGGATGCGAGGCGTATATAATCCTTTCAGCATCTTGCGCGCCTTCAAGGAAATGCTCATCGACGACTATTGGTTCCAAACGGGTTCACCCACCTATCTGGTTCGCCTGCTAGCTCATAGCGATGAAAACATCAACGAACTGGTGGGAAAATATTATCCCACCAAGGATTTCGACGATTACAAGGCCACCGTAGAGCGCCCTTTGCCGATGATATACCAAAGCGGATATCTGACCATCAAGGGATGGTCAAGGAACACCAATTCCTATCTGTTGGATTTCCCGAACGATGAAGTAAGAAGGGGATTCATCAGTTTGCTGGCAGCAGATTATCTGAAGCCAAAGGTTTCACCTGATTCCTGGGTATTACAGGTAATTGAAGCATTGGGGAAGGGAGAATGCGAAAAGCTGCATCAGCTGATGGTTTCTTTCTTTGCCAGCATCCCTTATTCTCAACGAAGAAAAGATGATGAACGTGAGAAGGAGCGTTATTTCCAATATACGTTCTATCTGGTATTGAGGATGATCAGTTCCTATACCATCTTCATTGAAAAAGAACAGAGCGAAGGAAGAGTAGATTGCATCATAGAAACTCCTCTATACATTTATATATTTGAGTTCAAGAGGGATGGAAGCGCAAAAGAAGCGCTCCAGCAAATAGAAGATATGGGATATGCCCGGGAATATTTTTCAGATAAGAGAAAGATATTCAAGATAGGATGCAGTTTCTCATCAAAAACAGGAACGATAGATGATTGGGGAGAGCGTTGAATCTCTCCCCGATAGCATTTTATACATATATTATATAAAGAGATGAAAGAAGTATTGATAGTAAGCATCGGCAGCTTCTTCGGAGGCGGCATGAGATATTGGATTTCAAAGATGGTGCAATCCTGCACGGTGATAGCCTTTCCTTTCGGAACGATGGCGGTGAATGTGGCGGGATGCCTCATCATCGGATTCCTCTCGGGATTGAACTGGAGGGAAGGAGGATGGATGTCGCCATCTGCCAAACTGCTGCTCACCACGGGGTTCTGCGGAGGATTCACCACCTTCTCTACCTTCATGAACGAGGGGGCGGGATTGATGAAGGAGGAAAATTACCTCTATATGATGCTCTATCTCTTCGGAAGCCTGGCACTGGGACTCGTCGCCGTGCTCGCCGGACATTATCTGGCAAAGATTATCGCATAAAATACTTCAGAAAACAGAAAGAAGAAGAACCCGGATTGTCGAGAAAGAAGACCGGAGAACGGAAAGAAGAAGAAGAACCCGGATTGTCGAGAAAGAAGTTGCGAAAATCGAATCCGAGGTGGAAGAGCTGGAAGAGACGCTGGAAGAAAGCGAAGAAAAATTTAACTAAAAAAATTAGAACAGAGTCGGGATTTTGACAAATTTCTCGGCTCTTTTGTTTTATGATAAAAGAAAATCATGTTACTGATCAAACGATGCTTTCCAAAGACCTCTCAAGATCTTAATTTTATGCAAGAACGCTTTCACAAAGAATGTTTGCCGTTTTTGCTGTCGCATGGATCCGGAGGAACCTATTTCTATATTTCAGGAGGATTCCTATGTTTCAACTGTGGGGCAAATTAGTAAAAAACAATCATATTCTTCAGGATCTCACCGTCTGCATCGACGATGATGATACAAGAACGCACAAAGTCTTCCGGGCTCTCGAAGAACTCTGCGATGCCTGGAATCTCGCAAAGCCAATCTGGCTCGATACCAATATTTCAGAATTTCAGCGCAGATCGAAAACCCGCTTCTCGCAGGATAATTTTATCGAATCGCTGGATTTTGATTATCTGGAGATCCAGATCACAGAGGAATAGTCTTTTTGTAACGGTTCCCTGGCTATCCCGCCTGCTGTTCTGCCGGATCTCCGGCTTTTTTGATCCAGAACATCGTTATTTCGAAAATGATGTTCTAGAGCGTGTCTATCTAGTTTTATGTACGGCAATTTTTCCCTTTTCCGACTTTTATACCACCCGGTTTTCCATACCTCCCTCAAGGTAGGAAGCAATATTTTTCTGCACCAGTCCGATCAGACGCGTACGGGCCTCCTTCGATGCCCAGGCGATATGCGGCGTGAGATACAGACGGTCGTCGCCCGCCATCTTTAAAAGCGGGCTGTCGCTGCGGATCGGCTCGCAGGAAAGTACATCCAGCGCCGCTCCGGCAATCAGGCCCTCCCGGAGGGCACAGCAGAGCTCACCTTCATTCACAATCGAGCCGCGGCCGACATTGATCAAGATCGCATTCCGTTTCATATTGGCAAATTTTTCAATATCCATCAGATTTTCTGTCGCCTCATTCAGTGGCGCATGGATGGAAACCACATCGGAATCCTTCAGCAGATGATAAAGATCGACCCGTTCGTAATCCGGGTCATCATGTGCACCGGAGGTGGAGTAATAGATGACGCGGCAGCCAAAGGCCTGTGCGATTGAGGCCACCCTTCTCCCAATGGCACCAAGGCCAATGATGCCCCATGTCTTGCCCGCAAGCTCGTGGAATGGTTTATCCATACAGGTAAAGAGACTGCTGGCTGCGTAATCGCCCTTTTTTACGAAATCATCGTAATAGCGGAGCTTCTCCTCCAGATAGAAATACATGGCAAAGGTGTGCTGTGCTACACTCTCTGTGGAATAGCCGGCGACATTTGTCACAGCGATGTCGTGCCGCTTCATGTAATCAAGATCAATATTGTTAATCCCGGTTGCAGTGACACAGATCAGCTTCAGATTTTCCGCGCCGGTCAGTGTACGACTGCACATACGAACCTTGTTGCAGAGGACAATATCCGCCTCCTGTACACGCTCCGGGCATTCTTCCTCTGTTGTTTTTTCATATACCGTCACTTCTCCAAAACGGGAAAATCCGGAAAGATCCATATCCTTTCCCAGTGACTCCGCCTCAAGAATTACAATTTTCATCGTGGTTCCTCCTCTTGCAGATTCTGTTCTGCTTTATCCAGGAAAGCAGCGCCGCCTGTCTGTTTTGAGAGACGGCACTGCCTGAAATTTTTATCTTGCCAGTCCTCGGACTTCTCTGCTTTTTCCTCATCGTTTCGGAATCCACAGATTTGCTGCCCAAATCAGCTGCCTGTTCCTGCCCTTTTCGGTATTACACGTATTCGCTGATGATCTCCCGCATCAGTTTTTCCTCTTCCGGTGTCAGCATTCCGGCAAACCTGCTCTCGGCTGCCGCCGTCTGGCGAATACCCTCCCTGACTTTTGAAATCCGCGCTTCCTTTTCCGGGTCTGTAAACAATTCGTTTCGATCCCTTGCAGGCTCACTTCCTTCTCCTGCCTGCAATTTTGTTTCCGCAGAAGCTCCTCTTGCCTCTTTCCCAGTGTCTGCCCTTGCCTCTGCCCACGCAGACACCGCATTTGCACTCTGCCGTTCCGTCTGCTGCTCCCGCACAGCGCTTTGCTTCACTGCGAACTCGTTTTCCAGATAGTCCGTCCATCCATTCAGCAGAATGTCCTCTTTTCCGCCAAAATCCAGACAGAGCCGGAAGAAAACAAGACCTCCGGCAAGTACAATGCCCGTTCCGAGATACCGCATCAACTCATTTTCTCCATAACGGTAGCGGTAGACCGCCCATACAGAAACTACGGTAAGTGCCAGAATGGTGAAAATCATATTCTGGCTCCCGCGCAGAAGGGTCGGAATCGAAATTCCCGCAGACCGCCCCTGTGCTATCTGGCTGCGCATAAACGCCCCGGCATTCACGAAGGGATGCGCTTTTTTCTGACATGTTTCCAGCACCAGCCTGGTCCATTTCACCTTTGGTTCCTTCAGCCTTCCGAGATCGCGGATTGCCCGGACGTAGAAACGGTTATTCCAGAACAGGCACCACACACCGGCGATTCCTGCTGCTATCATTGCGTATAAGAACACATTTTGTTTCACACAAAACTTCAGCATTCTTATTCCCCCTAATGAGTCTGATTTGACTTGTCCATATGCCGGTGCTCCCGTTCCGTTGCGGTGCATCGACGAATGCCGCGGCAGAATTTGCGCGCACAGGATTCTTGCGGCGGCATATCGGATTTGGGACGTCTCCCTCCCCGATGTGCCACAGTATAACACCGCCGGAAAATTTTGGAAACAAAAACCGTTCGTCCGATTTCCCGTAATTTTGCGTTTTTCCGTGCCGCTTTTTATTTTTGACTTCTTTCAGGGACTGTTTTCCTGCCGTTTCGTGTGTTTTCTCACTTTTTCAGCTGCCTGTTTGTCGATTTTTTCTTTGTCATTGTCAAACGGATATTCGCAATCCGCTTCGCTGCTTTCTTGCTTCGGTTAAATTACAGACGTTTTACCATTTCCTGCAGCAGGTTGACACAGTGGCGGGCTGCTTCGCTCTCAAAGGTCGGATAATCCATGGTTGCGCTGTCATCTGCCTTGTCAGAGATGGCGCGGAGTACAACGTATGGAATCTTGTTCAGATAAGCGCCCTGCGCAATGGCAGCGCCTTCCATCTCTGCGCAGGAGCCGTTAAACTCCTCAATCAGATGATTTTTCACTTCTTTGCTGGAAATGAACTGGTCCCCGCTGACCACACGGCCGCGGAATACCCGGATCTCCGGATTGACTTCTCTGCAGACCTCCTCTGCCACCTCTGCCAGGTGCTCATCCGCCGGAAAGCTTAACACGCCCATCTGCGGAATCTCTCCGAGCGGGTATCCGAAAACACGGACATCCATATCATGCTGAACTGCATCGGTCGAGATCACAATATCGCCGATGTTAATTTCATTTCGCAGGGAACCTGCGATACCCGTGTTGATAACACAATCCACACCGTAATCATCCACAAGAATCTGCGTACAGATACCGGCGTTTACCTTTCCGATTCCGCTGCGTACCACAACTACTTCTTTCCCGTTCAGGTAACCGTGGTTAAACTCCATGGATGCCTTGGTGCGGATCGTAACGTCTGTCATCATTTCCTTTAAGCTTGCAACTTCGATTTCCATTGCACCGATAATTCCGATTAACTTCATCTTTATGATATCCTCCAACAACTTTACTTTTCCTTCTGGTACAGCGGCATACGTCCGTTCGCAACAGTCCTTCGACGCAGACTTGCCGGCCCTTTATTCTTCCTGTACAGAATACCACAAAATCCGGAGCTGTGGTATCTTTTTTCTTTGCTGTTTTGGGATTCTATGATATAATAGCAGGAGCCGAAAAACTATCGTGTCTGAGCTTCACGATACGGTTCTGAATTTTTCTTCACAAAGGAGGACACATCAATGGAATATACAACAAAAGGTACCTGTTCAAAAAAAATTCTGTTTGAGGTAGAAGACGGAAAAGTACACAACGTACAGTTCGTAGGCGGCTGTAACGGAAACACACAGGGTGTTGCAAGACTGGTAGAGGGCATGGACGTGAATGAAGCCATCTCCCGCATGAAAGGCATCGACTGCAACGGACGCGGAACTTCATGTCCGGATCAGCTTGCAAAAGCACTGGAACAGGCTATTCAGAAATAACTCTTTTTACGCCTGCTCTTTTTATCACAAATCCCCGGGAATGCTCACCCGGGGATTTTTTCTCTTCTATTCCCATTTATCGCAGAGACTGTTAATCTGATCTGCAAATTTGGAAAGATCTTTGTTGGCGCCGCCCTTATTTCTTGTGATAACCGTAAGCAACCGCTGTCCGGCCGCAACAAGACGGTCGAAGACCGGATTTCCGCTGCTTCTCGTACGCGATGCGCCCACGCCCGCCACATTTTCTTTCTGAATCGGAATGCCGACCGTTTTCTCAATGAATTCATTTTCTTTCAGATCAAATACGGTACCGGAGAACGGTGCCATCGCCGGATATCGGAATTCATTCCACAGCTTTTCCGCAAAAATCTCTGTTACCTTATCTTCACCGTGTGTTACGAAAACGCGATCCGGTTTTGCCTGAAGGCTTCCCGCCCATTTGAGCAGTCCCTCCTGATCCGCATGACCGCTCATGCCCGGGAACTGGATAATATGTGCGTTTACGTGAACCTCCTCCTGGAACAGCTTCACTTCCTTTGCACCGCCAAGCAGTGCTCTTCCCAGCGTACCGACCGCCTGATAGCCTACAAAGAGAACGGTACTCTCCGACCGCCAGAGGTTGTGTTTCAGATGATGCTTGATTCGTCCCGCATCGCACATACCGCTCGCGGAGAGGATGACCTTCGGAGTTTCGTTGAAGTTGATCGCTTTTGATTCATCGGATGTAATAGAAAGCTTTAACCCCGGAAACAAAATCGGGTTAATGCCCTGTGCAAGAAGTTTTGCTGCCTCCGAATCGTAGCACTCTTTCTGATGATCACGGAAAATATTGGTAGCCTCTACGGCAAGCGGACTGTCCACATAAACCGGAAACTCTCCATGTCCCTGCACCAGATGCCGTGCTTTAATCTCACGAATAAAATACAGCATCTCCTGTGTCCTGCCAACAGCAAACGACGGAATAACAAGATTACCGCCACGGTCGAGTGTTTCCTGAATGATTTTCGCCAGCTCCGGTACGTAATCCGGCTTCGGGCCGTGGCTCCGGTCACCATAGGTAGATTCCATGATCACGTAATCGGCACTCTTCGCATACTCCGGATCATTGATCAACGGCTGGCTGATATTTCCGATATCTCCCGAAAAGAGCAGCTTTTTCGTCACCCCCTCCTCCGTCACCCACAGCTCAATGGATGCGGAGCCAAGCAAATGACCTGCATCTAAAAAGCGGATCTGAATGCCATCCGAGAGTGTCACACGCTGATGATACGGGATGCCCTCCATCAGACGGATCACACCAAGGGCATCCTCCATCGTGTATGGTGTCACATACTCTTCTTTTCCTGCGCGACGGTTCTTCCGGTTCCGCCACTCGGCCTCAGCAAGCTGAATGTGCGCACTGTCGCGCAGCATAATGTCCGAAAGTGCTGCTGTCGCCGGGGTCATATAGACCGGCCCACGGAATCCATGTGCGTACAAAAGCGGCAAATTTCCTGTGTGATCGATATGCGCATGCGTAATCAATACAAAATCAAGCTGGGACGCCGGAACCGGAATCGGCTTGTTTTCGTAAACATTCGGTCCCTGCTCCATACCATAGTCCACTAAAAACTTCTTCCCGGCAGCCTCCAGATAATAACAACTGCCCGTCACTTCATGTGTTGCTCCAAGAAACGTAAGACGCATAAACTGCCTCCTGTTCTCCCGCTTTTCAATCGGGGACATACTGTTACTGTTATCGGAATAATCTGAAATTTCTTTTTTGCTTTTATTTTTATTCTCTCTATTTTGATTATTATAGCACAATTTTTCGCGGATTCCAATGAATTTTTAATGCAACGTGCATAACTGCGCAACGAAAAAGACACCGGTACTCCTGCAGTAATACCGATGCCTCTCTGATCGGGGCCAGCCGATGTTCCGTATGATGACTCACACGCTGAACATAGTAACACATGATGACTCAGATCTGTGCTGTGATTGGAAAAAGGAAATTCGATATGTTGAAAATCCTTGTAAGATCTTCGTTTTCGTCTTAATATATTCATTGTTATAAGGTTTCTATAGGGGGCTGGCCCCGAAGGATTTTAAAGGGGAGGGAGTTGTTTAACCGAGATAATAATTTTTTCCGTTTTAGTTAGCCGATGTAAATACCGTCTGTTCTACTGCCACCATTTTCTGTAACACCATTTTTTGTACAGGAATGATAGCCTCTTAATCGGTAATAGTAACCTTTTTCTACTTTAACCTCTTTTCCCATATATAAAGAGTTCGTATTGTAATCTACATTCGTCCATTTCTTGTAGCTGTAAAAATTACCATCACCATTAGAACGTTCCAAATATATATTCAATTTAACGGTATTGCAGGTCACCGTACATTCGGTACCACCGCCAACGCCTACATATCCATTTCCATTATTGGTAATTCTCACAAAGCCTTGATGATTGGAGGAAGCCAAAACATGCATGGAGCCATACATATGGCAAGCTTGAGTGCTTATAAAAGTGGTATTGGAACACTCACATTAATGGTTCCAGAATGTATTTCGAATATTCTTGCGATCAAATCTGATTACTGCAAGTGAGTCACCGGTCATAATCCACGTCCAGTCAGAATACTTGGCATCGTGATAATTAGCACGAGCCCTGACATGATACTTCTGCCCTTTCTTGAATCCTGAAAATATCGCGGCATCATTTATAGCGTCGCTTTTGAGAACGATCTGACTAGGAGGATTAACGTCTAGTCCTATCTTGTCTTTTACCAGTTCAACGGTAAATGAAACAGCGCCGGAAT
>OQVT01001248.1_pt1 | contig 15876 bp, 16 predicted proteins | sample 1691561 | NCBI WGS metagenome assembly OQVT01 (sample SAMN03418260, study PRJEB22391) | human gut metagenome | biome: human-gut; feature: organic feature; material: feces | host: Homo sapiens | place: Tanzania | collected 2013-01 | reverse complement strand
GGTTTCTGTGTTGATGTTGGTATGGTAGAGGCAAGGACTGCAAAAGAACGCAAACTGCAGACCGGCGCCAACCAGGTATCTGCCGGTGTGGCAACGGTAATGGACGGACTGGGCGAATTGTCAAAGAGTTCCTCGTCTCTCACCAGTGCATCTTCTGAGTTGAACAAATCTATGCCAACTCTTGTAAGTAATGTAAAGAAGATGAAAGAGGGAGCAGAAAAACTGAACAAAAACAACAGCAAGATCAAAAAGTCAGCCAAACAGTTAAAGACAGCAAGCAAGACAATGAAAAAGACAGTTAAGACACTGAATAAAGGTATGAAGAGCTTGCAGAAAGGTGGCAAGAGCCTGAACAAAGCTACCGGCAAACTGGTAAATGGTGTGATCAAACTGGATAATGCCAGTGGCAAACTTGCCAAGGGCGCTGACAAACTGGCAGAAGGAACCAAGAAATTTAACGACAAAGGTATTAAGAAACTTTCAGACACATACAATGATGACATCAAGACAGCCATTGACCGTTTCAAAGAAGTTGTCAATGTAGGCAAAGAGTATAAGAGCTTTAGTGGAATCAATAACAAGATGGACGGAGAAGTGAAGTTCATTATTGAAACTGAGGCGGTAAAGAATGAGTAAAAAGCTGGAAGAAAAAAAGAAACAGAAGAGAGAAGCGCTGCTTATGGCAGCATTCTCCCTGTTTACTTCCAAGGGCATAATTACGATTACAAAACAGGCCTCTTGTGAGGATAACGAATGTACATTTGTAGCGACAGCCAAAGAGGATTATCGTTTTGTACAATGGAGCGATGGAAATACTGATAACCCGCGTACCATCATAGTTACAGAGGATATAACTCTAACTGCCGAATTTGAGGACACCTCCGCCACTAATGTATTACAAATAGCAGATAATCAGTTCACCACCCCGCAGAAAATTATCCGCGACGGGCAAGTGTATATCCTCCGCAACGGCAAGACATACACCACCACCGGCGTAGAGGTGAAATAAGACCTCCCATAGGAAAGGCTCAACAGATAAAAACAGGGCTGCTTAACACGTTTGGGCTGCCCTGTTTTTTTGTAGTTCATTGCATATTTGCTTAAAAAGCAGTAACTTTGCAGGCGTAAAAAACATTTCCTATGAAACAGACAATTTTCCTTACCGGTGCTACGGGCACTATGGGATATGCGGGTATGCAAGAGATACTGCGCTATCCGGAACGATATACATTGCGCATACTGGCGCGTCCGAGCGCAAAAAACAAAGCCCTGCTGGCACCCCTGCAAGAACAAGTGGAAATCATCTGGGGAGACTTGACAGACTATCAGAGTATCTTGCGCGGCGTAACGGGTAGCGACATCGTGCTGCACGTGGGCGGTATGGTATCGCCGCAAGCCGACTACCGACCTACTGCCACACGCAAGACCAATATCACCGCTGCAACCTATATCCGCGATGCTGTTTTGGCACAAGGCGAACACCAACCCCGCGTGGTCTATATTGGCAGCGTGGCACAGATGGGCGACCGACGCGAACCCCTCCATTGGGGGCGTACAGGCGACCCGATATGTGTATCCGCCTACGACCACTACGGACTGACAAAAGTAATGGGAGAGTATATACTGACCAACTCGCCTATCCGCAAATGGGTCAGTCTGCGCCAGTCGGGTATCCTATACCCTGCTATCCTCAAGAACTACGACCCGATAATGTTTCACGTCCCTATCCGCGGTGTGCTGGAATGGGCTACGGTGGAAGACAGCGGGCGATTGTTGGAGCGCGTATGCCGTGAGGAAGTGCCGGACGAGTTTTGGAACAACTATTACAATATCGGTTCGGGCAAAGAGTATCGCATCAACAACTACGAGTTCGAGTGCCTGCTACTGGACGCTATCGGTTGCCCGCGCCCCGAAAAGATATTCAACACCAAATGGTTCACCACGCGCAATTTCCACGGGATGTGGTATGCCGACGGCGACCGGTTGGAGAACTACCTGCACTTCCGTGCGAATGTACCTGTGCGCGAGTACTTTACTAAAATGGCACAGGCGGACAGCATACCCGCTGGTATCAAATTTGCGTCCAAGACCAAGATAGCCAAGTTGTTCCCGCACTGCGTGAAGTTGGCTATGCGGGCAATGGCGAACTCCAAAGAGCACGGCACGCAATGGTGGATTAAAAACAACATTGAGCCGCGTATCCATGCCTACTACGGCAGTATGGATGCCTATAAGGCTATACCCGACTGGAAGAATATGGACCTAAGCCACAACAGCGAGGAGGCTGTCACTCTCAATCACGGTTACGACGAGCAGAAACCGATGTCGCTGTTTACCATAGAAGATATGCAGAAGGCTGCCGTTTTCCGCGGGGGCAAGTGTCTCTCCACCGAGATGACGCAAGGCGATTGGGACACGCCGCTGGAATGGGAATGTGCTGAAGGACACCGTTTCACCGCCTCGCCGCGCGTAGTGTTGCTCGGCGGACATTGGTGCCCCGAGTGCATGCCATGGCCATACCGGGACGAACCGAATCCGCGCCCTTGGCACTGGGACAAGATAGCAAAGCAAAACCCGTTCTTCGCGCAGATTTGGACCCCGCTCCACGATGCCGGCGAGGACAATGTGTATGGTCCCGAAGTCTTCGACGGTTGGGAGAAATAGTGCACCTCAAAGCATACTATCGCAAGCCCTTTCGTACCCCCGAATAAATTTAACACCACCTAACAAGAGCCTGTATGACACCACCGTCATACAGGCTCTATTGCTACTTGCAATCTTTCTCGTATCCTTCTCGATACCTGCGTATAGGATAACCGATACATAACCGATACATAACCGATACATATATATACTTTCGTAATACTTTGAAGCAAGGCATAAGCAAAGTATAAACAAGGAATATGCGAGGGGCAAGCACCAGATATGCAATATCTGTGTCAGGTATTTTCAATGGGGAAGTTCAACTTGGAAGTGCAAGAGTAGTGCAATTACCTACAGCCTGTTGATATATAGTAAAATGCTGACAAATAGGATTTTACTTGTCGGAATGGGATTTTTTGCGTACCTTTGTACCCCGAAAAGACTTTGGAGAATTGTTCTATGTATTTTGACGAATTAGCACTATCAGACGATGTATTAGACGCGCTATGGGATATGCACTTTGACACGTGCACCCCCGTGCAAGAAAAGACCATACCCGTTATTTTGGAAGGGAAAGACGTAATCTCGTGCGCTCAGACAGGTACGGGAAAAACGGCGGCATACATACTGCCCCTGCTGACCAACCTCGCCTACGACGACCACGACCCCGACAAACTGAACGCCATCATCATGGCACCGACGCGCGAACTGGCGCAACAGATTGACCAACAGATGGAAGGCTTCGGGTTCTATGTACCGTTCTCATCGGTGGCTATCTATGGCGGCAACGACAGCGGCGCGTGGGGCACGCAGGTTACGGGGTTGCAGAAAGGGGCAGACATCGTAATCGCCACACCCGGGCGACTGCTGAGCCAAATGAATATCTACGACATCGACTTCTCGGGCGTGAAATACTTTATCCTCGACGAGGCAGACCGTATGCTCGATATGGGTTTCTACGACGACATCATGACCATAGTCAACCGCCTACCCAAAGAGCGACAGACGATAATGTTCTCCGCCACGATGCCCGACAAGATACGCCAAATGGCACGCGCTATCATGCACCACCCCGTGGAGGTGAAGATAGCCGTTTCGCGTCCGCCGGAGACCATTCACCAGATGGCGGTGCAACTATTCGAGGCACAGAAAACAGCGATGGTGCAACAGTTGTTGGAAGGCAAGGGGCTGAAGAAAGTGGTGCTTTTTGTGAGCAAGAAACAGAAAGTGCGCGACCTGACCCGTGCCTTGCGTGCGAAACATATAGACGCCCGCGCGATGTTCTCCGACCTTGAACAGAAAGAACGCGATGAGGTGATGCTCGATTTCCGCAACGGCAAAGTGGATGTATTGGTGGCAACGGACATCATCTCGCGAGGGATAGATGTGGACGACATACCGTTGGTGATTAACTACGATGTGCCACGCGACGCGGAGGACTATGTGCACCGTATCGGACGTACCGCACGCGCGGAAAACAAAGGCGAAGCGGTTACATTAGTCAGCCCGGAAGACGCACGGTATTTCCAAAAAATAGAGCATTTCCTCAACAAACAGATAGAGCGTCTTCCGTTGCCCGATGCCCTGGGCGATGCACCCGCCGACGCCCTATACGCCACCCGTGCCAAAAAAGGTGCCGGAAAAGGTAAGTTCGGTAGAGGCCATTCGGGCAAAGGCGATTCTACGAAGAAACCGTTCCATAGGAAACGTCCGGCTAAGTAAGTGCCCTGAATAAAGGCAATTGACACATAATTGGGAACTATAGTCCACTATTACAATGCTATCCAATGTCGTTGTGTGCGCAGTACACAATGACATTGTTTTGTTTTTATCCTTTCTGTTATTCGTTATGAGATAGTTTTTACCCAACTATGACAGGCTATGCTGATTAAGCGTTTCTCTAAAAAAACACATTTTTCTTGTAGTTTTCGGGGAGTTTTTGCGTCTAACGGATAGAATTGGCTGATTCAACAACAAACAAATTCTTTGTATGTAAACCGATTGGTGGCAGACCACCTGTCAACAAACAACAAAACAAACTGATGGAACCCACAAAAAAACAACAATTTGCCCAACTTGTCCGGCGGCACAAAAGCACGATATACAGTATCTGCTATATGTTTTCGTCGGACAAAGATGAGGTTGCCGACCTGTTTCAGGATATTCTAATCCGGCTCTGGGACGGCTATGAAAAATTCCGCGGCGAGAGCAAGGAAACCACATGGATATACCGCGTGAGCATGAATACCTGTATCTCAGCAGACCGCAAGCGCAAATCGCGAGGTGAGCGTGTGCCTCTGAGTATGGATATAGACCTCTACACCGACCAAGACGATGACACACAGCAAGTGCAGGCACTGTACAGCCGTATTCACCGGTTGGGACTGGTGGACAGAGCCATCGTAATGCTATGGTTGGAGAACCTCAGTTACGAAGAGATAGGGCAGATAGTAGGCATCAGTGCCAAAAATGTGTCTGTCAAATTGGTGCGCATAAAAGAACAATTGAAGAAAAGTTGAACGCATTTAATCATTACAACTATGGACGAACTACAAGAAATGCAGGCTCAAATGGCTCTGCTCAAACAGAAACTAAATAACGAAGAGATAATAAACGACCGACTTCTGCGTGAGGTAACGCGCCAACGTGTACGGCGGCTGAGCAGAATGGTGTGGATAGAAGGAATTTGTGCCTTGTTTGTTGTAACCTTCGGCAACTATATCTTTTACGGGTTTGGTTGCTCGTGGTGGTTTATCGGCGGCACGACCCTAATGATGCTTGTGTGCTTTTTGGCAACACTGCTTCCGCACCGCCGTGTAAAAGAGCGCGAAATTATGCAAGGCGACCTGCTCACAGTGTCCAAACGAGTACGCCAACTGCGTCAGTTCTATAAAAATTGGATACGGATAGGCTTTTCAATGGTTGCGATATGGCTCATTTGGTTTTTTACGGAGTTGTATTTGCACCATACCGATGACCTCACTTTCGTTATCAGTATAGCCGTTGGTGCGATTGTCGGAGGTGCGATTGGTGGAATCATCGGCAGTCTGCAGAACAAGAAATGTATCCGCGAGATGGATGAGATTATCGGGCAGATAGAACACTAAAAGCGAATAGTGCTTATATTCGTGGAGGTTGTCCTACGCAGGGCAATCTCCTTTTTTGTATCATTTTGTGCTGGATGTCATAGTTTACGGATACGCCATTCGTTGGGGTAGAGATTGTTGAGGCGGGAACCGACATTCTTGGCGAAACCGAGAGGAATGTCATCATACGTAAGAAGGACAACACCCGTAGGCAACTGTGATAAATCGAGATTGAGTGCCTCAGTGCGGAGATAAGAAAGGGCTTGCTCAAGATTGAGCGACAACTGTTGGAAGGCGTCCTTGCGGAGGTCCTTTGCCATACTCAGCGCATGCTGCGGAACGATACCTTTGCCACGCTCCTCACCCAAACCGAAGCCCGTAGAGATACAGGTGAACTGCGCTGCAAAATAGTCAATCAAATCCTTATATTTAGCGGGATACGCCGTTGCGAAACGATCGTTCTGCCGGATTGCCCAATGGTCCGGGTGTTGCAACCACGCACGCATTTCCTTCTCGTAGGTAACAGGCGTAGCGGTTGTGCGTTTAGGAACTTTTATCTTAAAGGGGGTAAAGGCAGTCTCATGCTTGCGCAAGGCACAGATATATAATCCTTCACTCTTGGTGCGATGGGGATAGAAATGGTAGCCGATAGTTCCCTCGCTGATACCCCATGCGGGGTCGGTGGGCAGAGGTAAGACATCCGCACCGAGCGTCTCCGCCATCCATTGGACATTCTTTTCGTTTTCCTCGTTATTGAACGTGCATGTGGAATAGATGAGTATCCCGCCCGGCTTGAGTGCGTCCCACACATCGGTCAAGATAGTACGTTGGCGGTCGGCACACATCTTCACATTTTGCAAACTCCATTCATCGCGGGCGGCAGGGTCCTTACGGAACATACCTTCGCCCGAACAGGGCGCGTCCACCAAAATACAATCGAACAGGTTGGCACACCGCTCACCGTATTCGGCAGGCATATTGTGCGTTACGACCGTGTTGCCATTGCCCCATTTCTGCACATTCTCACTCAAGACAAACACACGCTGACGGACTACTTCGTTGGCAAACAACAATCCCTCGTCACCGAGATATTCGCTGACAAGCGTGGATTTTCCGCCTGGTGCCGCACATAGGTCCAAGACGATACTATCCCGACTAACATACTGCTCGAGAGCCTGTTGCACAAACATTGATGCCGCTTCCTGCACATAGTAACAGCCCGCATGGAAAAGCGGGTCGAGCGTAAACTGCGGGCGGACGGAGAGATAGTAGCCATCCAGATGCCACGGTACCTCCTCGGTGTCGCAATCAAAGGTCAATACATCCATCTTGCTATTGAGCCGAATACTCGTTGGAGACTCTGTTTCCAAGGCACGGAACAAATCGTCTGCCTCCGCCCCCAACTGCTGACGCATACTATCTATAAAATCAATTGGCAACATACGCTTTTCTCCCAAATTAAATCAACGCACAAAGGTACTATTTTTTTTGTATATACACAAGAAATAGAGCACTAACATTTCCATGAAGCAATAGTCTTTTGCCGTAAAATAGTGGTTCAAAAGCCATATACAAGTGCCGCGCAACAAGAATGGCACTATCTTTGTACTACATTTTGTAAGTTACTCAAAAATCTATCAGTTTACAAAAGACAAACGGCTATGAAACAGAAACTTACCATTCTATTGGCGTTGACGGGTTTCGCCTTGTCGAACGTGTATGCACAGCCGGCCGACACTCCGTCCGAAAGCAAACATATCGACACACTGGCACACTGCCTGCGTATGCGGAATGACAATGCAGAAGTGTATATTTATCATAGTGTACCTTATGCCTACGCCGAGCGGTTCCGCCAACCCGTGTTGGCAGATGGCATAGAACCCGCCGACGACTATATCCACAGCAACGTGGCATGCTATCAGCGCGTGCAGCCTGCCGACAGCACAAAGAAATACAGCGAGGCAAATATCGTATTGGCAGAAGGCGAAGAGTCGCCACTGACAGAAGACTGCCTGGTGCTGACCATCAACTCACCGAAACCGTTGGATGCCGCCCCGAAAGCCAACCTGCCGGTATTGGTCTATATACACGGCGGCAACTATTATGCAGGCGGCGGAGAACGCGTATCGACGCAGTTGGCAGAGTTTGCGCTACGCGAACAGGTGGTGACGGTAACGGTAACCTACCGTTTGGGTATATTCGGCTATCTGTATCAGCCCGATTCGGCATCGGTCAATTTGGGTTTGCAAGACCAACTGACGGCCCTCCGATGGGTACACAACAACATCAGCCGCTTTGGCGGTGATGCAGACAACATCACCCTTGCCGGACAATCTGCAGGCGCACAAAGCGTTGTATATTGCTTAGCCGATACAGCACGTGTACCTATCAACCGTGCGGTGGTATTCTCGGCACCGATGGGATTGACTACATCGAAATGCTTGGGCAAACAGCGTACAAAGTTCGTGCGCAACTATCTGGGTAAACAAGACCCATGGACGTGCAGCGCAGATACGCTGATGGCTGCACAGTTGCACTATATGCATACCCATCAGGCGGCTTGGCACTCCCTACCCTTCTCCCCGACGGGACTGCCGCAGATGCCATGCTATGGAGACAAGGTAAAGTGGCCGAAACAAGTGGTCGTGTGCGCCCAAAAAGACGACGGCAGTATGTTCGGACCGAAACCGCTGTGGCCTATGGTAACGAGTTACGTATTCACCGCTCCCGCTAAACGCTACACACGCTATCTGAACAAACAGGGTGTAGATGCGCAATATCATCTCTATACTTGGGAACCACGAGGATCGGAACTGAAAGCGGCACATTGTGCCGAATTGCCGCTGCTATTGGACGGCACCGAAGAATACTGGGTAGGGTCGTGGATAATGGGCGATGTAACATTGGATGAGATACGCCCGCTGCGAACCAAGTTTATGGACGATTTTGCCCATTTTATGCGCACAGGCGAATGGCTGATGTAGATGTCCGAAATCCCTATTTGTGGGGAAAAGGTGGGAGAAAGTTGCGTACATTACATTTTTTGCGTACCTTTGTACACTAAACATCGTATATATGAATTTTGAAGGAATCATCTTGGGGTTGGCGGCATTTGCATGCATCGGACTATTTCACCCCATCGTTATAAAAGCAGAGTACTATTTCGGTACACGTTGCTGGTGGATATTTGCCTTGGTAGGCACACTCGCAGCGGTGGGGTCGCTGTTTGTGGATACCACTTACCTGTCGGCAATGTTAGGCGTGTTCGCATTCTCATGCTATTGGTCAATACTCGAAATCTTTGAACAAAAAAAGCGTGTCGAAAAAGGTTGGTTTCCGCGTAACCCGAAGCGGAAATGAGAAAATGTTTCTCTTGCTGCAAACATCGAAAGAATCAACGAAACGAAAGGGGTTGCCTGAGATACTCAGGCAACCCCTTTCAGTATATTGGATGGTACTATAGAATAATACCCTTTGTACACCCCGGTTTCAGACACGCATTTGCATAGCGTTGTGGAGACAATGGACTTCACAAGGTCCCATAATGTTTTCAAGGATACCATCAGCCTCAAACATCACATGCTTGCGAGTGATGATTTGTATATCCTGCCCCGTAAAAGAATGAATAAACGGCAACTCGGTCAAATGCCCGTTGAATAGTTTGGGTATGGCCTGCATCACCTGTTTGAAAGTAGGTTTCTTGACAAATATAGAGTGAAATACTCCATCGCGGGGATCCGCATCAGGATTCTGACGAATACCACCGCCCGAATAAGGACCATTGCCGATATTCATGGTAAAAAGCATATCATTGACAATGGTCTTACCATCCACCACCAACTGCATTCTAAAAGGCTTCTGCACACAAAGAGCCGCCAAGAGAGCGAAGAAATAGTTGACGTGATGACTGCCGATATAATACTTGAAAGTAGCCGCCCATTCACAGCAAAGCGGGTCAACGCCAAAGCCCACAGAATTAACGAAATAGCGGTGATGCTCAATACCGTTTCGCCAATAGGTAAGACACCCTATATCTAACGGTTGGCACTTGCCGTTGAAAAAGCGGTCCAAGGCTTTCTTATAGTCTTTGTTCAAGCCCCAAAAACGTCCCCAGTCGTTGCCCGTACCGCGCGGCATTAGGCCAAAGCAGACCTTGCGGCGTTGCTCGTCGGATATATTGGCACGCATAATGCCATTGATTGTCTCGGAAAGAGTACCATCGCCACCCAAAACGAGTATCTCATCGTATCCTTTTTCCACCAACTCACGACCTAATTCAATAGCATGCCCCGCATATTTGGTTACACGGTACGTAAAAGGCTCATGACGCCGGCGCAGAAGTTTCCAAAGATATATTCGCTGCGCACGAAAGGCTCGTTTGCCGGATTTCGGGTTAATGATTATTCCTAACACTATTCAATGCGTAATGCGTAATGCATAATTACGTTTTTGCATAAACGCGAGTGCAAAGGTACAAAAAAAACAGGAGACTGCCAAATAAAAATCAGAAATCGTCGTCAGACAGGGCTGTTTGTGCTTTGGTAGAGGCATTGACCGCTTCTTCACACGATTTCTTCAGACGTTCCGTCATTTTGGGCATATAAGCCGGTGCGATGTCGTAATCCCGGGCATTGCCTTCTGCCAAGACGATGCGCACCTTGACAATACCGATACCCTGCTGCACTTTGGTAATGAAGTCCTCCGGCAGTTGATAACGGGTGTAAGTACGGTAATAAAAAAGTGTTGCACCATTAACCACATTATTGCTTTTCTCCTTCTGCACAGGGTCGTCCGCTACCCTATGAAGAGTCATCTTGGTATCATCCGAGAAACGGACCAAGATACGCGAGGTATTGTCAAACGTGTTGTAATCGGTAGAACCGGTGAGTTTCAGCACCAGATATGATACCGTATTAGCACCTACATTCTCTTGTGCAACAGCCATTTGGGGCTTATATTGTGCGCCCTGCGGTTTAGCATCGGGAAAGACGACAAACGTACCACGCTGTTCCTCTGCCGAGAGAGTAACAGCAGCCAATAGAGCCAACAAAAAAAGAGAGCGTTTCATATTGTTTTGTTTAATGATTATCCGATTTCAAAAAAGCCAACAGAGCAGCCATATCCGGAAAGACCCGGTCGGCTCCCTCATCGCGCAGGAGAGAGTCTGCGAGGGGACCTGTGTTTACCGCAATAGTGTACAAACCGGCCGCCTTGCCCGCACGGACACCGAGAGGAGCATTCTCAACGACACAGCATTGGTCCTTGGGGAGACCGCTGCGCTCCCATGCTTTGAGATATGGCTCGGGATTGGGTTTACCATAGGTAACATCGAAAGCCGTAATCATCCGCTCATGCGAGAATATACCCGGGAAATGAGAGTCGATATTGTCAAATAGACTCTTCTGTCCCGACCCTGTAACAATCCATATTTGTGCACCTTGCGATTGGAGAAAAGCCAATACGTCCCTCACACCGCGCATCGGTCCTGCCCCGCCACGGCGTTGGAAAGCCGCCGATTTTTCGTGATAGATAGACCAAACCTCTTCGTCGGAGGCATCACGATGTTCGTATTTGAGTATGGCTTCGCGGATGACGTCCTGACCGGTACGCCCCTCATTGATGTAGCAGTCCTCTGCCGTAAAAGGCAGTCCGTGCTGCGACATCACCTCTTCCCACGCTGCGGCATGGTTGGGCATACTATCGAAGAGGACACCGTCCATATCGAAAAAGAAACCTTGTTTCATTTGCTGTCTGTATAGAATTTCTATATTTCTATTATTCTTCCGTTCTATATTTAGTATTGTCTTTCGCCGAAGATTGCACTGCCTATACGCACCATAGTGCTACCGGAAGCAATGGCCTGTAGATAGTCCTCGCTCATACCCATACTGAGGGTATTCCACTCTGGATGAGCATGGTAGATAGCCGACAACGCATCAAAACAGCGTTGTATCTCTGCCGTATCATCGGTGTTGGTAGCCATACCCATAATACCCTCTACGTGTATGTTGGGCATTTGGGCGAGTACCCCGCTATCCAACAGGGCTTGCAGTTCGTCGGGCGTGAAACCGCTCTTGGTTTCCTCACGGGCAACGTGTACCTCGAGCAAGACATTGACCACCACGTTGATACGTGCCGCTTCGCGTTGAATAACCGCCAAAAGGTGCTGACTATCCACACTATGTATCAGATACACAAAGGGCACTATCGCCCGCACCTTGTTGGTCTGCAAATGCCCAATCATGTGCCAACGGATATCTTTGGGCAAGAGGTCGTGCTTCCTGACCAGTTCCTGCACATGGCTCTCGCCGAAATCGCGTTCCCCTGCCGAGTATGCTTCGGCAATCATCTCTGCGGGGTGGAACTTACTGACACACAGCAATGTAACGCCCGCAGGAATGTGGGTGCGAATAGCAGCGATATTTTGAGCAACAGACATAAATCAGTTTACGGCACGATAGACCTCGAGGATGGGAGAACGGGTAATAGAGACAATCTCACAATCGAGTGTCTCGAGGTATTTGCGGAGATTGTTGAGTGCTACATCAATCGTGGTTGCCTGTACGAAAATGCTAACGGCTTTGCGTTTCTCCTTTCCATCGTCCTCTACGGTAATCATCTCAACACGGGCTTTGAACCAGCGGTCGCCCTCCGGATTCTCAATCAAATCATAAAATTGTACTTTCTTGCAGCTCGGTGTTTCGCAATCGCCGAAAATAAGCGGTTTGATGTCCTCCATCAGCCGGTTCTCGACATCGGCACAATTAAGTCCCTCCACGAGGTAGGTTTCTTTCACATTCTTCGGATTATCCTCGCCCGTTTGGCGTTGATAATTCACTTTGACTTCGTAAAAAAGCATATTTCAATTAACAATTAAAAATTAACAATAAAAGTACAACCACAGGGTATCCTCATGGAAAGAACAGGGAGAATGACATATTCTATCCTATAACCATCCTATAACCATCCTATAACAAATCAGTAACTGACCAGACTCTTGACATCGGTGGCTGACAATTTGCCCGAAGGCATAGCACGCAGACTTCCCGACCAGAGAAGCAGCGGCGCTGTGGGCTGACTATCAATGATATAGTCGATAGTAGTGTTGTCATTTGCCATCAGTTGCCACCCGGGTTGGAGTGTAAAATAGATATCCCCCACACAGCGTTTGTTAAGCGACTGCATATAGACAGGGTTGGTCAGCACTTCCGCCTGCGGAAAAGCAAGTTGCACGCCCTCGAAATCCATTAGGAAGTTCGCCACCTGACGCTGGATAGCCTCCAAGGAGAGACGTTTCTGCTCAATAAGGGTGCGATTGAGGTAGATAGAGTGTCCGAAGCCGCCGTCCACCCAACGTTCATGTCCGTAGATAGCCATCAGATAGGTGCTTGTCAGGGCCGCCGCTTTATCCACATTGAACTGTTGTACTGGCAGTTGCGCAGAGAGCATAACCTCTTTGCTTGTACCGAGGACGGGACGCCCGACGAGGAGAATCTCATAGTTGTCGTGTCCGATACGCTTGTCGAGTTGCTCCATAAGATACCCCAAATCCTGATTGAGCCACAAGTACATATCCTCCTGCTCGGCGGAATGAATTTGGTCAGAAGTGGCTTTTGGAGTAATGGTATTGAGTTCGAGCATCAGCAGGTCCGGCGTGGGGTCGGTACCGAGTTGCCCGTTTTTCTGCAAAGCGAGTGCCAGTTCGATAACAAGCGTATTTGCCACAGGCGACTGACGAAGAATATCTTTCGAGAGATAAGAAAACGACTTTTTGCGCTCGGAATCAGTAGGATACATATACATAGGTATATCCATTCGAGGTGCCCACCAGCGTGCCGCCAGTTCGCCGAAACGCCCGCTGATATTCTGCTGATCCGCCGCAGACGGCAGTCCTTCGGGATAAAAAGAGGAGGTCGCCCAATGTTGCTCGTCGGTATCTATCCAGCAGCAAGCATTCGCAGCATGCCCCGCCAAAAGGATGGTGGTCTCGGGGTGAATACCAATAGCGTATATTTTTGATTGTGCGCCATGCAACATACGCATCTCGTCGGCGATGGTAGGCGAGAGCAAAGCACGCGGCGAGAGTTGACGCGACGTGCCAATCCCCTGGACTTGGTTGTCCTCCAGCAAGATATGCGACATGCGGTCGCGACGGGAATAGTAATAATCCATCGCATAGCCATGCTCCATCGGCGTGGTGCCGGTCAGATAGGTTGCGGTAGTCTCGTTGCCGCCATAGACGACGTGCGGAAACGAAACGGACGTTTGAAACGCCTCTTCGCTGAGGGTTCTCAAACCGCCTTTAGCCCAATAGGGACGAAGCAAGGCAAGGTTCTGCCCTGTCATTCCGTCCACCACCGCCACAACCGTCAAACGGGGCGCAGCCGAGAGCAGACAAGGAAAGAGAATAGCGATTAACGTATGATATAGATGAGTCGTGCGCATAGATGAATAGCAGGAATAATGAGCAGTCGCCAGCCGAAACCGACCAGCGGATGAATAGAAAAAAACGTAAGAAAACCGACGATGAGCAGCAAAGCGAGATAGATAATACCCATCACCACCTCGACCCACCACGACCATTTGCCGCGATGTCTGTCCCATAGACTGACGGCCACAAGGGCAAGCGCCAAGAGGACAATACCCAAGTACCATGTAGCATACCAAGGTACAGGTTGTATTCCAAAAGGCTGAATATCACCGGATTGCACCAACGGAGTACCATCCGGCAAACGGGCTCCCGCCATAAAGAACATCAGTTCCTCAGGCAAAAAGAGGCGTTGTTCGCCGTGCATAGGTTGATCGGCACGCCTGCCAAAAAGGAGGTTGATACCAAAATTTGCCCACGAAGCAGGGCGGGTGTATCGGCGCAGAAAATCGCGATAGGTCTGCCCCTCTGCACCTGTATATGTAGAGGTAATACTATCGCCGAGCACCTGCTTGATCAGTTGATACGGACGTGTGGCACAGTTGTCGAACACAAAATTATAGAGATAATATCGGTTCTGCGGCTCATAGTTGACGACCAATGCTTCGAACAGCGATTGGCGTTGCGGCAATGTCAGATTGAGCACCTGCTCATAAACCGGACGCCGGTTGTAGGCATAGCCGAAAAAGAATGCATCGGCGGACTCTATACCGAGTTGGTAGTAAGTCTCACCACGCACAAACTTCCAATAGAAATGGTCGGTATTAAAATCGAAGATACCATAGTTGAATACCACATCCAATTGGTTGACTGTGTCCTGCACACGCAAAGCGGTATGCCCATAGCGGGCATACAACTCACTCCCCGGAGCGCAAGTGAGCAGCGAGATACGCGACTGCTCGCTCAGATACTGCCCCGCAAAGGCAGAAACCGCCGACAGAACGGCTGCCAACAACATACAAAACCTATTGCGCATAGCAGTAAATCAGATTAGGAAGAAATGTAAACAGCAACCCGAGCAGAAACCCGCAAACGACCTGCAATGGTGTGTGGGCATCAAGATACAGACGGGCATACATCAACAACAAAGCCAATACAAACATACAGATTACAAGCCACATAGACGGCATAATACCCGTACATAGGCAAAAACTCATCACGCCGCCTATCAGTCCGCCCTGAAAAAAGTGATTTAAAAAGCGCGATTTTTTCTTCCGGGGAACTAAAACGGTTTATGGTATTGGTGTCCGCAGAAATTTCCGCAGCAGAAACTTCCGCATTCATGGCTTTAGGATTTTCTAACAGATTTTCTTGTTTGTTGTTCTGTCCAAAAGCTTCCGCCTGATAAATTTTTTTCTGAATAAAATCACAAGCTTCCTGATTCGTTTCTGAAAAACCGAAAATCAGCTCCACAAGCTCATCTTTTGAAAGCGAAAGAAGAAAATCCCTTTTTGTCATAATTTTTATTCGGTTTATTGTATGTTAAAAATAACAAAGTTTGAAGCGGCGGGGAGGTTGTTTTGTATGTTTGTTTTTTTTATTTCGGTTATAACTTTTGAAGATGTGAATTTTCTTGATTTTAGCGACTATGACTGATAGAAATGCAGCATTCGACCTTTTTTTTCTGCTTTGCTAGAAAATTATGCAACTTGAATAGCCGGATATATACTTTTTCCCGACCGCCGTATTCCCTGAAGCACTTTTATGACGGGCTTGTCC
>OQVT01001247.1_pt1 | contig 15882 bp, 7 predicted proteins | sample 1691561 | NCBI WGS metagenome assembly OQVT01 (sample SAMN03418260, study PRJEB22391) | human gut metagenome | biome: human-gut; feature: organic feature; material: feces | host: Homo sapiens | place: Tanzania | collected 2013-01 | reverse complement strand
GCAGAACGAAGAGCTGAGGATCATAGTGGAGGCCAAGGAGCACGTCAAGGTGCAGGATGCCACACAGACTTACGCAACCATCACCTTGCAGAACTACTTCCGCATGTACCACAAACTGTCGGGTATGACAGGTACTGCCGTTACCGAGGCTGGTGAGTTCTGGGATATCTACAAACTCGATGTGGTGGAGGTTCCCACCAACCGCCCCGTTATCCGCAAGGATATGAACGACCGCGTATATCGCACCCAACGCGAGAAGTACAACGCTGTCATCGCCGAGGTGATACGTATGCGCAACTCTGGACGCCCCGTGCTCGTGGGTACCACAAGCGTGGAAATCAGTGAGCTGCTCAGCCGCATGCTCTCTCTCAATAAGATTCCTCATCAGGTGCTGAACGCCAAGTTGCACCAGAAGGAGGCCGACATCGTTGCTCTGGCCGGTCAGGCACAGAAGGGCACCGTGATGGTGGACGGAAAACCAGAGGAGCGTATGCTGGGTAATGTGACTATCGCCACCAACATGGCTGGTCGTGGTACCGATATCAAGCTGTCGCCCGAGGTGAAGGCTGCCGGTGGACTGGCCATCATAGGCACCGAGCGTCACGAGAGCCGCCGTGTGGATCGCCAGTTGCGCGGTCGAAGCGGACGTCAGGGAGACCCCGGAAGCAGCGTGTTCTATGTGTCGCTTGAGGACAACCTCATGCGTCTCTTTGCCAACGAACGCATTGCCCGCGTGATGGACAAGCTGGGCTTCAAGGACGGTGAGATGATTGAGCACAGCATGATTACCCGCAGCATCGAGAATGCACAGAAGAAGGTGGAGGAGAACCACTTCGGTGTGCGTAAGCGCCTGCTGGAGTATGATGATGTGATGAACAAGCAGCGCACGGTGGTGTATGAGAAGCGCCATCACGCTCTCATGGGCGAGCGACTGGGCATGGATATCAGCGACATGATATGGGATCGCGTGTGCAACGTCATCGAGAACAACGATTGGGAGGGCTGCCGCCAGTGCTTCCTGGAGATTTTTGCCATGGAGGTTCCCTTCACTGCCGAGCAGAAGGAGACTATGAACCCCGATGATCTGGCCGAGGAGGCTTACCAGAAGGTGCTGGAGCGCTTCCGTCAGAAGAACGAGGTGATGGCTGCCAATGCCAACAAGGTGGTGACCATGATATGTGAGAGCCCCGAAGGTCAGAACTACGAGATGATAGGTGTGCCTGTCATTGCCGGTCAGCACCAGTATGGCATCCGCGTCAACCTCAAGGAAGCCTACGAGAGCCATTCAGAGTCAGTGGTGACCGCTTTCCACAAGACACTCCTGCTCCACACCATCGACGAGGCTTGGATGGAGAACCTGCGCTTGCTCGACGAACTGAAGCACAGCGTGCAGAACGCCAGCTATGAGCAGAAGGATCCTCTGCTTATCTTCAAGCTCGAGAGTGTGAAGCTCTTCGATGAGATGGTAAACCGCATCAACGACCGCTCGGTGAGCATCATGATGCGTGCTATGATACCCGAACTTCGTCCACGCACCGAGGCCGACGAGATGCCTCAGCAGGCTCCGGCTCCACAGCAGCGCCCACGTCTGCAGGAATCACGCGGCGAGGAGGCCAGTGCAGCACAGCGTGCAGCAGCCGCCCGCGATACTCGTGACCGCCAGCCTGTGCAGCCTGCACGTGCCGAGAAACTGCCCGGACGCAACGACCTCTGCCCCTGCGGCAGTGGCCTGAAGTTCAAGAACTGTCACGGACGTAACCTTTGAACGCACCTAAAGATAGCATTATGAAAGCAAGCCAACAGACCATCCACCAGATTGAGCGCACTTTGCGCAAGGTGGTAGCGCAGTTTCCTGCGGATGCAGATCCCGTCATGACGGACCTGCACATACTGGTGATTCCCTATACGGGAGAGATTCGCACCTACAACGATGACGATGAGGAACTGGATCGCTGTGTGGTGGAGGACTGGATAAAGGCTCCTCAGGACGGTTTCTTCGATGAGGTGGCGCCCATCCTGCGCCGTTGCATCCAGGATATGCGTCCGGCTATCGAGGATATGAGCATCCTCAAGCCTTTCTCGTTTGTGCTGATTGATGAGGACCATGAGACTTTGCAAGATCTGGTGTTCATCGACAATGAGGAGACGATGGTGCTCGATGGCAAGCTGATTGACGGACTGACCGACGACCTCGATGACTTCCTGCAGCATCTGCTCGAGGAGGACTGACAGGTAGGGCAGTGGGGCTATTCTCTTCACTTCGCCCGTCGTAATGAGCCTATATAGACAAGGGGCTGGATTCGTATAGAGTCCAGCCCCTTTGTTTTCGGTTTGCTTGTTTGGCTTGCAGACCGTTGTGCTTCTGCTGTATGACGTAAGTCCCTGGCCGGTTGCCTTACTTGCAGACTTTCACCATACGGCCGTCTTCGCGCCTGATGATGTTGATACCACGCTGTGTGCGAGGCAGGCGTATGCCTTGTAGCGAGTAGATGCTGCTGGCGGCAGTAGTGGCTGCCTTGGGCGTTTCTATCGCATCGGGCAACGAGGGAACGTTGACTCCCACACGTATCAGTTGCCACTGACGGTGGTGGGCAGCTGCCGATGTGCCGTAATCCCACGTACCTATGGCAGTTCCTGCTTGCGTCTTCTCCTGCTCCATATCCCAGCACTTTGTGCTTCCGGGTACCTTGATGCGGTAGTGCAAACCATCCACCGGCACCAGTTCGTAGGCTATGCGTGCAGTGGTGCTGGGCTTCAGATAGTAGCCGCTGTTGTAGTCTGCCTGACGGCCGGATGCTGTCTCCAGCCACCATTTGCCGTCGTTGCTCTGCTTGAGCGTCCAGCACTGGTCGGGGTCGTTGGCATCTGCATCAGCCAGCACCACCTTGTCCTTCTGGGCTTTTGCGGCTACCTGGCTGTTGGCCTGGGGTACTATGAGATAGGTGTCACCGTCTGCCAGCGCCGGACGCTGTTCGCTCGTGGAACGGATGGGGATGATGAGTGTGGTGATGCTCTGTGATGGCAGGGCAACCTGCAGCGTGCTGTCGTTCAACTTCTCGTAGCTGCGCAGGCGTGCAGTGGATTCGTTGCTGCTGGTGCGATACATCGTGCAGAGCCCCTTGATGCGGGCACCTGGAACAGACAGGCGGTGCACCTTCTTGGTGTCATTGTTCAGCATGACCACCACCAGAGAGTCGCCTGTGGGGTTCACAGCGCACAGCGATTGGTCGCAGGTGCTGGGCACTATGCTGTAGCCAGGCTTGATGTAGCGCGTCACTTGCGCCCGTACATAATAGTTCTTCACCCTCTTGTAGGTCTGGTCAGAGAATGAGGTGCTCACCAGACACCATTGGTCACCGAATTCCTCTCCGTACTGCCAGTCGCACCATACGCTGGGAGCCAGATATCTCATGTCGTCCATCAGGCGCTGTGACATTGCCAGATTGCCTCCTATACCATCGCCGTCCGAACCGCTTTCGCTCATCCACACCTGCTTGCCGGCAGCCCGTGCAAGGGCTCCTATCTGTGCTCGCTCGTAGTTGTTGGCGGTGTAGGTGTGCGTGTTCCATTGCCCGATGAGATTGAGCACGCTGTTCTGCTCATAGGCATTCCAGGCCTGCTTGCTGTGGGTGGTGTTGGTCTCGTCGCTGGCGCTGATGACTGTGTTGAGTCCGCTTTCGCGCAGGATAGGCTCCAGCACCTTGAGGAAGTTTGCCTGGCTCTTGGCATCAAAGTGACAACCCTCCTGGCTTCCCGAACGGTACCAATAGTCTGATATGGGCTCGTTGAAGGGTTCCAGTGTCTTGAACTCGATGCCGTATTCATCGCGATAGTGCTTGCATACATCCACCAGATATTGGGCAAAGTCCTTGTAATACTCAGGCTTCAGGTTGTCTTTGCTGCCGCTCGTGTTTCCCCCTACGCATCCGCTCACCGTCATCCACCAAGGGGCGCTGTTGCTGAAAGCCTCAAACACGGCATCTGGTCTCATCTCCTTTATCTTGAGCATAATCTTGCGCTGCGCAGCATCGCGTTCCCAGTGATATGCACCTCCGCGCTCATCCTGGAATCCTTCCATCTCGGCTCTCAATCCTTTGCCTTTGCCCATGTGATGCTTCTCGCAGTGGATCCAGTTGGGATCATCGCCACCACCGATGTTGTAGCGGAATACCTTCATGTTCAGACCATCCTGACTCACCAGCCAGCGCACCAGTTCGTTGATCTTTGCATCGTCCCACTTTCCGCACATGTTGGCCCACCAGCACAGGCTCACACCCCATCCTTCCAGAGTCTGGCGTCGTGAGGTCGGGCTCACCACATAGTTCACGGTGTCAACAGATACGGCCACTTGTGCCGCATCGCTCAGCATCCATTTGTGCTTGATGTCGGTGCCGCTCTTGTCGGAGAACACGCTCGAGCCGGTGTTGTTGGAGTCTGTTCCCAGGTAGCGTCCGGTCTTCTTGTTGCGCAGCAGGGTGTAGGAGCCTTGTGTCTCCAGCGTGTAACGTGCACGGCTGTCGGTAGAGTCGGCCAGGAAGAAGGTGCTCCAGTTGTCATTCGTGCCCAGACTCAGATAGAGTGTGGGCTTGCCGTCCAGAGCAATCAGTGTGGAACCGTCACTTTGCCTGGCCAGTCGTAGCGGGCGTGCGGAACTGGTGACAGCTCCCACGAGTACCGCCCGATGGTCGGATGTGCATCCCAATACGTTCTTGCTTGAGTGTACGATGTATTTTCTGGCATCTTGTCCCGCAGCAGCCAGCGTCATCAGCGAGCATGCGAGGGCAATAGTCATTGTCTTCATTGCAAACTTGTTTTAGTCAGTTACAGGTGTGGGGGAGAGGAGTTCTCAACGCTTGAACTCCAGTCCCACATGCATTCCTTTTTTATTCTTCATCAGAGCGCTCACGATACCCAGTGTGCTGTTCACTATGCCAGCCTTCTCTGTGATGGCAGTGGCCAGTGCCAGCAGTTTGTCGGTATTCATGGCCAACTGCAGCGAGTTGCCGCTCAGCTTGGCGTTCATGTGGATGCTCCTGTTGGTCAGGGGGAAGGTCAGTATGAGGTTGCTCTCACTCACACTCCAGTGTACCTCCACTTTCTTTTCGTTCAGAGTCACCGTTCCCGTGCTGTCGGCATTCAGCTTCAGTGCCAGTTTGCCAGCATTGAATCCCAGGTGCTTCAGCTGCTTGGCCAGTGTAGCCTCCACTTTCTCGCCTACCAGTGTGTTGCCCACGTTGGCCAGCAGACTCTCGCTCTCAAAGGCAATGCAAGGCTCACTGTAGGTCCATGTACCCACCAGATGTTTGGCATCCAGCGTATCTGTTCCCAGGAGTTTCGAGGTCAGTTCGCCCAATGCTTCAGCGGTTCCATTCTCGTGTGACATGTTTCCCAGAGCCTCACTGGCTGCATTCTTCAGCAGGTTCTTCAGTTGAGCGTCAGCCTGCAGACTGCTTGCCATGGCCAGCATGAGCATGACCAGGCATTTCATCATTGTTTTCATTATTTATATATATAAGTATATTGCTTTCTTTGTCCAATATTCTGTGGTGGTGCAAAGTTACATAAATCCTCCTTATCATGTACCTTTCCTTGCCTCCTCTTTTCCCTCCTGCCGGCAGGGGGCGTGTACAGTATTATCCTGAGAAGTGCAATGTGTGATGCAAAATGGGCTTCTAAGTTGCATTTTTCGATGAAATGACACAGAAAACACGCAATTTTGTATCATGTGGAAACAAATTTATACATTTGTGTTGCTATTTGATTAAAAAACGCTAATTTTGCAGCCGTGGGGTATTAAGGTGTTAACTGCATAACCTGGTACATTCGTCAGTCGGACGGCCGGCAGCGGGTGGAAAGGGGAACAGAAAGCACACACACAAGAGAGAAAAAGCAAACAAATAGTATTAATAATTCAACTTATCAAAAATCAACATGGGTAAGAAAATTCTTATGTTCCTTGCTTGCGTCATGATGAGCGCAGGCTTGGCATTCGCCCAGCAGCTGGTGACAGGTACTGTCATCGATAGCGAGACGGGCGAACCTCTGGTGGGTGCCACCGTGAAGGTGAAAGGTACTACTCAGGGAGCCTTGACCGACATGGACGGTAAGTTCACCCTGAAGAACCTTCCTGCCAAGGGAAGCACCCTGGTTATCTCTTGCATGGGCATGAAGCCCGTGGAGGTGGATGCCAAGGCAAAGATGAACATCAGCATGGAGCCTGTAAGCACCGACCTTCAGGACGTGATGGTGGTAGCTTATGGTACAGCCACCAAGGCCAGCTTCACTGGTTCGGCTGCCAAAATCGGCGAGCAGCAGATTGAGCAGCTGCAGTCGTCCAATGCTCTGGAGGCTGTAAACGGTCATGTGGCTGGTGTGGAGATGTTCAATCCTACAGGTGACCCCACAAACAACAACCCCACAATCCGTGTGCGTGGTATTTCTTCTATCAACGCTGGCACCAGCCCTCTGATTGTGCTGGACGGTACTCCCTACAGCGGTGATATGAACACCATCAATACCAACGATATCGAGTCTCTGACAGTGCTGAAGGATGCTGCTGCCAACGCTCTGTATGGTGCACGTGGTGCCAATGGCGTGATTGTGATTACCACCAAGAAGGGTAAGGCTGGTCAGGGTGCCAAGGTGACTCTGGATGCCAAGTGGGGCTCTAACAGCCGCGCACAGCGTCAGTACAAGGTGCTCAGCGAGCCTGGTCTGTACTACGAGCAGTACTACGCAGGCTTGAAGAACTATGCTACCAACAAGTTGGGTTACACCGATGCACAGGCACACGCTTGGGCCAACAACAACCTGACTTCTTCTTCTTACGGTCTGGGCTACAATATTTATAATGTGCCTGCCGGCCAGTCTCTGATTGGTACCAACGGTCGCCTGAACCCCAACGCTACAGTGGGTCGTGTGGTCAGCTTCGATGGCACAGACTATATGATGACTGGCGATGACTGGATGGAGGAAGCTTATCACAATGGCCTGCGTCAGGAGTACAATGTGCGCGTAACTGATGCTTCAGAGCGTGGCAACTTCCTGGCTTCTTTCGGCTACCTGAACAATGACGGTATCGTGGATAACAGCAACTTCACACGCTTCAATGGCCGTTTGAAGGCTGACCTGCAGGCTAAGCCTTGGTTGAAGGTGGGTGCCAACATGTCATACACTCATTATAGCGCCGACCAAATGAACGCGGATGCAGATGATGCTGCTGACAATTCAGGTGCCAATGTCTTTGCTTATGCCAGCCAGATGGCTCCTATATATAATGTGTATATGCGCGATGCACAAGGCAACAAGATGGTGGACAAGAACGGCTTCACCATGTATGACTACGGAGGCAAGAACGGTACATGGATGGGCATTGGGCGCCCCTTGCATCCTGGTAGCAATGCATTGCAGGATCTGATTCTGAACACAATCGGCTCTGAGGGCAATGCGGCTACAGCCAATGGCTTTGCTGAGGTTCGCATTGCCAAGGACTTCAAGATCACCAGCACCAATACCATCACTCTGGATGAGTCAAGAGAAACCTCTTTCACCAACCCCTACTATGGTCAGTACGCTACCTCTAACGGTATGCTGAGCAAGTCTCATGCTCGTAGGTTCACCTATGCTTTCCAGCAGTTGGGTAACTGGGGCCATGTTTATGGCAAGCATGATGTGGATGTGATGATTGGTCATGAGTCTTATGTATCCAAGTACTACACTCTGTATGCCAACAAGAGCAATATGTTCGACCCCACCAACATGGAGTTGGCTGGTGCTGTGACAGAGATATCTTCTGGCTCTTACACTACCAAGTACAACAACGAGGGTTACTTCGGTCGTGCGCAGTACAACTTTGCACAGAAGTATTTCGGTAGCTTCAGCTTCCGTCGCGATGGTTCTTCACGCTTCCATCCCGACAACCGCTGGGGTAACTTCTTCAGCGTGGGTGCTGCTTGGGTAATGAGCGAGGAGTCTTTCCTCAAGGATGTCAAGCCCATCGACTTCCTGAAGCTGAAGCTCTCTTATGGTGAGCAGGGTAACGATAATATCCCCGACTACCTCTACACCAACACATACACCATTGTGAATTCTGTAGGTGGTCCTGCTGCCAAGCCCGCACGTATGGGTAACAAGGATATCACATGGGAGAAGGGTGGCAACCTCAACGTGGGTGTTGACTTCGAGCTCTTCAAGAGCCGCCTGAACGGTACCGTGGAGTACTTCTGGCGCAAGACCAGCGATATGCTCTTCAACTTCAGCCTGCCCACCAGCTATGGTTACACCAGCTACTATGCCAACGTGGGTGACATGAAGAACAGCGGTATTGAGATTACCCTGGATGGCACTATCATCAAGACCAAGGATGTGAAGTGGGATCTCGGTGTGAATCTGACTCACTACAAGAACCACATCTCTATGCTGCCTGATGAGCGCAAGACCACTACTACCACTGAGGGTGGTTACAAGGGCTTTAAGAACGGGCACTTCTTCCTGGGCGAGGGGCTGAGCATGTACACATTCTATATGCCCGAGTATGCAGGTGTGTATAACAAGAATACATGGCAGACGACCAACGACACCAAGTACGATGCTTCTAAGGATGGTCTCTCAATGTGGTACACCACAGGTTATCAGATGACTACTAAGCCCGACGGTACACGTGAGATTGTGAAGGACACCAATGGCGAGATGGTAGAGAGCGGCAAGCGTGCCACTACCACCAGTTATGCCAATGCCAAGGAATACATTGTAGGTCGCATGCTGCCTAAGGTATATGGCGGTTTCAATACACGCGTAGAGTTCTTCGGTGTTGATGTGACAGCCGATTTCGCTTATCAGCTGGGCGGTAAGGTGTATGACAACCAGTATGCTCAATTCATGTCACCTGCAAAAAGCGGCAATATAGGCTTCAATATCCACGAGGATGCTCTGAAGTCTTGGAGCGCAAGCAACCAGGGTAGCAACCTGCCCCGTTACCAGTTTGGTGATGAAGACACAGGCAGCCTGAGCAGCCGTTTCCTCGCCAAGGCCAACTACCTGAGCCTGCAGAACCTGAGCGTAGGTTACACCCTGCCTGCCAACCTCACACGCAAGGCTAAGATTGAGAAGGCTCGTGTATATATGAATGCCAGCAACGTATGGCTCTGGAGCGCTCGTCGCGGCTTGGATCCCCGTACCGCTATGATTGACTCAGACTATGGTTATAGCAACGCAAGCTACTATTCTACCGTGCGTACTATCAGCGCAGGCGTTAATGTGACATTCTAATTAAAAAGGAGACATCTGCAATGAAAACAATATTCAGAAACATGCTTGTAGGCACTATGTGTGCAAGCACCATGGCACTGACTGGCTGTCTGGAGGAGACTTTCCCCACCACGGGAGCTACCGCCGACCAGTTGGCATCCTCAAGCAAGGCCACAGAGGCACTTATGTGGGAAATGCCTGCATTTGTCAACAACCTGGGTACATACGATAGCGACATGCACTTTGACTGGGGTTATGGTTCGCTCATGCACATCCGTGACGTGATGACCGCTGATATGGCTGTTGTAGCATCTGGCTACAACTGGTACAGCAGTTGGAGCAGTTGCACCGACTTGGGCAACCGTCAAGTGACTTCCTACTTCCCTTGGGCTTTCTATTACAAGGGCATCCAGACTGCCAACAACCTGATTGGTGCCGTGGATGAGGCAAAGGCCAGCAATGAGCAGCTGGGTTATCTGGGTGTGGCTCATGCCTATCGTGCTCTCTATTATCTGGAGGCTGCACAGCTCTATGAGTACCTGCCCAGCGAAAAGTATCCCGATGGAGTGAGCGATGCGGGCAAGAGCATTATCAATCTGACTGTTCCTGTAGTGACAGAGAAGACTACCGAAGCTCAGGCTCGTAACAATCCACGTGCTACACGTGACAGCATGCTCCACTTCATCATTGAGGAGCTGGACAAGGCAGAGGCACAGATTCCCAACCTGACCGATGCTTCCAAGACACTTCCCCATCTGGGTTGTGTGTATGGTCTGAAGGCTCGTACCTACCTGTGGGTGTGCCAGTATGACAGCGCTTACACTTATGCTGTGAAGGCCATCAACCTGAAGGATAAGTACAACAACTTCGCCATCACCACTCAGGACGAGTGGCTGAGCACTACCAACGGCTTCAATGACCTGTCTTGCAAGTCTTGGATGTGGGGTTCTCAGACTTCCAAGGAGGATGCTGTGGTGAAGACCAGTATCGTCAACTGGACTTCATGGATGAGCAATGAGACCACCTTCGGTTATGCTTCTGCCGCTCCTTTCACCATGATAGCAAGTGAGCTGTACAACAAGATTGATAACAACGACTTCCGTAAGCTGTCCTTCAAGGCACCTGCCACCAGTCCTCTGAGTGGTTCTGAGCCTTACATCGACGAGGGTCTCTTCAAGGATTTCCCCACTTACACCAGTCTGAAGTTCCGTCCTGCCGAGGGTAACACCGAGGAATATACTGTTGCATGTGCATGTGCATTCCCCATGATGCGTTACGAGGAGATGTTCTTCATCGCAGCCGAGGCTGCCGCTCGTCTGGGTGATGCTGCCACTGCCAAGACTATCCTCACAAAGGTTATGTCCACTCGTAATCCCAGCTACAACTGCAAGGCTTCTTCTCCCGAGGATGTTGCCGAGGAGGTGTTCCTGCAGAAGCGTATCGAGTTCTTCGGTGAGGGTATCACCTTCTTCGACTACAAGCGTCTGAACAAGAGTGTTGACCGTACCGCCAGCGACAACTGGGACGTTACAGAGAATTATAAGATAGAGGGTCGTCCTGCATGGATGGTATTCAACATTCCTTATAGCGAGGGTTCTCAGAACCATGCTTTGGCAGACTACATGAACCCCGACCCCAGCGGAGTCTATACTCCTGTGGCTAAGTAATTATCTTCGTGTATAACTTATTAGTGAATTAAATAGATTATGAAAACAATAAAGAAACTTGGGCTTGTCCTTTGTTCTGCCTTGGTATTCGTTGCTTGCGACACCGTCAGCGATGACTACAAGCCTGGATCTTGGGATGCAGCAGGAGGCTTCGAGGACGTTTCGTTCGTAGGCAAGACCTCTGTGACAGATGAGTTGGATCCCACAGACCCCAAAACTGCCACTGTTACTTTGAAGCGTAAGAACACCAAGGGCGAACTGGTAGTGACCCCCGAGGTGACTGTCAATGACGACAGTGTGTTCACTGTTACCGATTTCCACTTTGCTGATGGCGATTCTTTGGCTACTGCCACCATCTCCTTCCCCGATGCCGAGATAGGTACTCCCTATTCTCTGCAGTTGACAGTGACCGACAAGAAGCTCGTGTCAAGTTACTCTCAGGCTGTGCTCTTCAACTACAGCGTGACTCGTGTGAAGTGGGTTTCTCTGGGCAAGGGAACCTATATTGACAATGTTCTTCCTGAGTTCTTCGGCTCATTCACTGACCTGAAGGGTGAGCCCGAGTTCTTCATCCGTGACGATGACCACACACGTTTCCGTGTGAAGTCTCCTCTTCTTTCTTGCACCCTCCTCTATCAGGGACAGGCTCTTCCTTTCGTGGGCGGTCTTATTACCGAGAAAGAGGCTGCAGACATAAGCGAGTGGTTCACATTCCGTGTTCTCCAGAAGGGTGAGTCTTACAAGTCTGTTGCAGAGATTCAGGGTGAAGACCTGGTGGTGTTCGACCGCTACTACACAGCTGTGGTGCCTGATGCCACAATTGGTGAACTTTCTTATTGCCATCCCTCTATCTTCGCTTCTCTTGGAACAGAGAATGACTGGAAGGACAGTAAGGTTGTGAGCTGGCAGGCTGCCCCCACCACTGGTGTTGACACAGAGTTCAAGTCTGGTGAGAAGGTACCTGCTGAGATCGACCTCGGCTGCATGCTTTACGCAGCTGCCAAGGGTGGTTATGATTTCCGCGACAAGTCTCTGGTGTTCTACTTCCCCGGTTACAAGCCTGCCCACGAGGCTGACCTGAAGGAGGATTTCGAATGGGAGGAAGTTTATAATGGCGTGTTCACTTCTGAGCAGCTGGGCACAGAGTCAGAGAAGACTCTCTATGTGGGTACTTGCACAAACAAGACCGATGATTGCGACAGCACATTTGCTGCCCAGTATGGTACTGCTTACACGATACAGTCTCCCTACGCTGAGGATTACAACCTGATCTTCACCGTGAAGGATGGCAATATCATGGTACCCGAGGGCTATGAGCTGCAGGAGATTGGTGTGAAGGCTATGGGTCAGGAAGTGTTTGCCAAGATCAACATGGGTAAGTCTAAATACACCAAGACTGTAATCACTCTGAACATCACCTTCACCGACGAGACCGGTGAGAAGGAGTTCGGTACAGCTGACGAGGTGTTGAGCAATGTTCACTACAGCAAGGTGGGTACTGCCGATTGGACTTACACACTCTTCTTTGCCAACGAGGATGGAAGTCCCTACGTTCATGCCGGCCTCGAGCTGCAGCAGCGTGATGACGATCCCACCCAGTACTGCATCCTGCATGCGTTGAATGATGTGACCATCAAGTTCAGCATCGACGCTGACAATATCGTACGTATCCCCCAGCAGTTCACTGGTTATTCCCAGGATGGCTTGACCCTCTATGTGGCAGACGTTGCTACTCTGATGGGCGAGAAGTATCGTCCGAGCTTCCCCAGCGTGTATGACCCTGAGACAAAGACCATCAGCTCCAACCTGTACTACAACCTGGGTGACGGAAGAGGCATGGATCCTGGCGTGGAGACCATCAAGCTGAACTTCGACGAAACAGCTACAGTGAAGAAGGCTGCCAAGAGACATCCCAACACCAGCGTCCTGCGCAGTGTGAAGAAGAGATTCAATGTGGCTTTCCCCTGGACTTGCTACAGCGTCAAGAGCAAGGCAAAGGCTTCTCATCTGAAGGCTGTCAAGGCAAGCGCAGCTCCTCAGTTCTTCCTGGGTGAGTAAGCATTCGAACCAAAGCGCCCGCAAAGGCGTGATATAAAACCCAAGGAGGGGGCAAGGCTAATGAGTCTTGTCCCCTTCTTCGTTTTGTGTGATGGCACATGCGCTGCCACGGCAAAGGCTTTCCCCGTGCAATGGGTATGCCTCTGGCTGCTTACATATTTGCACTATATGGGCATGCGGGGCAACATTTTGCTTCCATTCGCTCACTTTGGCAGTCGAAAGTGTCGTTTATGTGGTTCTATAGCCGTAACTTTGTGCCCCGACAGACAATATAAGACAGTATATATATAATATGAGAGAGAGAATCAGAGGACTTGCCGTGAAGGCAGTCATGATGACGGCGCTGCTCGTTGCGCCGGCTGAACTGTTGGCCGTTCCTGCCAAGCCTGTGCGCCGCACAGTGACTCTGGCCGACGGTACCAAGGTAGAAGCCACCCTGCAGGGTGATGAACATTTGCACTTCTTCCGTCTGGATGACGGACGGGTGGCAATGCCACAGGATGGCGGTCGCTATCGCTTATCCACCCTGCGCGAGGTGCGTGAGGTGTGGACAGAACGTATGCAGGAGGCTCGTGAGAGACAGACCGTACGACTCCAGAAGGCTCGTGGGGGAGAACTGCTGACACTCACCCGGCAGGCAGACACATGGCAGGGAGCCGGCAGTAATGCTTTGCGTGCCAAGTCGCACAAGGCCAACTCTGTCTATCAGGGGCAGAAGCGCGGACTGGTCATACTGGTCAACTTCTCCGACCTCACCATGTCGGTAAGCAATCCACAGTCCACCTACAATGACTTCTTCAACAAGGTGGGCTACAATCAGGGTGGCATGACAGGTTCAGTGCACGACTACTTCTACAGCCAGAGCTATGGACAGTTTGACCTCCAGTTTGATGTGGTTGGCCCTATAACCCTCAGGAAGCCCCATGGATATTATGGTGCCGACCAGAATGGGAGCAAGGATGTGTATGTGCACGAGATGGTCAGGGATGCCTGCCAGGCTGTGGATGCACAGGTGGACTTCTCCCGGTACGACTGGGACGGCGACGGCTGGGTCGATCAGATATTCTTCGTCTATGCCGGATACGGCCAGAACTTCGGAGCACCCGATGAGTGCATCTGGCCTCACGAGCATACCATTGCCTATCAGGGGCTCAAACTCGACGGCACAGGTATAGGCACCTACGCCTGCAGCTGCGAGCTGCGCGGAACCGAAGGCAAGCAGATGGACGGTATAGGCACTGCCTGCCACGAGTTTACCCACTGCATGGGCATCATGGACCATTACGACACCAGCGGAGACAACTTCGGCATGGGCCATTGGGACGTGATGTGCTCGGGCTCTTACAATAATGACTCCCGCACCCCCAGTGCCTACACCGCCTACGAGCGTTGGGTGAGCGGTTGGCTCGAGCCTGTGGAAATCAACAAGGCCACCTATGTGCAGGCTATGAAACCACTGGAGGATGAGCCCGAAGCCTATGTGCTCTACAATGACTATGCCTCCAACGAGTTCTACCTGCTGGAGAACCGCCAGCAGAAGGGCTGGGATGGCGGTCAGGACGGGCATGGACTCCTGGTGGTGCATGTGGATTATGACGAGTATGCATGGCGGGCCAACAGTGTCAATACCATTGCCGACCACCAGCGCATGACCATTATCCCTGCCGACGGACTGCTCTCTCTGGGCACACACGCAGGCGACCCCTGGCCCGGCACATCGCGCAAGACATCGCTCACCGACGTCACTTCACCGGCTGCCACTGTGTATAACGCCGGCCCCAATGACTACTCCTTCATGGGCAAACCGCTCACAGAGATAGCCGAGGATGAAGTACGTGGCCACATCTCTTTCGCCTGCATGCGCGGCACTCTGCCCACTCCTGTGCTCAACGCTGCAGCCACCGACATCACCTCCAGCTCCTTCTCCATAGGCTGGAATGCTGTTGAGGGTGCCACTTCCTATGAGGTGTCTCTGCGTGAGAGGCCGGCTCCCTATGCCAACCCCGAGCAGGCATGTGTGCTCCGCGAGGACTTTGCCAAGTGCTGGAGCAAGAGCACCAGCCTCAATAGCATAGCCAACAAGCTGGACAATTACACCGCCAGGCCCGGTTGGACAGGCTCCCGCCTCTTCACCTCATCCAATTATCTCAAGATGGGGCAGGGCAGCAACATGGGCGAACTCACCACTCCCATGCTCGACACACCGCTTGCCGACGGCCTTACCATCGTGCTTACCCTCACTCCCTTTGGCAGCAGCAACAAGATGACGGGCTCGGTGAGCATACTCCTCAAGAGTGGTAACATGCAGGGCTCTTACGATGCAGATGGCACGCAGACGATGATCTTCACCACTCCCAGCATAGAGGAAGCCTATCAGGTTCAGCTCTCACCCTCTACCGTATGCTATATATCCCGCTTCGAGGTGTATGACGGTGTCTTCTCTTCGGAGCAGCTCGGTATCGATGACGATGATGAGGACAGCGGCAAGCAGAACATCCCCATGGCCGGCGGAAAGCGTTCTGCCAAGCGCAATGCCATCACCACCACCACTTACACCACCACCGAACCTCACTACACCTTCACTGGTCTCACCAGCACCAGCAAGTACTTCGTGAGCGTAAGGGCGCTGACCGACCTCGGTCCCAGCAAGTGGAGTGCCGAGCGACAGGTTGCACTCGACCAGACTGCTGTCTTCACTCCCACTGGTGAGCAGACTGCCACCTCCAGTGTATGGTACAATCTGCAGGGACAGCCCGTAGCCCGTCCCCAGCGCGGAATCTACATCCACGATGGCAAGAAGGTGCTTGTGAAGTAAAGCCTCCCCTCTGTCCTGCCCCTGTCTGTCAGGTTCCCGTGCAGGACTGGAACATAACACAAGGCAAAGGGCGTGCTGCTTGGTCGGCACGCCCTT
>OQVT01001246.1_pt1 | contig 15888 bp, 11 predicted proteins | sample 1691561 | NCBI WGS metagenome assembly OQVT01 (sample SAMN03418260, study PRJEB22391) | human gut metagenome | biome: human-gut; feature: organic feature; material: feces | host: Homo sapiens | place: Tanzania | collected 2013-01 | reverse complement strand
AAAAACATATCAAAAACTATTTTAAATTTCTCTTGACATATCACCAGAATGCTTTCTTTATTTTTGAAAGCATAATTGCCATCAACAACACTTTTAGCTGTATCTTTTACAAGTATGCCGTTTTTCCCATTGGCACTGGCTTTGTTTCTCTCAACACGACTTCCCGAAGAAAGCCTTGCAGCAAGGATTCCCTCTTTTGTAAATCCTGATACTGTATTTCCATAAATCTGGCAGGTTTTCTGTGAACCTTCTGTTCCGGACACATAGATGCCGCATCCATTTCCACCGGAAAGATCATTATATGAGAGTCTGATATTGCTTCCTTTCATAACGCTGATTCCGGTATTATTATATGCACAGCCTCCTGACAGCCTGATAGTATTTCCTCTGCATATACAGTCCTCCGCCAGAGAAAGTTTAATTCCATCACAGTTTCCGCTTATACTATTATTTCTGGCTGTAACCCCACGGACAATATACCTTCCGGACGGAACCCCATTCGTAGTTGGATTTGCCGTATTCTCAGGATCATCATCTTCTGAAGGGATCGATTCTCCTGCGGATCCCAGAGATACTTCACCTGTGATCCAGATACCATATCCGTTCCACTGTTTACCATCTATTACAGTCGGATCCAGAACTGTGATCTGATTATCAGCGATCAGAATATTCTCTGCATACTGATTACCTCCCGAAGATACTTCCTGTCCACTGGCAGTATGGGCATTTCTGGTATAGAGAGAACGCACATAAACTCCACCGCCAACATTATCCATAGTATTTCCGGTTACCACTGTATCCTGATAATTCAGGCACCACACCGCTCTCTTTCTCAGGTTTGAAAACCGATTATTACTGATAGTAATATTCTTATAGGGTTTATCAAACATCATGCTGTGGCTACCGATCCCTGCAAAAACATCTTCAAATACATTATCCTTTATCACAATATTCTCGCAGACACTTCCATCATAGGGAAGATATCCGGGGAAAATCCTTGGCATACAGGCATCAAGCTGAATACATTCCTGACCGCCGCCCTCAAAGTTCTTCCAGTAGCCCTTAAATGTACATCCTGTGATTTCCGCATCCTTCACTCCCGCAAGTTCCAGAAAATGTGATTTAAGATTATTAAGAAATGTAACATTCTTCACAGTTACATTTGTAGCATGTCCGATCCTGAAACCCACAAATCCCCCTGGACCTTCCTTATCTTCCACACATTCATAATTTGAATCCCAGATTCCTCCATCAATGGTTATATTATGATACCCTTCATAACCACCTGCAGATTTCTGTGTTTCTCCAAGGCGAAGCAGAATTTCTTTTCTCGGTGAGGTTTTCGTTATCGTAGCGCCTTCTGCATACAGATAAATATTGCTGTACATATGCAAAGTTCCTGTAAGAGTATAATTTCCCGGCGGTATGATAACCTTACATTGTTTTTCGTCAGTCGCCTTATCTCTGGCCTGGGCCAGCAGTGTATTTAATTTTACAGTGATATCCTCTCCATCCTGTACATTCAGCACAAGTTCCTGCATAGTTTCCGGCAGCTCATCTGTATCCTCCGCCGAAAAGATTTCAACATCTTCATCACTGAAAACATTATCATCTCCAAATTCATTTTCTTCAGGATTCTCTGCTGACTGTACATCCGGAACTGAAGCCTCTTCAAAAGTCTCAGCATACTCCGGAGAATCTCCAAACATCTGTCCTTCTTCTGACTGAGCAGCCTGCACCTTCACACCGGCACATGGGGTCAGGCAAAGCTGCGCTGCCATAATGATGGCAAACATCCCTGCTGCTTTTCTCTTCATCATAGTCATAATCCTCCAGCTCTGTAAAAAAAGCAGGAACACCAGTGGCATTCCTGCTTGTAAATCTTCTATATATAATAGGAAGATAATTATTTAAGGTTAACCTTAGCACCTTCAGCTTCAAGTTTTGTTTTGATGTCTTCAGCTTCAGCTTTGGATGCGCCTTCTTTAACAACCTTCGGAGCACCGTCAACCATTTCTTTAGCTTCTTTAAGACCTAAGCCAGTTACTTCACGAACAACTTTGATAACTTTAACTTTGTTTGGTCCAACTTCTGCAAGCTCTACGTCGAACTCATCTTTCTCTTCTGCTGCTTCTGCTGCGCCAGCTGCTGCTACTACAACACCTGCTGCTGCGGATACACCAAATTCTTCTTCACAAGCTTTTACTAAGTCGTTTAATTCTAATACAGATAATTCTTTGATTGCTGCAATAAATTCTTCTGTTGTTAATTTTGCCATTTTAAATTCCCTCCATATAATATTATTTTAGATTCGTTCTTTTTTGTGCCATTGGGCATTAATAATTATTCAGCTGCTGCTTCAGAGCCGTTTTTCTCAGCGATCTGATTAAGCACACGAGCGAAGTTTGTAATCGGAGACTGGATGCTTCCAAGCAGTTTGCCAAGAAGTTCTTCTCTGGATGGGATTCCAGCCAGTGCCTGAATACCTGCCTGATCGTTGTAGTTTCCCTCAACGATACCTGCAACTAATTCTAAAGCCGGTGCTTTCTTTGCGAATTTATCAAGGATTCTTGCAGGAGCAGTTGCGTCTGTAGCAGAGATTGCTATAGCATTTGTTCCATGTAAGTGCTGGATAAGTTCTTCGCACTGAGTACCTTCGAATGCACGATGCATCATTGTGTTTTTGTATACTTTGTATACAACACCAGCTTCTCTTAATTCCTTACGTAAAGCAGTATCCTGTTCAACTGTAAGACCGCTGTAGTTAACAAGTACTACAGATGCTGCATCTTTTACGTTGTTAATGATTTCTTCTACGATCGGTTGTTTAAGTTCTACTTTTGCCATGAAATGGTACACCTCCTTATAGATTTTGTATACCGCTGCAAATAGAGTAAAGAAAAAGCCTTACTGTTTGACAGTAGGGCTTGCGTAATCTTACATAAAAAATATAAAGAATACTTAGTCCTCGGTAGGCGTTTACAACTTATGCCTTGCGGCACCTACTGTCTTCGGCAGCGTTCTGCTATAAAATAGCATATGAAGCATAGATTGTCAAGGGGTTTTTTATTTTTTTATTTGGTTTTTATTTTGTTCCGAAAATACGGTCTCCGGCATCGCCAAGGCCTGGGCAGATGTAGGCGTGGTCATTTAATTCACGATCAAGGTGGCCACAGTAGATCTGAACATCCGGATGTGCCTCATGGAGACGTTTGAGTCCTTCAGGAGCTGCGATGATACACATAAATTTAATATTCTTTCCGCCCTGTTTTTTGACAAAGTCAACAGCTGCTTCTGCAGAGCCACCGGTTGCAAGCATTGGGTCTACGATAACTGCGATTCGCTCATCAATAGACTCTGGAAGTTTGCAGTAGTATTCGTGTGGTTCATGTGTTACAGGATCACGGTAAAGTCCTACATGACCAACTTTTGCAGATGGTACAAGTGTAAGGATACTGTTTACCATTCCCAGACCTGCACGGAGTACAGGGATAACTGCCAGTTTCTTTCCTGAGATCATTGGTGTCATGCAGGTTTCGATCGGTGTTTCAATCTCCACGTCTTCTACCGGAAGATCACGAAGAGCTTCATATCCCATAAGAATTCCGATCTCTTCCACTAATTTACGGAATTCATTTGTTCCTGTGCTTTTATTTCTCAGCATGGAGATTTTGTGCTGGATCAGCGGATGGTCCATAATATAAACGTTTTCCATTATCTTATTTCCTCTCTTGTTATATCATATTTATTTTCTGTTCCCCTATTATAAAGCATAGCATCGTTTTACAAAAGGGGAAATTTTATTATTTTACATTTGTTTGCGCACGATCCGATATTCGTCACCCATCTTAAAATATGGACACTGATGAAAATTTCCTGTAATGAATTTTACCATCTCATCCTCGTCCAGATTGACTTCACAGGTGTAACATTCATAATCATCGTCATAACTGTAGTTTACACAGTATTCGCAGTTTACTGCATTGGACATCGTTAATTTCCCCTTTCTGTGACTGGAATCAGGATTTTCAGTTCAAACCAGTTATTTTTCTGGGATGCCACTGCTGATCCCCCATATTTCTCTACAATGGTACGGATACTCTTCATTCCATATCCATGCAGATGTTTATCCGCTTTTGTCGTCACCGGCAGACCATTTCGAAACTCCAGTTTTTCTTCACAATAATTCTCAGTCCGGATTCTCAGAAATTGTTTTTCCCGCGTAACATATAATCCGATCAAGCGCTTCTCCTGGTTCTTCTGCCTGCAGACACTCTCAATCGCATTGTCCAGCATATTGCCAAATAACGCGCTGATATCCATATCCTCCATAAAGGCGAGCAACGCACCATCAATCATAAATTTCAGTTCGATTCCCTCCTTCTGACAGAGAAGCGCTTTATTTGTCAGTACCACATCCAATACCTGATTTCCCGTTTCGTTCTGGGTTTCATAGACTTTAATTTCGTGTTCCATTTTTTCCAGATACTGCACTGATTTCCCAGAATCTGCTTCTGCCTTCAAAAGTGTAATCTGGTGCTTCAGGTCATGATATTTCTGATTAACCATATCCATGCTCTCTTTGGACAGCTGATAATTCTGATACTGCATATCCATAATATTATGAAGCGTGTTCTTTTCGAAACGCAGCTGCACTTCTTTTACCTGGATATGGTATGCATACAAAACAGCCATTCCGCTGAGATCTACCAGTGTACGGATAATAAAAATATCCATAACCAGTCTTCCACTGAAAAGCCCATTCTGATCGAGATAACTTAAGTTGCTAACTGCAAAAACAGCCGCCGCAATCACGATCACTACCAGAAGTTCCCGTCTGGTAATATGCAGTTCTTCCAGATCCTTTTGCAGACTTCTCTCTATAAAAAATAAAACCACAAAGATTACCGCATATACAATGAGCATTTCCAATGCCTGCCAGACTGGCACAGATTTCTCATTTTTTTCGCAGAGATAATAAGAAATCTGCCAGCAAAACGAAGATGCAAATTCCCCGTTAATAAATGCTTTCACACAATAAAATCCTGTCTCCCGCCACGAAAATCTGCAGCAATAATAAATATGAATCAGAAGTATTGCTACGATTACTGCCATAGCCGGAATAAATAATGTTTTGCTCACACCATGAGTCCATTGCATAAACCACATCAAAAGCACAAATTGCACTACATTGGATACGACAATCTTCCATTTTGCGATTTTATGCTCATGAGTATAAATGATTACAACAGAAGATAATGTATAGGCAATCGCATAATAATATCCAGGTGTATTCATCAGTTCCTGTGCATTCATTTACCCACCTCATTCAGATATTCGTTCAATGCATCCAGGAAAGGCTTTCTCCGACCTCTGCTGACCTGGATCGTATCACCGTTTATCATAATGTCACTTCCCAGATAACGGTCTACATATTCCAGATTTACCAGATAGCATCTGTTACAACGGAAAAATTTCTCCGGTGTCAGCTGTCCCTCCGCATCATTCATAGTTCCCTTTGTCTCGAAATCTCCGGATGTCGTATGGTAAATCAGCACATGATCCTGCACTTCCACATAGCAGATTGTATCTACATCAAGTTTCTTCCTGCCACCCTTCATGGAAATCGTGAGATACTCTTTTGCCCCTGTTTTTACATTCATAAGGGCTCTTGTCATCGTCTCCGAGAAAGAAAAATAGGAAATCGGTTTCAGCATATAATCCATGGCATTTACCTTATATCCCTGAATCGCATACTGAGGCATATTCGTAGTAAAAATAAGAAGTACGGTCTGATCAAGTTCCCGGATTTTCTCAGCCGCACGCATCCCATTAAGAAATGCCATCTCTATATCCATCAGGATCAGATCATAGTCCGCAGAGTAATTTGTAACGATGTCCTCTCCATCTTCAAATTCTGTAATGTCAAATTTCTGTCTGTGCTCTTCCCCATATCTTTTAAGACACTCCCTCAGCGCTTCTCTGTCAGGTTTGCTGTCATCCACGATTGCAATATGAATCATATTGTTTTTCACCCCTGTAACAAAATCTTTTTTGCCGTAAAATATCTTTCAAACTTTGAGTATTAGTATACCAAGAAACCATGTTTAAAACAACTGATTCCCCATGTATCAAATATTAAGTTTCTGATACATACGCAAAAAATACAGCTGCCCTCCACGAGATTTTCGCGAAGCAACAGCTGCATCTTATTTCCTATCATTTTATTTATCTTCGTTTTCTTCTGTCCAGGTTCCACCGGCGGCAAGTACTGCTGCCTTCTGACGTTCTTTGATAATCTTATGATCTTCCTCGATATGTTTCTCCACATCCAGTCTGCTCATCATAAGTACGATCACCGCAAACGTAATAACCTCCATCGCAAGGAAGGCAAATGCCAGCACCTGCTCCACACCGCCCATCTGTCTGTAAACGATCTGACCGGTATAGAAAGCCACGTCCTTAATCACTGTAACAGTAGATGGATCACAGGCAACACCTGTATTCGTATAACCGGCAAAGGTAAGCAGTCCATTGAGGACACCTGTACAAATTCCTGAAAGCCCTACCATAATAGAGCCATATACCGACATGGTAAATCCGTCACTTCTGAATCCGTTCTTCGCCTCCATATGATCCAGCACATCAGAAAGAAGTGCCATTGTCACATACATAGCCGGAATACTTCCGATTCCCTTAAGGACCATTCCTACGCAGACAATCACGAAATTATGTACAGCGATAAAGCATACCAGACCACCAACTACAGAGAAACAAAGTCCCATAACAACCGCACGCTTTTTACCAAGCTTATGAGCAATCGGCCATGCCACTACCATTCCTATGGCAGTCGGAATTCCTCCAAGCAGTCCCAATGCAGACATCAAAGTTCCGGAAGTCTGTTCAGGATTGGCAGAATTGATCACGCTGTCAAACATCCATCTTGCATAAAAGCTCATGGAACTGTTTTTCATCAGCTGTCCAAACTGAAACAGCAGGAAATACAGAATGATGATCCACCAGTATTTGCTGTGAATACACGCCTGCACCTGTTTTTTCAGCGGAATCTTCTCTTCCTTGATATTCAGGTTCAGTGTCTCCTCTGTAATACGTTCTCTTGTAAAATAATATTCCAGAAGAATTCCAAGAAAACAACATACACACAATGCAATAGAAACAATTCGCCAGTGCGCATAGCTTGCATCAATATCCAGTCCCTGATCTCCGGTAACAAAAAGATAGCTCTGTAAAAGTACCGGAACTACAATACTTGCACCGATTCCGGCAGAAGCTACCATCGCCGCATTTGACAAAGTAGCCAGCATTCCTCTCTGCGCGGAATCTCTGGTAGAAAGAGAAACCATAGAGCTGTGCGCTGTATAAAAGCAAGGATATGCAACCGCATAATAAAGGTTATAGGAAACTGCGATCCAGATCATCTGGACTGCATTGCTTCCCTCCTTCGGTGTCATAAACAATAAGATTACTGCCACAACTACCATCGGAACTGCCAGAAGCAGATACGGTCTCGCCTTTCCCTGCGAAGTTCTGGTATTATCGATCCATCTTCCGATCATCAGATTTCCAAGGATCACAAAAATTACGGACACTACCGGGAGAAGTGTGGCAAATGCACCGAATTTCGTCCATCCGAGTACGTCTACATAATATCTGTTCAGATATGCACCGAAAATAGAGTTCGCCAGCATGGCACAAAAAGGTGCCAGAAAATATCCTATGATCATTTCCGGAATTTTCACATCTGCCGATTTGATCTTCGTCCTGAATATTGGTTTCTCTACAATATCAGTTATCTTCACTGTCTGTCCTCCTTTAAATCAAATGAGAAGAAATCAAAAGCTCCTTTTCCCTGAAAGCTGAAAAATAAAGCTTCTTTTTCGCCCAGACCGGCAATCTTTGCGGAAAATCCATGAACCTCCCGACATGGTTTTACCGGAATCTCAGCCACTGTCTCACCTTTTTCAGAGGTACGTACCAGCACTGTTCCCTCTGCTTTTCCTTTAATATTGATTCTTACCGCACCTGTTTTTGACAGGTCGAAATATTTAAATCCGGCTACTGCTCCGTCACACATATTGGCAATATACTGGTCTTCTCCATTTTCTCTGTCCCCGCCTTTCTGGGTGAAGAACGGATATCCATTCTTTGGATGTTTCAACATACTCAAAAATCTGGTTCCCTTTTTTCCATAAAGATTGCATGCGATGTATGCCGGATAATTTCCTTTTCCTCTGAGAGGTCCGTCATTCAGGCCACAGGAAGTCATCTCTGCCTGATAAAATCTTCCATTTTCAAAGCGAATCTGCTCTGCACAGGCCTGGCGGGAAGACTGCTTGCGGTTGCTGTGTCTGTGATAGAAAATATAATATTTTCCGTTTATTTCGATCAGGCTTCCATGAGTATTTCCCGTATAATTTCTTGCATTTTTCACGTCTGCGACGCCCGGAAGTCCGATGTCACCATTGCTTACCAGAATTCCACCATACCGAAATCCACTTACAGGATTATCACTTGTCGCATAGCATAACTCGTGACTGTTTAAAGAACTGTAGATAAAATAATAGGTATCTCCAAACTTTCTCATGGAACTTGCTTCCAGAAACGGATGTCCCTCATATAGTGTTCCTGCTGCCTCTTTTTCTCCCGCAATTCCAATATAAGACGGGCCGGATTTTACAGTCAGCATATCTGACGGGTCAATTTCAAAACACATTGGTCCATGTTCTGTTGGCTTAGAACCATCCAGAAGGATCGGATTTCCCTGAAGCGCAAATCCGGTGTACAGATACAGGTGGCCATCATCGTCCTTAAAAATACCGGGATCAAACTGAAACGGCTCATTTTTCTTTCCGATCGGAGTCTTATCCGCATACTGTACATATCCGTAGAATTCATATTTTCCTGCCGGTTTATCGCAGACAGCTACGGAAATCATCTTCGTGCCGCCCATGAAATAGTAAAGATAGAAACGGCCATCCGATCCCTGTACCATATCCGGCGCTGCCAGGCCGTTGGTAAGGCGGATCCGGGGTGCTGCCGGATCCTGCTCTCTTTTATAAATACAGCCTTCATACTTCCAGTTACCCAGGTCGTCTACAGGTGCAGACCAGCAGACATAATCACCCAGGCAGAAGTTCAGACCATTAAACAGATCGTGTGATCCGTAGATATATACTCTGCCATCCACCACATGAGGTTCCGCATCCGGAACATATTCATAACTTGGCAGATAAGGATTAAATGCCTGCTTCTTCATAAATCTATCTCCTTATTTCTCTTTGTCTTTTTTAATTTGCTTTGTCTTTTTTCTTTAAGCTGAAAAATGCTGCTACCATACCAATGACTGCTGCCACTGCAAGCAGAATCATGTTTGCAATGGTTCCATGAGCGGAGGCTAAATTCTCCGCTGTCTGAACCTCATGCAATACTTCTTCATTGGACATATAGATAAATGCAAAACCTTCGATACGGCTTGAAATCAAAACCATCAATGAACTGATAAAAACTGCCGGTGCTGCGATTCGTAAAATTCCTGAGCAGATATCCCCTACCCATTTCGCAATTCCCGATACATTGATCTGTCCCATGATCAAGACTACTGCCAGAGCCACAATTCCCGCGATACAGTAGTTTACTGAATACGGTACAGACGCATTTTTAAAATATCCTTCACTTCCTATATTCACACGATATACGATCAGAGAAACTGCCGCCACGATCAGAGCAATAAATGTAAGCCAGCTTCCTGCCGCCTGTTTTTTTATGAAATTCATCAGTTACTCCTCCTCTTTCTTCCTTGCTGTTACATAAAATCCAAGCCATCCAAGAACGCATACAACTGTCAGCGCTCCACTAATGATTCTGATAGCTTTCAATGCATTATCCCACCAGGTATTAACCTTCTCTGTGGAAACATCCATAACTGCACTGTTTGCAAATGTATATAACTGATATTTCAGATTCTCACGTGCCTGATTTACAAGTGTTGCGTCATTTTTTACTGTCTTTTCTGAAATATAAGGCCATGTTGCATCTACTCCTCCATCGCCCAGATTGATATGATTATCATTTCCTCCGAAGTCTGCTACCTGTGTAACAGTTGCCATAATCATAGCTTCCGGTGAGAAGTAATATCCATTATTCATCATATCAGTAGAGATCACACCTGTGAATCCCCATTCATCACGAAGAATCGTTTTAAGAAGTCCGGTATGATGAGAGGCATTTGTAGCACCGATACGGTTAAATGCGACCATAACTGCAAGTCCCTTTGCATCCTCCAGTGCACCCTGGAAACATCTAAGATCTGTTTCTCGTATTTTCTGTTCATTCATATAAGCAGAAACACCGCTTCTGTTATGCTCCTGATCATTGAATCCGATATGTTTCGGACCATTTAAGATACCTTTCTCATTACATCCTGAAATAATTCCATAACCAATTCTGTTAGTCAGCATCGGATCTTCGGAAATGTATTCATAGTTTCGTCCATTATATGGAGTTCTTCTCTGTGTAAGACCTGTACCCCATACATCATATACTCCCAGCCAGAGTCCGGTATTTCCTTCAATAAGTCCCCATTCGTGAGCCAGATCCGGATTAAAGGAAGATCCCAGAAGTGTCTGTGAGCTTACATTGAAATGGTAAGTCTTTCCTGTTTTCTCATCTGTATATGCAGGCTTAAATCCATTTACACCTTCATTCTGAGTTACGATCGGATTCTCTACATTAGTCAATGTATCTGACTGACTTCCACCATGGATTACCGCACCTACTGATTCATCAATCGTAATAGAATCCACAAGCTTATCCCAGTATGGGTCATCGATATTTGTCTTCTGCTCATCCTGAATATTGTCTGTATCAAATCTTGCATCCTGATCCTCGCCCTCTGTTGCCGGATCATCTGTCTGAATCGTGTACTGCTTTCCCTGAAGTGTCTGAATCCACTCATCCTTCTTAGGGCTGTCTGCAAGTGTTACTGTCACATCTTTATTGTAATTAACCGGATATGTTCCATCCCAGTCCTGTCTGGAAAGGTATGTCACAGTATCCTCACCTGTCCAATAATTCAGGTCTGCATCATCAGCTACATTGGTAACTTCTGTACCATTAGAGGTTGCAAAAGTAGTAGTATCGAGTTCTTTATTCTCATTCCATACCAGTACATCTCCTGTGGCATTCTCATCCATTCCATCCTTAGTTGTCTTGCCCTGTGCTCCCAGGATATTATTAACTGCCTCATGAGAACCGCTGGCTGCTGTGAAATAGTAGTCACCTTCATCAAGAATATAAGTTTTTGCCGTTGTATAATCATAGCTTGCAAGATACTTCGTCGGGATGGTGATTGTAACTTCTTCAGACTCTCCTGCTGCCACATTAACCTTTGCAGAATTCAGGAACATGACTGCTGATTTTTCTACATTATTTTCTTTGTCATATTCTGTATATGGCTGCTGTACATATAACTGTGCAAGAAAATATCCATCCTGATCACTGTTATTCTTTACTTCTACTACTGCTGTGGTATCACCATCCTCAGACAGATCTACATCCACACTTTTCACAGTCTGCTCATAATCCAGATAGGACAGGGAATGTCCGAATGGATAAACCACTTCTTTATCATAATCCCATGTATTTCCCTGAGTTGCGCCAGCTGCTGATGAAGCATTAGAATCAGGATTTGCGATAGAATCATAATATCTTGTTTCATAATATTTATATCCTACATAAATACCTTCTGCTTCCACAATGTACTGTCCGCCATTGTAGGTTGCAGCTCCACCTCCAAATGAACTTGCACTTATATCATTGGAAATGTCGGTATTCGGGTATCTGGAATCATAACCATTCTCTGCATTTGCCGCTACGATCTCATAATCTGAATAATAATCTCCACCGAAGTTCTGTACTGCAGGATTTGAATTATTATCTACAACATAAGTATCTGTAAGTGCTCCTGTTGCGTTCACTTTTCCGGTAAGGACATTCACAATACCCGTGCACTGATAGTCATTGATACATCCGATATAGGCGATACCATCAACTTCATGGTCTCCACCTTCTGCAATTTCTGAAATGCCCATTGCATTTCCTGTATTAAGCAGAACGATTACCTTAGAGCAGGTTTCTTTTGCCGCATCAATAACAGATAATTCATCTTCTGAAAGTGCCAGTGGATCTTTGCCTGTCTTTTCTCCTGCGAAATTAACAGCGGTATCTGTTCCATAAGTATTGGACTCTCCGCCTGGACGGGCAAATACACAGATTGCTGTGGTATTTTCTTTGTCAACAGAATCTTTCCAGTCTGCCGGTGCACCAAATTCTTCATAACGGTCTGCCGGAATCTCGCTGATTGTGAAATCTTCCATATCGCCAACATTGGTATTGTAAATATTGTCATATCCAACAGATGTTTCTATCTGACCGGTCCACTGATTTTCAGTCTGAACTTCATGTGGATTCATGAATTTATTCATATAGAAATCCTCTATCGTTTCATTTACAGTAAGCCCCGCATCCTTTAATGCCTGACGAAGATCTACAGAATCTTCATTTCCCGCGCGTAAATCTCCGGCATTATATGGATAAGGTGCATAAGCAGCCAGACCGAACAGTGCCACTGTACCAGTCTCGGAAAGCGGGAATACATCATTATCATTTTTCATGATAACAGTTCCTTCTTCTCCCTCTTTGATTGCAATATTCTTTGCTGCGTCAGCCATATCCTCAATCGTTGCATAATCGCTTACATACTGCGCATTACCAGTGTCTGTGGCCGTTACATAACTAGTTGTATGAAGTGTATCATCCAGATTTTTTCTGTAGGAATCTGCAATTCCTGTTCCAATAACAGAAAGTGCAAGTACAGAAGCAGTCACTGATGAAATGCCCCTCATAACGTTTTGCATTACTCTTGCCTTCATCTTTCTTCCTCCCGAGTGTTCATAAAGCTTTTGTCGCTTTCGTTAACCGAAGTATAGCACTGTTTTACATATTTTTTACATTTTCACCGCCAACTGCATCTTTTCCAACGTGATTGGAAACGTATTTTTGTGCGTGTTTACTATTTGTAGTAAATATTTCACAAATTTTTAGTGCTATTTTTGTGCACTTTTCTTATTTTTATTGTGCAATACTACTAAAATGAATTTTATATTGATAATAACAAAGGGCACATCTTAATCGATCGGATATTCGCAATCGAAGCAGGAGACTTACTTGACTCGGTTAAAATCCATTTTCAGAATAATGGAATTTCACATGTATAAACAGTATTTTCATCAGAAACAAGGATTTTTACCGGTCCGTTTCCATCTGAGCGAACCGCTGCCATTGCCTCGCCATAGTAAGTTTCTGTTGTATCCTGCGTATAATTTCCCCCTTTATAGGAATTGGCGCTTCCCAGACCCTCCAGTGTTCCATTCTCCACTTCCACCTTTAAGGTATGCTTTTCCATTGGCTTCCAGATTCCCTTATTGTCTGTGTACTGCAACGGAATAAACAACAGCTCGCCTTTTTTTGCCTGATTTTTCTCCGGGAGAATACTGAGAGTTGTCTCTTTGGCTGCGGTCTTAAGGGTCTGACGGTTCATCTTTGTTCCATTCGTATCATAAGAAACTGCCGTAATCTCTCCATCTTCATAAACTACGTCAAACTTCACGCGGCATTTCTTTACCGGCTTACGCCCTGCACTTTTTCCGTTGATCAGAAGTTCCACCTCTGCTGCACGAGCAAAAACTTCCACTTCTGTTTTTTCGCCGGAGCATCCTCTCCAGGACCAGCTCTCTAATGCTTTCGTCAGTGCCCATCCTGTAAGACGCAGATTTTCTTTCTGATAAACAGGTTTTACAGCGATAAACGGACCTGCTGCCTGCTCAAAAGCAACTCTTGTATAGGCCGCTTCTGCCCTTGGTTTTCCAAGAAGGTCGATACGTCCGTTATTTCCGGTCATGCGGGTATGTGGTTCTTTTCCTTTATAGTCAGAATATTCTGCCGCACCATCTCCGGTCTCACCGATGTAATCCCAGCCTGCCCAGACGAAATCTCCGATGATTCGTTTGTTCTTCTTCGCAATCTCCCAGAAACTGTAGGCATCCTTACAGAAAGTCTCACTTCCCAGAATCAGTCTGTCCGGATATTTTTTCAGGTCATGCTTATAACGGAAAAGTCCATAGTTATATCCCGCGATATCCATAGCGGCATAGGCATCCTTTGTTTTCCAGTCACATGGGGGAAGGGTTGCCCCGATTTTCATGAAATAATCGCCAACCAGACAGGCAAGGGTATTATAAAACTCACTGCCTACTGGCTTCTTATTTTTCTTCGCCTGTTTTTCAGTGTCTTGTCTGTCAGATATGGATCTATTTTCTCTAATCTTTTTCTCAGCAGTATTTGCTGCTTTTTCTGCTTTGTCGTCACTGTAGACACCCATTCCCATAGAACTCAGGAAATTAAAGAAAATATTGATTCCACAGGTGACCGGTCTGGTCGGATCCAGTTTATGAAGCCAGTCTGTCATGCACTGAGTCAGGGCAATACCTTTCTTCTGCGCAGTTTCTGCTACCTCATTTCCGGTAGAATACATGATTACGGATGGATGGTTGTAATCCTTCTCCACCATATCTTTGAGATCCTGCTGCCACCAGTCCGCCAGGTAATCCGCATAATCATATTTTGTTTTGTGGATATACCATACATCTACATATTCATCCATCACCAGCATTCCCTGTTTGTCGCAGGCATCCAGCATTGCTTTTGAACAAGGATAATGAGAAGAACGTACCGCATTATAACCATTTTCTTTCAGGATTCTTATCCTGCGTTCTTCCGCTTCCGGATAAGTGCAGGCACCTAAGATTCCATGGTCGTGATGTATGCAGGCACCTCGCAGGATCACTCGCTGTCCGTTAATGGTCAGTCCTTCCTGTGGATTCCAGTCCAGACCGCGGATTCCGAAATTCTCGCAGACTATATCGTTTCCGAAAGTCACCCGGCAGTTATAAAGGAATGGAGATTCGCAGCTCCATAACTTCGCTTCCGAAAATTTAATCCTGAATGTTCTTTCGCTGAATATCCTTTCACCAAATATCCCTTCTTCAGTTGAAACTTTCTCCTTTTTCCTTAATGACTTCTTGTCTTGAAAATCGTAGATTTTCTGAGATTCTTTGTCTTTCTGAACTTCTACTTCTTCACTCACTGAATAAACATTGTTTTCTCCGTCCAGAATTTCCACCTGGAGCACACCGGCACCGCAGGTTTCAACCTTTACTTCAATTTCACCGGTCTTATAATCTGTTGTGCGGATTTTTACACCATTTACCGGAATGTAATTTTCCTCACCTATATACAGATACACCGGACGGTAAATACCTGTTCCGGAATACCAGCGGCTGTTTGGCTGGTCAGCATTGCGCGCAATAACTTTGATCTCATTCTCTTTTCCATACTGGAAAAAGCCCTCTGTATCCACATAAAAATTGGTATAACCATAAGGACGGTAAGCCGCCTTTTTTCCATTTATGTAAACTTCACCATTGTGGTAAATACCCTCAAATTCAATGAGGACCTTCTTATCTTTATACTCCTCTTGCACAAAGAAATTCTTGGTATATTCATAATCCCCACCAATATACCATCCAATATTTCCCTCGCCGGTACTCTCCTGAGTACGCGGCTCACTCAGCATTGCATCATGTGGCAAAGTCACCGGATAAGCTTCCTCATCCCGGGTAAGACACCTGCATATCCAATCTTTATTAAAATCAATTTTCTGCATACAGTAAACTGCTCCTTTCTTTTTCGTCAGACTTCTCTATCCTTTTCCAGCTTCCTCGCCAAGCGGACATATCTGCTTACGCAGAC
>OQVT01001244.1_pt1 | contig 15893 bp, 11 predicted proteins | sample 1691561 | NCBI WGS metagenome assembly OQVT01 (sample SAMN03418260, study PRJEB22391) | human gut metagenome | biome: human-gut; feature: organic feature; material: feces | host: Homo sapiens | place: Tanzania | collected 2013-01 | reverse complement strand
TTTTCGGAATACAGCTCCAAAAACTCTAAAAAAGCCAAACTGGAAAGATTGCTTGTGAAAAAGGGCACTCCCCTTCAGAATTCAAAAATCCGAAGAGATATAAGAAAAGCCTTTGAAAGAATTCTGATACCGCTGGGGAATGCGGATCAGGACCTCCTTCCGGCAAGAATGGACCTGGCATTCCGAAATAAAATCGTCAGTCAAATCAACAGACTTAATAGGAATAAGCTTTGCCGCAGAATTTACGTTACGGATGTTGTGCCCGTTCCTAAAAATGACTTTGAAACATGGAACGATGACGGCAGAGAATGGCGTGAATCGGTTTTAAAGTGCAGCACACTGGAGCGTTTTGAGTCAACAAAAGACAACAAGGTTCAGCATGAGATATACCGCAAGAATTCGTATCTCAGAATACTTCAATCAAGGCACATTCGCCGCACCGATCAAAAAGAAAAAAAGAAAAGTTATTATAACGATATGTTAAGCATAACCTGCCCGTCCTGCGGTGCAGGAGTCAAGCTTGACAGTCAGCAGGTGACCTGTGAATACTGCGGCGCCGTTATTAAAAACGAGTTTTACGATTGGCAGACCGAGGCGTTTGAGATTTATGAAGCTATCAGTACAAACCTGAAAAGGTTTTTACAGCTTCTTGTGTCCGGCTCCATACTTTTCTTATGTGTCTTTCTGTGCCTATATTTAATTGAGGACACCGAGATTTCCCTTGCCGCCGGCGTTGGTGCAGCGGTTCTGACTTTCGGAGGAATCATCACACCGATTATCTGCGGGAAAATCAAGCAAGAAAAGCTTGCCGGAAAAATTGTAAGATATTCCGAGAATTATCTCAGAGCCTGCTTAAACGAACACTTTTGGGAGAATGAAAACGACGAAGACCTGCTTGATTTCAGCGTTGGTACAATTAAACTTTTAAAAGTTGCCCACACAGAAGAAACAACAACCGTTACGGCTGACATTTTCGGAACAAAAACCTTTCTTCCCGAAAATCAGAAACCGTATACAGAAAGATTTAAAAAGAGATTGCTCATGCAAAGGGCAAGATATCCCGAAAAGCGAAAAACGGACGGCGAGTTCTTTACCGAAAAGGATTGCCCGTCCTGCGGCGCCAATTTCATGCCTGATGAAAACAACTGCTGTTCGTTCTGCGGGTACGGCTTACAGGTCAACAATGCAAAATGGATTGTACAAAAAAATTAATAAGCGGAGGATCACATTATGGGACTGTTTGACAAAAAATACTGCGACATCTGCGGTGAGAAAATCGGACTTCTCGGAAACCGCAAGCTGGAGGACGGGAATCTCTGTAAGGATTGCGCAAGAAAGCTCTCGCCGTTTTTCAGCGAACGGCGGAGCTCGACGGTGGAGGACATCAAGCGCCAGCTTGCTTACCGTGCGGAAAACGAAAAGAAGCTTGCCGGCTTTGCCCCGTCGATCACCTTTGACGGGAGCAAAAAGGTATACATCGATCCTATCGGAGAGCAGTTCATTGTTACCGGGGCCTCCAACTGGCGCAGCAGCAACCCGGACCTCATTGCATTTTCCCAGGTGCTGGGGGTGGACACGGATATCCGGGAGAATAAGGAGGAGATCTTTTACGAGGACTCCGAGGGAAATGAGAAGAGCTATGTGCCGCCCCGCTATGCCTGCGACTATGAGTTCAATGTGACGATTCGGGTGGATTCTCCATGGTTTAGTGAGATCGAACTGGAGCTGAGCGACGGCAACCGCCCCGACAGCCCCTATACCGACCTGTACCGCCAATATGAGCAGAGAATGCACGAGCTTGCGGATATTCTGATGCGCCGGGATAACAGAAACCGGGTTTGGGACGGCGGCGGCACGATGAATCGGGTGGATAACACAGGTATCCGTCAGGAAAGACCTGCCCCCGTGCCGACTGCCATGGGCGGGGAGACATGGGTATGCCCGTCCTGCGGCGCGCAAAGCAGCGGAAAATTCTGCGCAAACTGCGGCGCAGCCAAGCCCGTAGTCAGCTCCGGCTGTACAAACTGCGGGTGGAGACCCTCGGCGGGACAGGGTATGCCGAAATTCTGCCCGGAGTGCGGCAGGCCGCTTCGGTAAATCATGAAGCGCAAGGCGCGCATTGCTGCAGCGGTTGTGCTTGCATTCCTGCCGATTTTCGGGCTTTTGGGCTGCGGCGAAAGTGAAAAGTTTACTGCTGATGATCTTGTTTTGATCCATACCGTTTATTACGGAACGGAAAGGAACCCGGTGTATTGCTTTGCTTTAAAAAAGGAAGAAAATGGCTGGTTATTCTCTGCGGATTGCCTTGTGGGAGAGCAGAAGGAGCACTATGCCTCCTTCGAATCGTTTCCGATACCGGCGGAGGATGCAGCGGGATTCCTTCAGATTATTAGCGAGGATGGCGAGATAAAGAAGCTTTACAAGCATCGCAATCCAATACGTTTTTTTCACATATCTGACGTACCGGCACGCAGCCTGGGAATGACTTTCTGTGACGGAAGCACGATGGAGAAGGACGCGGAACTCGGCGACAGGGCACTTGATTATCTCTATGTGCTTGCCGACAGATACTACAAGGACGCTGAAAGCTCAGCAGAGACTCCACCAGATACAGCAACGAGCTGAATATCATTACGCAAAAGCAAGAAAAGCTAAAAACAAACCGACGTTGTCAGAAAAAGGAGGAAATTTATGGCTAATCAATGTGCTATCTGTGGTGCGGACATCAATCTGATCCAAACGCAAAAGCTGTCGGACGGCAACTGCATTTGCCGCAAAAACTGCAGGAAAAAGGGCTTCAAGGTATATGACTATGTGCACAGCAATCTTCCGGGTGTCAAGGCGCATCTTGCACAGGTGGAGCGCGGCACCAAGCTGTGGGACCACTATTTCGTTCCGAGGGAGAAAACAAAGGATAAGAGCAAAAAGCTGAAGCGCTTAGGCACCTATCTCTATGTGGCAGCGGATATCGGGCTGATGGCGTATGTGCAGAACGATTACAAGTTTATGATGTTCGGCAAGACCACCCGGGCCTGCGTGTACCGCATTGCCGACCTGCGCAGCTATAAGTATGAGGAGCAGCTTGTTAAAAACGGCGATAAGAGCGAGAAGAAGCCTTTTGCAAGACTCAGCTTTACCAATACGCAGGGCCTTTACGAATTCGTTCTCCCCATGAACAACAGAAAGGATTTTGAAGCGCTCAAAAAATACTTCGATACGCTGTTCGGCGTACAGAATACACTCGGCAACGCCTCGAACGTTTGGAAGCAGCAGATGACCGCAGTTAAGGATATCGCGGCAGGATTTTCTGCCACGGTAAAGGGAGAGGCCGATGCCGGCGACAAGGCAGCGCAGGCAATCGACTCCCTGGATGCCGCAATCTACGGCGACCGCACCGAGTGGATTCAGAAAGCAGATGCGGCCCTTGCGGCATTTAATGGGTGAAATTCTTTAAGAGAGGAGATCTTTTCATGCAAACCTTGCAGGAATATAAATGCCCCTGCTGCGGCGGCGCGATAGCCTTTGACAGCACACTCCAGAAAATGAAGTGCCCTTATTGCGACACGGAGTTTGAAATGGAGGCGCTGGAGGGCTACGACGCCGAGCTGCAGAGCGAAAAATCCGACAATATGCAATGGGAAACCACGGCCGGAGGAGACTGGCAGGAGGGAGAAACCGACGGCCTGCGCTCGTATGTGTGCAAGTCCTGCGGCGGCGAGATCGTAGGCGATGCCAACACAGCGGCTACTGCCTGCCCCTTCTGCGGCAATCCCGTGGTGATGATGGGCCAGTTCTCGGGCGCTCTCAAGCCGGATCTTGTGATCCCGTTCAAGCTGGATAAAAAGGCGGCAAAGGCGGGACTGATGAAGCATCTGACCGGGAAGCGGCTGCTGCCAAAGATTTTCAAGGATCAGAACCATATCGACGAGATCAAGGGAGTCTATGTTCCCTTCTGGCTCTTCGACACCGATGTGGATGCGCAGGTGCGTTACCGGGCCACAAAGGTCCGCACATGGAGCGACAGCGACTACGATTACACCGAAACCAGCCACTTCTTAGTGCATCGGGGCGGCAGCGTCGGCTTCGAGCATGTTCCGGTGGACGGCTCCTCTAAAATGGCGGATGACCTGATGGAATCCATTGAGCCGTACAATATTTCGGATGCGGTGCATTTCCAGACGGCTTATCTTGCCGGCTATGTGGCGGATAAGTATGATGTGACCGCCGAGGAAAGCATTGACCGGGCAAACCAGCGGGTCAAGCGGTCTACGGAGGAGGTATTTGCCGAGACGGTAGAAGGGTATACCACCGTTACGCCGGAAAACACCAGTGTGCAGTTCCACGGCGGAAAGGCCCGGTATGCGCTTTATCCGGTGTGGCTTTTGAACACCTCCTGGAACGGAAACCAATACACCTTTGCCATGAACGGGCAGACCGGAAAATTCGTCGGCGATCTGCCGGTGGATAAGGCTGCGGCCAAGCGCTGGACATTCCTGCTGGCGGCGATATTCACAGCGGCTTCCTACGGCGTCGCGTGGACGCTGCACCTGATGGGGCTGATTTAAGGAGGGGACGGAATGAAAAAGAAAGTACTGACACTGTTATTCTCGCTTGTTCTGTGCCTTTGTATAGCGACGCCCGCTTTTGCGCAGACGGACGGATTTGCAAGTGAATACGAGCGCGTGCAGGACTTGGCGGGACTGCTTTCCGACAACGAGGAAGCATCGCTTGTGACAAAGCTTAATGAGCTCAGCGAGCGTCAGAAAATGGACATTATCGTGCTGACCACTGACACGCTGAACGGGAAAACTCCGCGGGACTATGCCGATGATATTTATGATTACGGCAACTTTGGCTACGGCGAAAGCAAGGACGGCGCGCTGCTCCTTATCAGCATCGAGGACAACGACTGGTACATATCCACCTGCGGCTACGGCATTACGGTCTTTACGGACGCGGGTATTGAGTATATCGGCAAGCAGATAAAGGGCGAGCTGTCCGACGGTGATTTTGCGGGCGCCTTTGATAAATTCGCCGCTCTTTGCGATGAATTCATCACACAGGCAAGGACCGGTGAGCCCTACGATGTAAAGAATTTGCCCAAGGAGCCCCTTTCCTTTATTTGGGTCCCCATTGCCATCGTTGTGGGCTTTGTGCTATCCCTCATCATAGTGGGCAGGATGAAGGCGAAGCTGAAAACGGTCCGCTTCCAGGCGGCTGCAAGCAGCTACATAAAGAACGGGAGTCTGAATATTAACGAGAGACGCGATCTGTTCCTGTATAACACAGTTACGCGCACGGAGAAGCCCAAGAACGATGATTCCGGAGGCGGGAGCAGCACCCATACCTCTTCTTCCGGCACGACCCACGGCGGCGGGGGCGGTAAATTCTAATGCGGATTCACCCCTGCAAAAAAATACTTTATAAAGGAGAGATTACCCGTGAGTATCTTTGATAAGCTGAAAAACACAGCCGGGCAGGCGGTAAATGCCGCCGCACAGTCCCTGGGCAGTAAGCGGGAAACATTTACCTTCGCTGCGCTGCCGGAGAGCCTTGCCGAAATGCAGGCGCTTCCCGAGGCAAGCCTCGACACACCCTTCAAAACGGCGGCACTTACGGTTCTCGCTCTGTGTGCGTATGCGGCAGATAAGAGCATCGGAACGGAGATGCTGAATTGGCTCCGCGGACCTCGCCCGCTGAACGGACAGGAAATTTCTTTCCTGAACGACCGCTTCCGCGACGGCAAGACCTACCTGCCTTTTACTTATTTCGCCGGCTCCACACCGGACAACAACTACACACCCACCCAGCCGTACACGATTACCATTGAGAGCAACCATGTGTCCGGCGAGGAGCAGGGGTATATGAAGCTGTTTATCCCCTGCGGCGGAGCAGACGCTCCCCGTCCTATCAAGATGCGCCAGCGGGGCAGCGACGGCAAGTGGTTCTTGTGGGAGCAGTATCTGCTGACGGGTGTGCGCACGCCGAAGGCTGCCGATCCGTGGGCATGATGGCTTGACAAGGAGGGAAAATATGGATATTCGGGGAATTTGGAAGGTCAAGGAGGTCCGTGTGCCTACGCCGGACGGAGTGAAGGTCTTTACCCCTGACAACCCGCCGCAGGAGGAGCGGTTTGAGGGCAGCGCCGAGCTGATGAACTATCGGACGGAGTTTGCCGAGGACGGTATGCTCAACACACTTATGTTCGTGCCGGAGGAGATGCGCCAGGAGGCTGCCAAGCATGGGGTGGAGGTCCGGGAGGACGGCTACGCCGCCATCGAAAGCACCACCTGGAAGGAGGCAGACGGCAAGTTCTATTACGATACCGGGATTCAGGGCGAGACGCTGGGGGAGCCGGTGGATCCCTTCATGGAGATCTCCGTCACAGAGGACGGGTGCCTGCTGTATGGGCTGGGAATGATCCTTCTGGAAAGGGCTTGAGTCGAATACGGATGATCCCCATGTACAATTCATAAACGGGAGAGGCTTGCTGCGGCAAGCTTCTTTCCGAAGGGCACCGAACGGCTTGCGGTGCCTTTCGGAAAGGAAGAATCCATGAAAAAGCTGGTTTTATGGGGCCTGTGCCTGGGTTTACTGCTGCTGTTCTGTTCCGCCTGCGCCAAAAAGCATACTGCGAATGGTAACGGCAATGCGTATTACGGAGGGGAGCCTATGGATTTCAAAAGCTTTAAGCTGGTGCAAACCGATATGACGGCGCAGCGCCGTGTTTACGAGGGATACAAAACGGAGAGCGGAGTTCATCTGGAGTATTACATCAGCACGGAAATGTGGGATGATAAGACCTCCGGAAATGTGGAATGCCGCAATGTCGTTCGCGCAATTGACGCAGATGAGAGCGTTTTTCAAAAGCTGTGCGCAGTATTCGGCCGCTATAAAATAGCGGGATGGGCGGGCTTTCGAGGGAACAATTCCTGGGCTCTTGACGGCAGCGGTATGTGCCTTGAGGTCGTGCTGGCGGACGGGACGGAGATAGATGCCCAGGGAACCAACCGCTTTCCGAAAAACTATTCCTCATTTGTGCAGGAGCTTTGTAAGCTCATAACGACCGAAAAAATAAGCTCGGTCCGGTTTTCCGAAGGCACCTATGAGATCACGCTGCCGGAGAGCTGGGTGGGTACCGTTACGGCAAGCTTTTCCGAAAACCAGGTGGCATTTTTCGTTGATAAAATCGGCGGCGGCGAGCTCACCTTTTTTATAATCGACAGCGATACATACGGCTATGCACCGGATTCTTATAAGGGACGAATAGAGGTCGGTCGGCTTATATCCGGGGAGGATGTGCGGTTTATTACGGCCCGGGATAATTACGCCATTGCCTCCTATGCATCTGAGGTTTCGGAGGCAGCCCTGGGGCTTTGGAAAAATTATGAAAGCGATAAGCTTTCTATCGTGGAAAGCCTCCGGGGTGTAAACGGGTATGCGTTTTATCCCGATGCAACTGCCGCCAAGGGGCAGGATTTACGATAACGGTTTCCGAGAGGAGAAGGGGCATGAAAAGACTTATTATTGCTTTTATTACATGGATGCTTGTGGGAGTAACGGTCACCGCAGCCTGGGCGGCGGGCCCGGCGAAGCCTGTGATCGTAGCGGAAATGCCGGATTGTTATATGCCTATTGGCAGTGACGGTATTACCTTGTTCACAAATGCCAGTGCGTCCGACGGCGGTGTGCTGAGATACCAGTGGTATGTCACGGATATAGAAAACATGGCGATGATTCGTGCCATTGACTACGCAGAGGGAGACAGCTATCAGGTGCCGGAGGAATTGGGCGTGAAATGGTACTGCTATGCTGCGTGGAATGTGGCGGGAGGCGCAGAGAGTGCGCCTGCATACAGCCGCCTGATCCGAGTGGAATTCTATGAAAACAGCCCTGCCCATACCCACAGCTTCGGCCAGTGGATGGTAACCACGGAGCCAACCTGCACGGAGTCTGGTATCAAGGCGCGGGAATGCGACTGCGGCGTTACCGAACGGGCAGAGGCACCTGCCATGGGACATAATTGGGATGCGGGAAGAATAACCCGGGAGCCCACCGCTGAGGCAGACGGCGAAAGGACCTATAGCTGCCTTGTGTGCAAGGCAACGAGGACGGAGCCGGTAAAATACAGCGCAAGCCCCGAAAAAAGCGATGGCACCCATAATAGCGCCGGTACAGATAAGGACAAGAGTACCGGGGATAAAAATGACAAAAATACCATTCAAAAGGATGTAAAGCCACTGTCTCCGGAAAAGAACGCCGGGACATCCTTCCCCTGGTGGGGCATAGCCGCTGCCGCCGCAGCGGTAATGGGTGTGGGCATTCTGGCAGTGGTTTTGCGGAGGAAAAAGGGCGGCAAAGGATAAAAAGATCACCTCCGGCATTTAGAATATAATCGGCAAGCCCGCCGGCGGGTGTGGCTTCCCCTTGTAAACTAAGGATCGCATTTCTGCTATATTCACCGTTTATCCCCGCTTTCAGTAGATGAAAGCGGGGAATTTTTGCCAAGACGGGGGGCCTTTTGCAGAAAAAAGGCCGATTTTCCCCTTTGCCGGTCACTTTCCGCGCCCTAACCAAGCCCTAAAACTTCCCCCTTTCTTTTTTGCTCCGTTTGCGGTATAATCAAAAATGAACGGCATTTTTCCCTGGAAGGAGAGAGAATATGACAACAGCAGAGTTGGTTCAGCAGATACAGCAGGTGAAGAGTATGTCCATCGTGGGTATGTGCAAAAACGCCGGCAAGACTACCATGCTCAACTGGCTTTTGGCCCACACGGGCCGCAGGCAGGTTTTGGGCCTGACCTCCATCGGCCGGGACGGCGAGAGCACCGATGTGGTCACGGGTACGGAAAAGCCCAGCATCTTTGTCCCGGCGGGTACGCTTATCGCCACCGCCAAGGATATGCTGCGCCTGGGAGATGTGACGCTGGAAATTCTGATGACCACCGGTATTCCCACCCCCTTGGGCGAGGTCATCATTATGCGCGCCCGCAGCGACGGCTATGTGCAGCTGGCCGGGCCGTCCATCACGGCACAGCTTCGGGAGGTGTCGAGGATGTTCTTTGAGCTTGGCGCCACCCAGTCTATCATCGACGGCGCCCTGGGACGCAAATCCCTGGGGGCCCGGAATGTGGCCGACGGCATCGTGCTGTGTACCGGCGCATCTTATAATATGAGCATGGAAAAGGTCATCGAGGACACGGCTAACTTCTGCCGCCTCATGGACCTGCCCAAGGCTGAGACCCTGCCCCCGGAGGCGGCGGATGGGCTGGAGAAGTGCTTGAAGGAGCATGGGGAGGCCTATATCCCCGGGGCCCTGACGGATAGCATGGTCATTCCGCTTCTGCGCAGTGGTCTGCTGCGGGGGGGACGCCTGGTGGTGGCCGACCCCAGTAAGGTACTCCTAAAGCCCGACACCCTGGATAAGCTATCGGTGCGGGAGGTGGCTCTGGAGACCAAGGACGCTGCCCGGACCCTGTGTGTCACGGTGAATCCCGTGTCGGCCTACGGCTGGAAATTTGACAAGGATGTGTTTATCGACCGGATGCGCCAGAGTGTGAAGGTGCCGGTCATCAATGTGAAGGAGGAGCTGGCATGATTTCCATTCGGTTTGAAGAAAAACAGCAGATCGGCTTGCAGTACGCACTGGAGACGCTCCACGGGTGCAGCCCCTTTGGCCAGGAGAAGATCCGCCGCCTGCGGTTTTATACCCCGGCAGAGCGGGCAGAGCTGGAGGAGGAACTATACAATGTGCAGCAGGCGGCCGACCATGCGGAGGAGCTCAAGGGCGTATACGATAAAATCTGCATTCTGCTGTGCCAGATGAAGGACATTCGCAATTCCATCCGCCGATGCCGGGACGGGGAGGTGCCGGATCATGTGGAGCTGTTTGAAATAAAGGGCTATTTGCAGCGGCTGGAGAGCCTGCTGCCCCTGTACCGGCAGATAAGCGATACGGCTCCGCTGCGGGGCCTTGCATTCCACGATCCCAAGCCCGCCCTGGATATTTTGGACCCGGACAACACCCGTTCCCGGGGCTTTTACATCCCCGACAGCATGACGGAAAAGCTCCGCCAGATCCGCCGGAGCAAGAAGGAACTGGAGGAAAAGCTCCACGAGGCCAAGACCGATGCGCAGAAGGACGAGCTGCGCCTGCAGCGCACCCGCATCTGCGCCGAGGAGGAGAGCGAGGAAACGAAGATCCGCCGGGACATGGGCGCCCGTTTGGCTCCCTTGGCGGAGGCTATGCTGGCGGACGCCGAGAGCGCAGGCCGCCTGGATTTCATCATCCAAAAGGCTCTGTTTGCCGTGCGCTACGGCGGCGTAATGCCCCAGATCACCGATGGGACCTTGGAGCTGACGGAAATGGTGAACCCGGAGCTGTGCGATCTGCTTTCCGAGCAGGGCCGCAGCTTTGTGCCGGTGTCCATCTCCCTGGACCGGGGCGCCACGGTCATTACCGGCGCCAACATGGGCGGCAAGAGCGTAGCCATGAAAACCGTGGCACTGAATGTGCTGCTGATGCAGGCGGGCTTCCTGGTGTGCGCCAAGGAGGCGAAGATGCCGCTGTTTGAGAGCGTCCTTATGCTGTTTGAGGATATGCAGTCTATCCAGTCGGGCCTTTCCGGCTTCGGCTCGGAGATCGTACAGTTCCAGAAGGCCCTTGCACAGGTGGAACAGGGCTACTCCCTGTTCCTGCTGGACGAGTTTGCCCGGGGCACCAATCCCGACGAGGGCGCGGTGATCGTCCAGGCGGTGACGAAATACCTCAACGGGGTCAACGCCATCTCCCTGCTCACCACCCACTATGACAAGGTGGCTGACTGCGGAAAGGCTCACTACCAGATCATCGGCCTGCGGGACATTGACCCGGAGGCTATCCGCCGGGAGCTGGCTGTCAGCGGGGAGGACGGCATCCGGGTCATCGCCCGGCACATGAACTACGGCCTGTACCGGGTCGAGGGTCGGTCCGACTGTCCCCGAGACGCGCTGAACATCTGCCGGATGCTGTCTCTGAAGCCGGAAATCCTGCATCTTATTGAAGAAAACTACTGAAAATTTCACCCTGAGAAACGAGAATAAAATTTTTCAGCACTGCGAAAAAGTTATTGTCATTTTCGTCACAATGTTGCTTGACAAATTGCTGAAAAGTATTATAATTTGAAGTACAGAATTCCATATAACAGACAATAGAGGTGCAAAAAACAGGGTAATCGACTTCGGAGCTGCAGGGGGCTCGATGGAGGTCGGTGAAGGGGTTTTTTGCCGAAGGTGCGCGCTCCTCCTGTGGCGCGTTCCTGGGGGTGCCGTGTAAGCTGCACAACTGTCATGTCGTATTGCAGACATGGAGCGCTATTGGTCATCGACTTGACCAGTAGCGCCTTTTTCATGCCCAAAGGCGCCGCTTGGCCGGCGTTATAAGAAACTCTGTAAAAATTTTTTAGGAGGAATTACTTTAATGAAAACTGTAAAAAAGGTTCTCAGTGTTGTTCTTGCAATCACTATGGTTCTGAGTGCAGTTGTTATAGCTGCTTCAGCATATGCTGCAGTTACAACCGAGAGAAACTACTGGTCATTAAAGGCTGAGGTTTATGACGCCACAGACGGTGCCGCTCAGGAGGCTATTGACTCCGGTCTTGAAGATACCGCAGGCGCAACAACTTCACCTGTAACGACAAAACAGCAGGCTGACCTTAAAGCCTATGATAATGTCACTTCGCGCACATTCTATAATTCAAATGACACTATCTATGTTAAACCCGGTCAGGTAGTATGGGTAACAGTTCACCTTAAAACAACTGAAGACAACCATCCTTCGGTTATTCAGGGTCAGTATTACTACTCAACCAACATCTTCACCGCAACTACAATCAGAGGCGGTAACGGTGCTGCCAAATACAGCACAACAGGTAAATGGTCTGAGTATGTAAGCACTAAGGACTGTGCATCATGGGCATTGCTCACCAAGAACAACAGAACGAAGTATATCAGTACTGTTGTTAATGAGAACGAATTCCATGTTTACAACTTTGCTACAACAGCTAACAGAGGTTTGGTATCGAATATCTTCTATGCACTTGATGAAGATCTCTTTGCAATGCCTATCTATGTTAAACCCACAGCAACAGTTGGTTCTACCGGCAAAATCTTTATCCCCAACAATGCTCCGTCTCTCTTTGTAGACAGTAACCCCGAAGGTGATCCTAACATTGCAAACTCTGCAAAAGTTAAGGTTAAGGGTGCAGAGTATCAGATTGTTGACGGCGCAACACTTAACTTTGTTGTAGGCGAAAAGCCCGGCGAAGTTGATTACACAGCTCTTAACGCAGCTATCGCTAAGTATGAGGCTCTTAATGAGATTGATTACACAGCAGACACATGGGCAGTAGCTGCAGCTAAATATGCTGAAGCTAAAGCAGCTCTTTCTTCAACAGATCAGGCAACTGTAACAGCAGCAGCCGAAGCTCTTGAAGCAGCTATTGATGCTCTTAAAAAGCCTCTTGATTTCTCCGGTCTTACAGCAGCAATCCATGCAGCAGAGAGCAAGACTCTTTCAGATTACACAACATCAACTGCAAACGCAGTTACAGCCGCTCTCGCAAAAGCTGTGGAGGTAGGCAAATCAGCTACAACACAGCCTGAAATCGACAAAGCAGCAGCTGATCTTAACGCAGCAGTTGCAGCCCTCAAGGCAAAAGCTAACATTTCAACTCTTAAAGCAGCTATCGCAGAGGCAAATGCTAAGACAGAAGCTAACTACACAGCAGATTCTTGGAAAGTTCTCTCCGATGCAGTTGCAGCAGGTCAGGCAATCGTTGACAAAGCCGATGAAACATCTGACCAGGCAGCAGTAGACGCTGCAGCAAATGCAATCTATGCAGCTATTAACAACCTTGTTCCCAACGGTGCTGATTATTCGGCAGTTGAGGCAGCAAAGGCTAAGGTTCCCGCAGACCTTTCAATCTACACAGACGCTTCTGTTAAGGCTCTTAACGATGCAGTAGCAGCAGTTGTAGAGGGACTCCCCGCAAGCCGTCAGTCAGAGGTTGACAAGATGGCAGCTGATATTGAAGCAGCTATCAAGGGTCTTAAAGAGAAAGACGCTGATTATTCGGCAGTTGACGCAGCAAAGGCTAAGGTCCCCACAGACCTTTCAATCTACACAGATGCTTCTGTTAAGGCTCTTAACGATGCTTTGGCAGCAGTTGTAGAAGGCAAAAAGGCAAGCGAGCAGGCAGTAGTTGACGGTTGGGCAGCAGCTATCGAAGCAGCTATCACAGGTCTTAAAGAGAAAGACGCTGATTATTCGGCAGTTGACGCAGCAAAGGCTAAGATCCCCGCAGATCTTTCAATCTACACAGACGAGACTGTTAAAGCTCTTAACGATGCAGTAGCAGCAGTTGTAGAAGGCAAAAAGGTAAGCGAGCAGGCAGTAGTTGACGGCTGGGCAGCAGCTATCGAATCAGCAGTTGCAGGCCTTCGCGTTAAATCTGCAAGCCTTGAAGCGCTCAAAGCAGCAATCGCAGAGGCAGAGGCTCTTAACAGCGCTCTCTACACTCCCGAATCATTTGCAGCTGTTACAACAGCTCTTGAAAATGCAAAGCAGGTAAGAGATTCCGATCCCGAAATCACAGATCAGGTCAGAGTTGACCAGGCAACCGCAGCACTTAAAAATGCAATGGCATTGCTTGATCCCGCAGGTGCAGATTTCTCGGCACTTAAATCAGCTCTTGACGAAGCTAAGACACTCACAGCTTCTCACTACACAGCAGATTCATGGAAAGCTTACTCCGATGCAGTAGCAGCAGGTCAGGCTATCTATGACAACGCAGAACAGTACACAGTTGCTGATCAGGCTACTATCGATGCAGCAGCTAAGGCTATCACAGACGCTAAGGCAGCTCTCGTTGAGGCAGCAGCAGATTACAGCGCAGTAACAGAGCAGCAGACAATCGCAGCATCTAAGAAACAGTCTGATTACACAGCTGAATCTTGGGCAAACCTTCAGACCGCTCTCAATGCAGTTGTTAACGGCCTCAAGGCTAAAGACCAGGCTAAGGTTGATAAGTTCGCAGCAGACATCAAAGCAGCTATCGGCGCTCTTGAATATGTTGATGCTAACTACGACATGATCAACAATCAGAAGACCATCATCGCAGGTCTTACCGAGACAGATTATACCAAGGCTTCTTGGGCAGCTCTTCAGGCAGAGCTTGCTAAGGTTGTTGAAGGCAAGAAGATTGACGAGCAGGATCTCGTTGATGAATGGGCTGACAACATCCGTGCAGCAAGACTTGCTCTTGTTAAGGCTCCCGCAGCTGATTACACAGACGTTAACGCAGCAGTTGCAGAGTTTGAAAAGCTTGATTCTTCACTCTACACAGCAGCATCTGTTAAGAAGGTAGAAGACGCTATCGCAGCAGTTGATTACACTCTTAACGAAAACTTCCAGTCAACAGTTGACGCTTATGCAGACGCTATCAACGCAGCTATTGACGCTCTTGAACTCAAACCCGCACCCGGTGCAGGTGATTACACAGCAGTTGACGCTGCAATCGCAAAGTTCAACGCAATCGCAGACAAGTCTGTTTATACAGACGCTTCTGTTAAGGCAGTAGAAGACGCTATCGCAGCAGTTGTTCGCGGCCTTGACGAAACACATCAGGCAGAGATCGACGCTATGGCTAAGGCTATTAATGACGCTATCGGCGCTCTTGAGCTTAAACCCGTTGTTGCTGCCGGCGACTACAAAGCAGTAGACGCAGCTATCGCAAGAGCTAACACCTATAACGCAGCTGAGTACACAGCAGAGTCATGGGCAAGAGTTGACGCAGCTATCAAAGCAGTTGTTCGCGGTCTTGATGAAACACATCAGGCAGAGATCGACGCTATGGCAGCAGCTATCATCAACGCTCTTGATGCTCTTGAGAAGATTCCCGCTTCTACAGGCAGAGTAGTTAGTGTTGAGTACACACCCAGCGCATTCACTCTTAACACTTACAACTTCAAAGTAACAGGCAGAGCAATCGCTATCCGTCTCCTTGTTGCTTCTGATACAACAAGCACAATCACACTTTACAGAAATAATCCGGCTATCACCGTTACTTCTTACAACTCCAACGGCGAAGTAGTTTCTGACCTCGCTAAGGATATTGCATACGAAGTATGGTCAATCAACAAGTCATTTGTTCCCAACGATTACTATGTAATCGCAAGAGATAACACAGGTTGGGAAGTAGTTACTGACTCAACTCAGCTCTTCAGAGTAGTTCTTAAGGCTGACGATAAGGATGTTAAATCAATTACTCCTGCAGCTTCAACTGTTAAGGCAGGCGAGAAGTTCGACGTTACAGTAGTAACAGGTGCAGACGTAATTAAGGTTAGAACACGCGTTGACGGCGTAGTTATGTGCACATTCGATGTATTTAGCTATGGTACAATCGGCGAGAATTCAAACACCTTCAACATCTTCGCTAAGGTTTACTCTAAGGGTGAACACACCATCACTGTTGATGTTAAGACAGCTAACGGTTGGGAGACTGTTGACACAATTTCTGCAACAGTTATAGGCGAATAATTAAAGTAATTTCCTAACTAAACTCCGGGGGTCACGGGTCATTCCTGTGACCCCTTTTTACTAAGACGAGAGGTGCAAACAGATATGCTTAAAAAAACATTTGCAGTTTTTCTCACAATTTTAACAGTATTTATTTCTGTGTCGTCTGTCGGCTTTGCACAGGCAGAGTACGCGGCGGATATTTCTTTTTCTTTAAAAGAAAACGGTGGGGGAGAAGTGCCGGAGATTATATATGTTTACCCCGGTGAAAGCGTTACGGCATTTTTAAATCTTAAAACTTCAGACGGCTTTTTTGCAGGACCTTTTGCTTCGCAGA
>OQVT01001243.1_pt1 | contig 15903 bp, 10 predicted proteins | sample 1691561 | NCBI WGS metagenome assembly OQVT01 (sample SAMN03418260, study PRJEB22391) | human gut metagenome | biome: human-gut; feature: organic feature; material: feces | host: Homo sapiens | place: Tanzania | collected 2013-01 | reverse complement strand
ATTGAATAAATTAAATCTATTTAAAATACTCAATATAATATACATTTATATTGAAATAACAGGGTTTTGGATAGTTTTGTTTACAAAACTTAATATAATAAATCTAAAAAGGCAATTTTTTATAAAAGATATACTTTATATATACATAGGAAATAATTAAAGGAGTATATAATGGATTTCAATATCAATCAATTTAGTTCATTACTAAACAATTTAGGTAAAGCATCTGCTAAAATGCAAAATGATGAAAACAAAATTGATACAAAATCAGAATTAAACGCTTATGTTTCTGGTTGGGATGCAATCAAAGCAAAAGCTGAAAGTGCTGGTGCTGAACAAGCTGATATTTCTTCTTTAGAAGGTGATATGAAATCTGAATTAGCTAGTCTAATGGGTGCTGATTTTGGTAAATCTGCTGGTGTTCAAGGTGAAGAACAAAACGGCGAAGTTGTATTCTCAGAAGAAGAAATTTCTTTAGAAAATATGATGGCTATGCTTGCTCCAGAAGATGGATTAGATATTGATAAATTACGTGAATTTAATAAAAAACCAATGTTATCTTCTGTTGAAGAACAAAATCAAGAAGTTGCAACTCTTCAAGATGCAGGATTTGATAGTGAATTAGTTAATATTTTGATGGACGAAACTCCAGGTGCTTTAAAACACATTACAAACTCTATCAAAACTGGTGCTGCTGCTAGAGTTCAAGATAGTATCAATACATTTGATGGTATCGCACAAGGTGATGTTAAAAACTTAGAAATCTTAGGCTATATCAAGAATGATGCTTTAAGCAGAGTATAATTTTTAATAAAACAATGTTTAATATGGAGGAATATTAGGAAAAGAAAAAATAAATTATAGGAAGAATAAATAGGAATATTTATGGAGAAAACTTTATTAACGAAGATTTTAGCGAAACTGGTTCGTACATAAACGACAGGAGTAGCGTCCCTTATGGGATATGGGAATAAGATAGTAAGATAAGGTTATAGGTCGATTTGTATCGACCTTTTTCTTTTTTATAAGAAGAATTTATGTTGTAACAATCTATTGAGTACGTATTGTTTTTATATTATAATGTATTTATGGAATGTCCAAAGTGCGGTAACGAGGTTAAAGATACAGACAAGGTATGTCCTTTTTGTAAAAAAATCTTACTTTTAGAATGTCCTGTTTGTCATAAATTGAATAGAACTGCAGTCTGTGAAGAGTGCGGTTACGTTATTATTGTGAAATGTCACAATTGTGGTGCTGCTGGACCAAACATACTTGGAAAGTGTCGAAAGTGTGGATTTGATACTGCCAAGAGTGTTATTATGAATGAGGCGGAAACGGAAGAATACGCTTGTTTAGCAATTACATTTCCTAACCTTGAAGACTTAAGACCTGCACTTAAAAATAAGACAATATTCAATAAATTTAAGAAAAAATTACGTCAAGCACTTTTTGGATATGCAAAGAGTCAAGATAACCGTGCTCAAGTTTTTGGTGAAACTTATGTAATCAAGTATTATAAAGAGTTTTCGCTTACTAGTTCTGTTAAAAAAGCAGTAAAATCTGCAATCGAATTATTAAATAAAATAGGTGGAATTAGTTATAAACTTAAAAAAAGTAAAAATGTCCGTTTGCATTGCAAAATGACTATTTTGAAAAAAACTTTTGAAACAGATAATAACGAGTTTAATACAGGTTTGAATATTAAACTTATTAAAGATAATACAGAAGAAAAATATACAGATGGTTTGCAGTTGATTACTGACCAATATGTTAACAATATAATTTCTCGTGAATATACTTTGGAAATGATTTACTCCTCTCAAGTAGGTGATGAATTATTGATGTTCTATGAATTCCCACTTGAAGACCAGATTATCCCAATTGTAGAAGAAGAAAAAGTAGAAGATACAAGTATCCTAAAAGGTCCAAATGAGTTACCAAAATTAAAAATTTATGATGATGATGACACTCTAAATGAGGTGTTGTATGGAAATAAAGCAATTGATATTACCACAGAGGGACAATTCTTATCTATTCCGGCTCATAATATATTCCATACCTTAGATGAAATATTATCTCAGAAGGCTTTTGTTGTACTTAAAACAACAGAAAGACGAGATTTACCAACAACCGACTTGTTGACATTTTTGAAGTCAAAGTCAAAGAATGTGTTGCATGTTATTTGTAAGGATAATTTTAGGTACAAACCATATTCTTTATTCAAAAGTTTGATTGCTAGATATTTGCATTTAGATGAAAAACAGAAAGATTTGGCTGACAGAGCGGTTCAACTATTATCTGCAATTGATAAAGATAACATGTTGTTTAATTTATTGATAAACAAACCAGCACCTGAACTTGATCCAGACAATGCTTTTATTTTTTATCGAAATATGTTACGTGAATTTTTAGTTTCACAAAGTGGAGCATTGATTTTTATTGATAATTTTGATTTGATAGATGAATCATCTTTACAAATCATAATAGATTATATCTCAACCTTAGTAAATTTAGAGGATTTGAATATAACTTTTGTTGTTACTGTACGTTCTGAATATTCTGTATATAAAAATATTCCAAGATTGTTGCATTCCCCATTTTATAAAGAAATAAATGTTACGAAAGGTTCATATTCAGAGTTCTTAGCAACTATCCCTGAAAATATTGAAGAAATACAAGAATCTTTTTATTTTAAAAAATTGGAAGAAAGGTGTGCCGGTAGTTTAACATATTTTAAAAATGCACTTCAATATATGAAAGATTCAAATGTGTTTGTAACTTTTGAAGGAAAATTGATGATAAATTCAGAGAAAACCATTGTTTTCCCTGGTACAATCAAAGAATTATTTGCAAAAAGATTTAAGTTATTACCTGAAAGTGAAGGGTTAGTTATTGCTTATACGATTTTGTTAGAAGGACATGCACATATTAGTTTGTTACAAAAATTGAATATTGAAAAATTAGATGAAGCAATTAAATCATTATTAGAAAAAGGTTTAATTATTTATGAAGATTCAATTGTTGTGGTGCAAAACTTAAGAATATTTAAACCTGCTTTATATAAAATTTTATCACCAGAAACAAAGAAAATTTTAGCATCAAATATTGTTAATAATTTGGATTATAGAAATTTTGATTTATATAATCAAATGGAACTTAATGATGAAAAATTACCTAGAGTATATGAGTGTGCTATGACTTCATTGTATTTTGGCGATTTTTCATCTTATTTAAATGGTGCAAAATATTATTTTAGTTTGCTTGATGAAATGGGTATTCGAGATGGTGAAGCCGTTGAACGTAAGAATGAATTGTATTCTATTTTAGTAAATCACTTAAATAGATATCCTTCTACAAAAGTTTATACAATTTCAAAATCAATATTGGCTAATGCAACAAAGAATAATGATGATCAAACTATTGTTAATGTTTCAAATTTAGTTCTTGACTCAGCATTGAGTGGTAATGATTATGTGTTAGCACAACAATGTATCCAAAATATTCTTACAAGAATTTTGAATCCTAAATTGGTTGGAGAAGGACAAGATTTTACACCACAGTTTGTATTATATTCTTGTATTTATGCAAAAATTACATTCCATTTGTCAAAATATAGTCAATGTATTACAATATGCGACAAGATAATCTCTACGATAACTCCTGAGTTTTTAGGTATAATGGTTGATAATGGTGTTGATAAAGAAGAGTTTATGTCTTACGTTATGGAAACATTAGTATTCTCTGCTCTATCTAGAATCTTGGTTTGTGACAATTCATTAGATAAATTCTTTGAAACTGTTAAAGAAAAATTAGGTATGGAAGTTCTTTCTAAGGATTATTTGAAATTGTTAGAAAAACAAATTCACATGGAAGAATTTGACAATGATGCTGGAATTTCTAGTGATGTTATTTCAATATTTATATCTAATTTATTATTAGCATTCAAATCATTTGATGAAGGATATAATGTATTTGCACAAAATATTTATAAAGCAAAACTTTCTATTCAAAATGATGATATGAAATTGTTATCATTGATTTGTGATTTGATTATCGGATATTCATATCAAAAAATTATTCTAGAGCAACAAGGTGCTTGGAAAAAGTGCGAAACAATTTATGATGATGTTTATAAGATTTCTCAGAAATCTGGTTTTACAAATCTGATAGAACTTACAAATTGGTTTAAATCATCTTTGTTGAAAGATAAAGGTTTATATGAAGATGCGTATGATTTGATTACATCTGTATCTCATACATTAAAACGTAATCACGTGAAGAGTCGTTTGTTGGTATTGATTACTCATATTTTAACATTGAATATCGTATGTAAGATTGAAAGTAAAAAATCTGAAATACCTGTATTGATATATAGAATCAAATATGAGGCAGAAAAATATAATTTTGAAGCATATTACAAATATATAGAAAATCAAAATTTATTAGATCCAGAATATATGCAACAATTTAAGGACGAAATTGCAGCAGAACAAGTTGCATTAGAAGAGGAAAAAGCCGCAGAAGATGCTGCAGAAGCAATCGAAAATAGTGAGGCTGCGGCAATGGCGGATCCTAATATTGAAGTTGAACCAACTGTTCAGGAAGAACCTGAAGCATAAATAATAGTAAAATATAAGGGGTGAATTATGAAAGTTTTGTTTGCATCTGCAGAAGTAGCACCATTTTCAAAGGCAGGAGGTCTGTCTGATGTTGTTGGAAGTTTACCAAAGTATTTAGAAAAAGATGCTGAAATAGCGATTTTTACACCTTTACATGGTTGTATTGATAAAAAGAAATTTGGAATTAAAGAACTTGAAAATTCTGAAATGTGGATTGATTTTGGCGGACACCCACAAAAATTCAAACTTTTTATGACAAAACTTCCTGAAACAAATATAAATGTCTTTTTTGTACAAAGTGATTGGTATTTTACTTGTTTTAAAGAGGTTTATCCTAAATGGTTGGATACAAGATATGAGCATGAAAGATATGTTGCATTCTCTCTTGCTACTTTAGAATATGCTAAGCAATTGAATTTTAGAGCAGATGTTATACATTCTAATGATTGGCATACGGCTATGATTCCGTTGTATATTAAAGCAAATTATAAATTTGATGAGTTTTGGTCTAAGACAAAGAATGTATTTGAAATCCATAATTTGGCATATCAAGGTGTTTGGTTTGAAGATATTCTTGATTTTGCTAATATGCGTAAAGATATTGTTTATAATGAATGGGGTTGTGAACATTATGGACATGTAAACTGGATGAAAGGTGCTATAAATTATTCAGATAAGGTTATTGCTGTATCACCTAAATATGCTCAAGAAATTCTAACTGGTGAATATGGTGAAGGTATGGATTATACATTGAGAGGTTGTACTGATAAGTTAGTTGGTATATTAAACGGTATTGATTATAGTGTGTTTAATCCAAAAACAGATAAAAATATTGTTAAAAATTTTGATGTAAAATCAGTGAAAAATAAAGAAGAAAATAAAAAGAAAGTTTGTGAATATTTTGGACTTAAATATAATCCTGAACGTCCGTTAATTGCGTTGATTTCTCGTCTTGTACCTCAAAAAGGTATTGATTTGATTAGACAAGTTGAAAATGAATTAAAAAATATGAATGCTGATTTTGTATTCTTAGGTTCAGGTGATTCTTCTTATGAAAATCTTTTGATTTGGTTATCAAATAATACATCAAATATTCGTGCATATATTGGTTATAAGGCTGATTTAGCAAATCAAATTTATGCAGGTAGCGATTTCTTTTTAATGCCATCAAAATTTGAACCTTGTGGTTTAAGTCAATTGATTGCTATGCGTTATGGTTCATTGCCTATTGTAAGAGCAACGGGTGGTTTAGATAATACAGTTGTTGGTTATCCGTTAGATAATTCAACTGGTTTTAAATTCTGGGGCTATGATGGTTGGCAGATGAAGGAAGCAATTGATTGTGCAATTGGTGTATATAAAGATAAATATACATTCAATGCTATGCGTAAATCTGCCATGGAATCAGATTTCAGTTGGAAAAAAAGTTCTCAAGAATATCTAAAATTATACAAAAGTTTGTTATAAGATATTTTTACCGTCTTTATACATTTTTGTGCGTTGGTCTTTAATTGAAGAGATTTTTTCTTTGTAATTATCTTTTGTTAAAGAACCAATCGAACTGTATAGTTTTAATATGGCAGTTTCTATATTTTTAGAATTTAGTGTGACCATATCATTAGCCATATCAACACTTGATAGTGCTAATCTTGTCATATCTCTAAAGCCACTAGAAGCAAGTTTTAAAGCAAGTTCATTATCTTTTATCGTATCAAATAATGCTTGTGCCAAAACCATTGGCATGTGTGATATTAAAGCAACTGCTTCATCATGTTTTTGTGGTGTTGTGTAAACTATTTCAGCACCCAGTTCTTTTATGATGTCTTCTAATCTTGTAGGTTTATAATTATTATTTGTTGGTGTTATTACCCATTTCGCACCTTTGAATAAACCTTCTATTGCACTATCCCAACCACTAAATTCTGTTCCTGCCATTGGGTGAGATGGGATGAAATTGTAGTTGTACATTTCTTTTGATACAAATTCTTTTAGTGAGCATACATCTGTTACGATTGTATTAGGCTCAATATATTTTTCAATATCTTTAAGAGTTTGTAGAGTTTTGTTCATTTCTTTGCAAACGAAAATTAATTCTCTATCTTTTAAATATGAATAATCAGAATATACGTGTTCGATACTTTGTTGTGATTGGGAAATTCCAATACAATCGTAACCTAGTGTTAATAGGTCTTTGAATATTGAACCACCTATTAAACCTAAACCAATTACGGCAATTTTAGTCATTATAATAAGTCCTTATGGTGAAATTGTTTTGTTCCATTTGCATAGTCTTTTACAATTTGACCGTTTCCAATAAGTTTGTATTTATATATAACAAGTCCATCGATACCAACAGGTCCTCTTGCGTGAGTTTTGTTTGTAGAAATACCTACTTCCGCCCCAAAACCATATCTGAAACCATCTGCAAATCTAGTTGATACGTTGTGATATACACCTGCTGAATCGACAAGATTCATAAATTTTTCAGCATTCTTATTGTTATTTGTAATTATAGATTCTGTATGACCTGAACCATATTCATTGATATGTTCAATTGCTTCATCAACGTCATCTATGTATTTGTAAGCAAGTTTTAAATCAGAATATTCTTTGTGCCAAGTTTCAGGTTTGGAAATTAATTCTACTCCTGCATCTTTTATTGCTTGTAGTAGTTCTTCGGCTTTATTAAAATTTTTATTTATTAAAAGTGTTTCAACAGTATTACAAGCACTAGGGTATTGAGTTTTTGCATCAATAACAACTCTTTTAGCAATTTCAATATCAGCATCTTTATCAATATAAATATGACAAATTCCATCTGCGTGTCCTAATACAGGAATTTTTGTTTTTGATTTAATGAATTTAACTAGATTATTTCCACCTCTTGGAATTATTAAATCAATATATTTGTCCGCATCAAGCATTTTTGCAACATCATCTCTTGAAAATACTTGGTTTAAAAAGTTCTTTGGAAATTCTTCAATAGTGTCTAATGCAGAATTAATTATTTCTAAGATTGTTTTATTTGTATTTTTAGATTCTTTTCCACCTTTTAAAATTACTGCATTAGATGACTTTATAGCAAGTGAAGAAATTTGAGAAATAACGTCAGGTCTTGCTTCAAAGATTATACCTAAAACGCCAATAGGACAAGATACTTTGTAAAGTGTTAAGCCTTCATCAAGTTCTCTTACCAAAAGTTTTTTATTAACAGGGTCTTCTAAGTTCGAAATATCAAGGATACCTTGAATCATATCTCTCATTTTGTTTTCGTCAAGTTTTAATCTGTTAAAAGTTGCATTTGATAATTCTCCATTTTTAACAAGTTCTGCTGCAAACTCCAAATCTTTTTTGTTTGCATCGAAAATCTTTTGTTTATTATCTTCAATTGCTTTTGCAACTGCTTTTAATGCCTTATTTTTCGTATCAGAACATAAACCTTGTGCTTTAACAGAAGCTTTTTTTGCTTCTTTCGCAAGTTTGATAAAATCTGTATTTTCCATATATAAAACCTTCTACTATAAAATAGTTATATAATCTCTTGTTATAATTGCATCGTAATTCTTGAAACCAAGCACTTTAAGGATTTCTTTAGAGTGATTTCCTATAATACGTTTACAGTCATCTGAGTTGTAGTTTGCAACACCTCTTGCAAATTCTACATCATCTTCATCTCTAATAGAAACTACTTCTCCACGTTTAAAATCATTTACAACACCAATGACTCCAATCGGTAAAAGGCTAGATTCTTTTTTTAGGATTGCATCTTTAGCACCATTATTAACGATAACTTTACCAATTATGTTAGTTGCATAGCCAATCCAACGTTTCTTTTCTGTTAGATATTCGTCGTCTGGAACAAATGCCGTACCAATATCTTCGTAATTAAATATTTCGTCGATTACATAAGGTATTTTACCGTTTGCAATTAGAACTTTTCCGCCAAACCTTGTTACAAGTCTTGCTGCTTCAAGTTTTGTTTTCATTCCACCACGACCACCTTCAGAGGCATCTGTACCTAGTGCAAGAATTTCTTTTGAAACACCCTTAACTTCTTTTATTATCTTTGCGTCAGGATTATCTTTAGGATTTGCGTTATATAATCCATCAACATCAGATAAAATTAATAGCAAATCTGCATCAAGTTCACTAGCAACTAATGCTGAAAGTTTATCATTGTCAGTAAAACACATTTGAATTTGTTCTAGTGTGTCATCTAAATCGATAACAGTTACTGTATCATTTTGGTTGATAATAGGTACAGCATGCATTTCTAATAATCTATTAAGAGTGGTTCTTAGGCTTAAATATCTTTTTCGTTGAGAAAAATCATCTTCTGTTAATAAAATTTGTCCTGCTACAATATCATAGGCATCAAAACCATCTTCATATAAAGACATTAATTTACCTTGTCCGATAGCAGCACATGCTTGCTTTAGAGCAATCCCTTCGGTGTTTGAAAGACCTAATTTTTTCTTACCTAAACCAACAGCACCTGACGTTACAAGAACTACTTCTTTGCCTGATTTGACAAGTTTTGCTATACTTTCAATGTAAGAATAAATCCTAGATAGTGCAACATCACCATTTTCGTTTCTTAAGACATTAGTACCCAGTTTAATAACTATGCGTTTTACATTTAAAAATTCTTTTCTGTTCATAGTTTAATTTTACTATAAAAATTGAAATAAAAACAAAATATTACTTATTGTATAACAACTTTTTTTAAACCTTTTGGTTTATCAATATTTCTATGTAATCTTGTTGCAATTTCTAATGCTAATAATTGACATATTACTGCATTCGAAAACATTTGAAGAATTTCGTTTTCGCAATCAATATTGATATTGAAGTTTGAAATATATTTGTTGTTATGTTTCCCAATAATGAATATTGATGGATTGTATTCTTTTTTTATTTTATCAAGATTATCTGCTGCTCCAGGGGAAATTCCGTGTACAGATAAATATATTACAGATGCTTTATGGTTTAATACTGCTAGATGACCATGCATAAATTCACCAATTAGTGCAGCATTAATATTCATATAAGACGTTTCTTTTATTTTTAAAGCACCTTCTTTTGCAATTGCATAAGATATGCCTTCTGCTAACATTACTACAATATTTTGTTTGGCTAAAAGTCTTGCTAATTGTTTAACTTTTGGTCTTAGTTTAAGAGTTTCTCTTAATACATTTGGAAGTTTTTCTAATGATTGTATATACTCGTCAGTATTGTAACCTTTATTTTTAGCAATTTTAAGCGCAATAATTAATACACATAGCATTTGAGCAGTAAATGATTTTGTTGCGGCAATACTTTGTTCAGTGCCAGCAAGACAATTTACGTGATATTTTGAATGTTTCCATATTGTAGAATCTGGTTTATTTGTAATACATAATGTATCAAGTGTATATCTTTCGCCATTTATCTCAAAACCATTATTTACTCTTTCTAATGCTTTTACTGTATCTGATGTTTCACCAGATTGAGTAATAAATATATATAGTGTACCTTTATCTTTTGGTATAATTCTTTTTAATAAGAACTCACTGGAATATATTGCACGTGCCTCAATATTAGCAATATTACCTAATAAGTCTGCAGAAAATCTTGCACAATGATATGATGAACCACTCGCAACAAGAATAATCTTGTTTACATCTTTCGGGACGTCTATTTTGTCTATACCTTCATTTTTTACGATACCTTCTAAAATGTCAGGTTGTTCATAAATTTCTGTTTCCATTGCAGTTCTATTGTGTTTATCAAAAAGACTCATAATTCATGTACCTCATGCAGTTAGGATAAATGGTTGTTATTACCATTTATATTTTAACATTTTTTCCAAAATTTTTAAACCTATTTTATAAAAATTCTTTACAAAATAGTAAAAAAAGAGTGCTCTTTTGAAAGAACACTCTTTTTTGCTTTATTCAAAATATGAATTATTTTTTAGCAGTTGGATAGTAATCTCTTACTACACCATTGAAAGCATCAAGATAGATTTGTTTCATATCTGACATAATAGGATAAACTGGGTTAGCACCTGTACATTGGTCGTCAAATGCTAATTCAACCATTTCATCTAATTTAGCCATAAAGTCATCTTCTGCAATACCGAAATCTTTAATAGAATTTGGTAAGTTGATGTCTTTCATCAATTTGTCAATTGCATCAATTAACAATTGAACTTTTTCTTCATCAGATTTTCCACCTAATCCAAGTTCATCTGCAACTTGAGCATATCTTTGAACTGCACATGGATACTTGTATTGTGGGAATGTTGCTTGTTTTTTAGGACAATCAGTAGCGTTATATTTAATAATTTGTCTGATTAACAATGCGTTAGCAACACCGTGTGGTACGTGGAACATAGCACCAAGTTTGTGAGCCATAGAGTGGCATAATCCTAAGAATGAGTTAGCAAATGCCATACCTGCAATAGTTGCAGCATAGTGCATTTTTTCTCTTGCTAATGGATCAGAAGCACCATTTTCATAACTTCTTCTTAAGTATTTGAATACTAATTTACAAGCTTCTAAAGCGTTTGAGTTTGTAAAGTTTGTAGCCATACAAGAAACGTATGCTTCTAAAGCGTGAACTAAAGCATCAATACCAGATGATGAAGTTAAACCTTTTGGCATACCATCAACGAAGTTAGGGTCGATAATAGCCATTGAAGGTGTTAAAGCATAATCAGCGATAGCATATTTTACACCTTCTTTATCATCAGTGATGATTGAGAATGGAGTTACTTCAGAACCAGTACCAGATGTTGTAGGAATAGCAACCATTTTTGCTTTTTTACCAAGATCTGGAATCTTACAAATTCTTTTTCTGATGTCTAAGAATCTCATAGAAATATCAGAGAAGTTTGTATCAGGTTGTTCGTAACGTAACCAAAGAATTTTAGCAGCATCCATTGGAGAACCACCACCTAATGCGATAATTACATCAGGTTCAAATGGTTTCATAATTGTGTATGCTTCTTCAATTGTGCTTAGAGTTGGGTCTGGTTTAACATCGAAATAAATTTCGTGGTCAATACCAACTTCATCTAAAACTTTGATAATTTGATCAGCTGCACCTGAGTTGAACAAGAATCTATCCGTAACGATGAATGCTTTCTTTCTGCCTTCAAGTTCTCTAAGTGCTAAATCAGTAGCTCCTCGTTTAAAGTAAACTTTTTGTGGAACCTTGAACCATAGCATATTTTCTCTCCTTTCGGCAACTCTCTTATAGTTAAGTAAGTCTTTAACTCCAACGTTGCCAGATACTGAATTCTTACCCCAAGAACCGCAGCCAAGTGTTAATGACGGTTCCATTCTGAAGTTGTATAAATCACCAATACCACCTTGGCTTGATGGTTGGTTAATCAAAACTCTGCAAGAAGGCATTTTCTTAGCATAAGCATTGATTCTATCTTCTTTACGGTCATCTGTGTAAAGAACTGAAGTATGACCTGCACCACCTTTTGAAACAAGTGTGTATGCTTTATCAGCAGCATCTTCGAAAGAAGAAGCTTTGTACATTGCCAAGATAGGTGATAATTTTTCTCTTGAGAATGGATCTTCCCAACTTAATTTAGGTCTTTGTGCTACTAAAACTTTTGCATTTTCAGGAACTGAGAAACCTGCTAATTCAGCAATTTTATGTGCAGGTTGACCAACGATTTGTGGGTGAGCAGTTCCTCTGTTTGGATCGATGAATGGTAATGCAATAAGTTTGTTCATTTCGTCTTCGCTCATTAAGTAAGCACCACGACGTAATAATTCTTCTTTAACTGCATCATATACACTGTCAACAACAACGATTGATTGTTCAGAAGCACAAATCATACCGTTATCAAATGTTTTTGACATAAGGATTGAAGAAACTGCAGTTTGAATATCTGCTGTTTCGTCGATAACTGCAGAAGTGTTACCAGGACCAACACCTAATGCTGGATTACCTGATGAGTATGCTGCTTTAACCATACCAGGACCACCTGTTGCTAAGATGCAAGCGATGTCTTTATGTTGCATCAATTGACCAGATAATTCGATAGATGGAACATCAATCCAACCGATAATATCTTCTGGTGCACCTGCTTCAACAGCAGCTTTAAGAACGATTCTTGCAGCTTCAATTGTTGATTTGTGTGCTCTAGGGTGTGGTGAGAAGATGATACCGTTTCTTGTTTTTAAAGCAATTAATGATTTGAAAATTGCTGTTGAAGTTGGGTTTGTTGTAGGTACGATACCTGCTAAAACACCTAAAGGTTCAGCAACGATTTTGATACCGTTTGCTTTATCTTCTTCAACTACACCACAAGTTTTTGTACATTTATGTTTGTTATAGATGTATTCTGAAGCAAAGTGGTTTTTCATAATTTTATCTTCTAAAACACCCATGCCTGTTTCTTCAACAGCCATTTTTGCTAAAGGAATACGAGCTTTATCAGCAGCAGTTGCAGCAGCTTTGAAAATAGCATCTACTTTTTCTTGAGAGAAAGTAGCATATATTCTTTGTGCTTTTGAAACTCTTTGAATTAATAATTCAAGAGATTCTGCGTTGTCAACTAAAGTGCTTGCTGCTAAGTCTTTTTCTAACTTTTCAACTTTTGAACTTTTTGTTTTTGGCATTTTTTTCTCCTTTTCATATATAACAAGTTGTTGTGAAATATTTATTATTTATGTAGTTATTGTATTTTTTACACTTAAATTATAAAACAAAAATTTTAAAATCAAATTAAATTTGAGTAAAAATAAGGCTTTTTAGAAAAAATTAATATCTTTTTTACTTCTTGGTTATTGTTCAAATTTTATACCTAAATTTTCTGTTCGTTTTAGGTTATTCAAATATTGTTCAGATGCTTTGTATAGTGATGATTCCGCCCATGTTAGAGGACTATGTGCTCCAGGAACATATTTAATTCTTCCATTTCTTGTTGTTACTGCTTCGTATGCTTCTGGAAGTTTGTATGCAGGACAAGAATATCCATTTGACTTCGTCATATTTTTAGGTGTAATTCTTGCAAAACTTCTATTGATATGTTCTGTTTCGCCATTTAAGGCTATTGATAAAAGTTTAGTTGTTTTAGAATCTTTACCAGCTTTTTCTATATGATTTAATAAGTTATCTGCGACAGAACCGTATGCATTTGCAATCTCTGATACTAAGAACCATTCTGCTTCATTCTTCTTTTTGTTATCGGTCCATTGATTTTTTAATGTGTGATAATCAAGATTTAAATATTCATCATTATGGTATCTGATTGCACCATTAGGTTTGACGATTGATTTTGATAGTTTTTTTAACATCAATAGTTTTTTAGTACTATCTTTTATAATATCGCTACTTAATGTTTCTGTTTGTGGCATAAAACTTAATGCAGAATCATCTTTTCTGTAATAATATTTTTTGTCTTCTGGTTTAATATTCTTTTGGTTAAATTCTTTTGATGTTTCTACATCATATTGTTCAATTATTCTTTTTTCGCCATCTTTTAAAAGTTTATTAAGTCCTTTTTTATCATTGAAAACATCACCATGTTTTGACGATTTAATTCTGTTTCTAATATTTAGTAATTCTTTATTGTCGGTTGGTGAATACATTATATCCATAACATCACGCATACCCTGATTTATGATAGATGTATCACTTGTTAGTGAATTTGCAAATGTTTGTTCTTCCCAAGCACCACAAGAACGTGCAGTAGGATAATGTATTGCTTTAAGGTATTTTGTACAGTTTGCGATAGAATTTATTACTGTGTCCGGAACATCTTTTGATGTTTTATATCCATATTTACCACCATTTATTCCTGTTTTTATTAGGTCTGCAGTCGTTTGCATATAGTTTCCAATGGATTCTAATCTGGTTTTTGCAAACCATTTATGAGGTTGTTTTGTTTGAGGTACAAAGCAATGTCCTATACCTGCTTGTGTTGCTCCACCCCAAAATCCATTATGTTTATATTTTTGAGGATTTGCTATTACTTCGTCAAAATTATTTTGTTGACCTTCATATAATTCAGAAATTTTGTTTAAAACTTTTGTGCAGTCTTTTGGTGATTTAGATTTTACCAATGCCATATTGTGTGAAGTGTCAGTTACCCATATTAAATCTGACATTAAAGGGTTTTCTTTATGCTTAATAAGTGATGTTTTAACAAAACCTGTTTTGTTATCCATCACATAATCAAAAGTGCCTTTACTTTTTGTAAATTCGAATAAGTTTTTGAATTCTTTGCTCGTATATTGAGGTTTTAATCTTTTTGAGATTTCTTCGTTATGTATAGGGATTTTATATTTTCCAAAATCTTTTGTTAAGGGGTTGTATCTAGCAAAATTTATAGATGCAATATATGGTTTTATATGTTTTGGCATTTTTGAGCCATCTGGAAATCTTGCTGTAAACTTCGGTTGAGAGATGTTTTTATTTGTTTTATAAGTTTGATTATTTGTTGAAAAAGTTGGATTAAAAGTAATTTTCATTGTGTATTCCTATTTTTTGTATATTTATAGAAAACTACAACAAAATTATTTTTGCTAAATTAGGTTATTTTCTATACATATTTTTGTAATCTATGTATAATAAGAATATTAGAAGATATTTATAGGAACTTTTTTATGACTGAATATTATGTAGGAATGTCTTTATCTCCAGCATCAACAATAGAAACAGGTGTTGTTGTATTAGATGAAAATAACACTTTGATATTGGTTGATAAATTATTTTCAATGAATGATGTTCAGTTCTTTTTTGAAAATTTTTCATCATTAAAGAATTCAAAGGTTTGTGTGTCTTTGCCTTGGGATAATACTTTGATGACAGGAAAATGGCGTATTTTATCAAAGCCATACCAAATGGTTACAACGCATAAAGGTTTTTTGAATACGGAAAATTGGCTGCAAAGATATTCAAATCGTGGTTGTGATTGCTTAAATAAATTAGTTAGTCAAGGTATTGATGTTAAGAGATTTGATTTGTATATGTCTAGATTGAAATTAAATCTTTATTCAAATTTTAAACAACGTTCGCCGGCTGATTGCAAATTTTTGCAAAATATTTTAAAAAATGAGTTTGGATTTTTTGATATACCAGCCAATATGATGCCAGCAGGTGCATTAGAAGCAATTGTTGGTTCACTTGTTGCAAGGGCTTATGCACAAGGTAAAACTCATAAAATAGCAGATTTTAATGGTATTGATGTTATAAATGTAATTTAATCTTTTATTATCTTGTTAAAAAACGTTATAGAGATTGATTATTTCGACATAATGGAGTATTATATATG
>OQVT01001242.1_pt1 | contig 15904 bp, 10 predicted proteins | sample 1691561 | NCBI WGS metagenome assembly OQVT01 (sample SAMN03418260, study PRJEB22391) | human gut metagenome | biome: human-gut; feature: organic feature; material: feces | host: Homo sapiens | place: Tanzania | collected 2013-01 | reverse complement strand
CTTGTAGCATCCTTCTCTTAAGGCACATGCCTTGCATTTCTCTACATCAAAATAACGCAATTGTTTATGGAGCCCTAAGTCTATCAAGTCATCTATGATATCGTAGATGATCTCTTTTGTATTCAAAATACTGATATAAAGAGGTTGATAGGAGTGTGTAGGCATACCAAAGATGTAATTACGATAAGGGGATTGACGCATCATATCATAATAGTCCATCTGTTCGGACTGGTCGAAGCTATTATAATATGTGAGTAATACATCGTCTTTAAGAACGTGATAGAAGTAATTAAGATGTTTATCGTCTAATAATTGAGTGATTTTAGTACCTAATGTTTGCGGTAATGAATAGGTACAGAGTAATTCATTTTTTGGTACGTCATACAATATTGCGCCATCTAATGCGATGACTGGGAGATGTAGCTTTAGATGTTCTATTTCTGCCTGCATGGATGCAGGTGTTCTTTTTGTGATGATAGTAAACAATGCACCATCATCTACTAGTTTATTCAATTGAGTCTTATTGAAGTCATTTAACTGCTGGTGTGCTGTCTGTTCCATATCATCAAGTTCAGCTACAAAAAGCACATCATCTCTTCGTTTCACTGGTAAATGTAATGTACAGACAAGATAACCTACTCCTATACCAATACAAGTATCAAAGACACGATAGAATAAGAATGCATAAGGTGAAATACCAGCATGAGGAATCACTGCAACACTTAAATATGCAACGCATGCCATAAAGGCCATATGCTGCACTTTGAATAAGACTGTTAAGTAAATAGTCAACATGATAAATAATGCATTGAGTAGATCCCATACGAGATCAATATGGATGAAAGGCTGTAAAAACATGACAATAGCTCCAGTAATAGCCCCTATAAGTGTGCCGAGGGCTCTTACAAGTGCCTGGTTCTTTTCATTCTCTTTATCTGGCTGGATGCAGATAATGGTGGTAATAAGGACATAGAAAGGTGATCTCTGTACACCAAAGAGAGTGAATAAGACCATGATGATGAAGACGGCAATACTTGTTTTAATAATACGTAATCCAATTCTTGGCATAATTACAACTCCAAACTATCATTGCCGGCTTCAGCCATCATCTTTTCTCTACAAGATAGAACTAATCCATCAATGATTTCCATATGTTCAACCATCTGTCTTCTAAACAGATGAGTAGGAAGTAATATTGCGATTTCATCATAGTCTTTATCATTCTTCTCTCCTGTTTCCTGTCCATAATAGACACGGGCAAGAGGGGCTTCTTTTTGAATACTGAAGAATGTATCCCAGATGATTGCATAAACCTGCGCAGTTGTCAGATGAAGCTTCTTAGTATCAGGAAGTGCATATAATAACAGAATGCCTCTGACTGCATCTGTCTTTCTTTGGTCTACTGATCCATCATGCTTATAATAACGTTCTATATCATAGCCATCAGCCAGATAAACAAGGGAACGGGGAACAGGCTGATGTTGTGAGAGGATGTCTTTGAAACGTCTCATCGTATGGTGTGAGACATCCTTCCCCTCTAACAGGTCTCCAGAAGGTGATGTAAGTAATACTGGATTTTCTCCTGCTTTACCATGAAATGTTTGAGGAATCAAATAAGCATCACGTAATAAATCAAACATAGATTTACCACATATAGCTAGTAATAATGCGCTAATATCCTGATTAGAATAACTATCTAGAATGATTTTTGAAAAGGTCTCATTGTTTAATTCTTCTGATCCCTGAAAGTCTTCTAGACTTGAATTGAATGCAACTCTTAGTCTTGCACAAGCTTCTTTACTTGCAAGTATTTTGTGAAATATGTTCTCTACTTCTTGAACACGTGGAAATAATGGTGTCATAGTTTTAACCTCCATCCACTTGTGATTATAGACTTTCTGTGTTATATGTAAAATGTATCTTTGAGATATTGGCAATATGTTTATTACATAATAAAAAAAGTGATCCTGGTAGAATCACTTGTAATAGTCTTTTGTATATTGAGACATTTCTTTTTTAAATAAACGCATTAAAATAGGTGCACAAAGTAAGTAAAAGACAAAATTACCTGCTGCATGGAATGTATCAAATAAGAGTCCTTGTGCATAATAAATACCAAACCAGACAGGACCACCAATGATCAGCTGTTCAAGAGAAACCACAAAACCAAAGACATAACCCATTAAAAAGGCATATATAGCCATTAAGAATAAGGGTGGTTCTTTGTTGATTTTCTTATAGAAGTCACTGATACATTGAGTAAGTAAACAGATGACAACCCATGAGAGAATCTGGAAGATTGTCCATGTTCCCATGCCTAAGATCATATTGGATGCAATTGTAGTGACTACAGTCAGTTTAATTCCAAAAGATAATCCAAATAAGAGCACAGATATAATAATGATAGATGTAACTGGTTTAAAGTTAGGTAATGCCTGCATTGCGACTCTTGAGGCAATATTGACTGCCGCAAGAATACCTATGAGACATATTTCTCTTGTCTTATTGTTCAATGTTGACATAATACCAAACCACTTGATCTCCTGCTTTTACTTTATAGGCTCCTGCCCCAATATTAGGTGGTGTGCCATTGACTTTATACATCCATCCAGAACTTGGTCCATGATCAAATTCCTTTAATCCATCTATTCCTGATACATAAACGGTAGAACCAAATCCCTTTGTAGAAATACTTTTACCATTCTGTTTTGCTAGTTCTTTTAAGACACTATAAGCTGTAGAAGAACTATTCACTTCTATATTTCCCTGCATCATAGTTGTATTGATTCCAATGACTTTAATAGAAACTGTCTGTTTTACAGGTGTATCCTGTTTAGGTGTTTCTACCTGCTGAGGAGCAGAGGTTTCATGGTTACTAGAAAAAGTGTTTGTTTCTGTCTTCTTTGTCTCTTGTTTACTAGAGGAGGATTTTGTTTCTGTTTTCTTTGTTTCCTGCTTCTTAGTCTCTTGTTTACTAGAAGAATCAGATGATTTTGTATCAGTCTTCTTTGATTCTTCTTGTGACTCTATTTGTTTTGTTTCTTCTTTTTTAGAAGTATCTTTCTTCTTTGTGGCGCTCTTTACTTCATTACTAATAGTAGGTTGAGACTGGAATTGTCCAGTTACACCACGATAAGCTGTAAAGCCAAATATAAAGAGAAAAGCGATTGCGACAAAGGCAATCGCTAATTTTTTAGTCGTGAATTTCTTCATTACTTCTTCTTACTTTTTATAGTTAATGCAATCACACCAATTGCCGCAATTGCAGCCACTACATAAGCCATCACATTAGTATTGTCACCTGTGTTGACTTTCTTTACTGTTTCTTTCTTTGGTTCTGTTGTAGCTGTTGTTTCTGGCTTTACAGCTGGTTTAGTTGTACTAGGTGTTGTAGTAGTACCAGGTTTAGTCTCAGGTGTTTCTGGTGTTGTACTATTTGAAATAGTCTTTGTATAATCTTTTCTTGCCTTTAATACAAAGCTTCCGTTATTGATGACACCAAGTGCTCTTGCTCCTTCTAATGATGCATAAGCGTTTGGTTCAAGCTGGTATGTGTTATAGTTTAATGCATTGAATGTACCATCTTCATTCTGATAAGAAAGAAGATAGTTATATGCCTGATCATCTAATTTATAACCAGCCACATGTAATCCTTCTAATACACAAGACTGTGTATCTGCATTACCGCCCCATCCAATATCATAAGAGCCATCTTTACTATTTAACTTAGACTGTACAAAAGTATATGCTTTTGAGATAGCGGCATCATAAGTAGAACGTCCTGCAACACTTAATGCTTCCATAGCCCATCCAGTTGTATCTAGATCTGCATTTGGACCCTGGTATTCATACCAATATGCACCATTGTCCATAGCCATAGTTGAAAGCTTATCTGCAACAGTTTTTGTTTTATCTGAATTTACTGTTTCTAAAGCCATTAATGTCCAAATAGTAGCTCCACATCCACCATTTTTATCCTCTGTAAGAGTACCATCAGCCTGGACTCTGTTTTCTAAGATTTCTACTAAGTTCGTTTTATTGAAATCTGCAGGGTTATCCCCTAATAAAGAAATCGCAATAATAGATTTTGCAAGATCACCATAAGATGCAGTTGTATAATCTACATCTTTGAAGTTTTCTAATAAAGTGTTTGCTTTCCCATCTGCTTCAAATCCTGCTGCTTCATACGCAATAACAGCATCAGGACTATCTAAAGTAATTGTCTTTAAATAGTTCTGTGACTTGGCTAACGCATTATCATCCGCAAAAGCGGCTGAGAATGATAACGCAAAAGTTAATGCGATTGAAGTTATAACTGTCAATAATCTTCTCATTTTTTATTCTCCTCCAAATACTTTATCCGCAAAGCGCACTGTTTCCATTGCATCTTTCGCATAACAATCTGCACCAATACGATCCGCATATTCCTGGGTCATAACGGCTCCACCTACAACTGTCAATGTGTCAGGCTTCTTTTCCTTCAACAACTTAATTGTATCTTCCATACTCACAACTGTCGTTGTCATTAATGCACTGAGTCCAACAAGTTTTACACCTTCTTGAATGGCTGTATCTACAATAAGTTCAGGTGGTACATCTTTACCAAGATCAATAACATCATAGCCATAGTTTTCTAACATGACCTTCACAATATTCTTTCCGATATCATGAATATCACCCTTCACTGTCGCAATGATGATTTTTCCTTTCATTTCTCTTGGCTTTCCTGTCATGGATTCCTTAATCACTGCAAAGGCTGCTTTAGCTGCTTCAGCACTCATTAACAGCTGTGGCAGGAAGATTGTACCTTTTTCAAAGCCTTTACCTACTTCATCAAGGGCAGGAATCAATTCCTCATTGATGATTTCTAGACCTTCTTTAGATTCAAGCTGTTTCTTTGTCGCTTTACCGGCATTTTCACTCATACCACGCTTGATACTTTCATATAACGACATATCAACAGCTTCACTCTTTACAGGTGCTGGTGCACTATTTCCATAGGCACTAATATATTCTGTAAAGTTTGTATCAAGTCCACTTAAGGCAAGATAAGCACGATATGATTTCATCATTGCTTCTGATGAAGGATTGATGATTGCACAGCTTAGTCCTGACTGCATTGCCATAGTAAAGAAGTTCGCATTCACGATTGGTCTTTGTGGAAGACCAAAAGAGATATTAGACACACCTAGAATAGAATGTCCATGAAGCTCATCTCTAATAATACGTAGTGTTTCTAATGTCGCAATGGCAGAAGTAGGATCTGATGAAATAGTCATAGCCAATCCATCAATCACAATATCTTTTGGTTCAATACCATATTTACCTGCTTCTTTATAAATCTTCTTCGCAATACGAATACGATCTGCCGCATTATCAGGAATACCATCTTCATCTAAGGCAAGTCCTACGACAACTCCACCATATTTCTTTACAAGTGGGAAAACAGCATCCATGGATTCCTGTTTACCATTGACTGAGTTAATCATGGCTTTCCCATTATAATGTCTTAAGGCTGCTTCTAAGGCGATTGGATCTGATGTATCAATCTGTAATGGCAATGCGATGACAGATTGTAACTTCTTCATTACTTCTACCATCATCTTTGGTTCATCAATTTCTGGTAAACCTACATTGACATCTAGAATATGTGCCCCTGCATCTTCCTGTTTTAAACCTTCAGATAAGATATAGTTAATATCTCCATCACGTAAGGCCTGTTTAAATTTCTTCTTACCTGTTGGATTAATACGTTCACCAATAATCACTGGCTTAGGTCCTATCTCAACACTTTGAGAGAAAGAAGTCACAACAGAAATATTCTTCTTTACAGGTGGTTCAATAGGTAAATCTTTCACTAATTCAATAGTTTTAGATAGGTATTCTGGTGTTGTGCCACAACATCCTCCAAGAACATGTACATTTAAAGAGGCAATCTCTTTCATCTCTAACGCAAAGTCATCTGCACTCATATCATAATAAGTATGACCTGCATCATCTGTCTGAGGTAAGCCGGCATTTGGTGTCACAATAAGAGGTGTAGAAGAGACTTGAATCATTCTTTCTACAAATGGCTTAATTTGACGAGGACCTAATGAACAGTTAATACCTAATGCATCAATATGTAACCCTTCAAGTAAGGCAACAACTGATTCTGGTGTACCACCTGTCAACATCTTACCTTTTTCATCAAATACGACAGTAGCACATACTGGAAGATCTGAATGTTCCTTAGCTGCAAGAACGGCTGCCTTTAATTCATAGCTATCCTGCATCGTTTCAATAAGGATCACATCTGCCCCCGCTTTAGTTCCATACTCAATGACTTCTGCATAAATATCTACTGCATCATCAAATGATAAATCTCCTAGTGGTTCTAAGAGTTTACCTGTAGGACCTAAATCAAGAGAAATAAGGGCATCCGTACGTCCTGTAAGTTCTCTTGCTTTTTTCGCATGTTCTACTGCTTTTGTCACTATTTCTTCTAGATTATCAGGATATTTTAATCTATTGGCACCAAATGTATTGGTGTTGATGATATCACATCCTGCTTCTAGATAACCTTTATTTAATTCAATAATCTTTTCTGGATGAATGATATTCCAAGTTTCAGGTAGTTCACCCGCCTGTAAGCCCCAGCTCTGAAGTACTGAACCAGTACCACCATCCCAGAATAACCATTCTTTTGTCAGTCTTTCTTTAAATCCCATTAATCTATCCTCCTGAATTCACATTGTGCAGGACAATTGGCACAGTCTTTCGTATGACGAGGCTGTGCGTGATGTGTAATACCAATGATCGCCGTCACTGATTTGGATGGGACCATTAAGAGACTTTCTAATAAACTGATACCAATCTTATCCATCTGTAATATACGCATAAAATCTTTTTGATGATCTAATGGAAGATCTCCATAACCAGGCGAAAAGCGTGGCTTTAAGAATTCATTATTCTTATGAGCCTCCTGATTGAGTTCTTCATTCACTTCATCACAATACGCTTCTATCATAGCTGCCCCCGCTGCTTGATAGATCACTGCATCACTCATCTTAGTGAGTTCTGTACGTTTAATGAGACGATCGACTTCTATTCCGATTGTAGCCGCAAAGAGATAAACAGCATAACAGCCTTTTAAGTTGTTCTCTAGATTACGACTATGGATGACCATATCACCAATAGTGATTGTATGATTCTCTATTGTGACAGGAAATCTTTTCACTATATGACGAGGTACAGCTGTTTTCTGTAATACTTCTATACAGTGATCAAGTGCGTTATTAATTTCAGTGAGATCACCTTCAATGGATTGACGGTATCCTAAATAACGTAAAGCTTCTTTACGATTGATTTCTATCATTTAAGAAGCTCCGATAAGTTTTTCATAATACCTTCGGCGACATCAGGCTTATTCATTGTATAAACATGAATATGTTTTACACCATTCGCAATTAAATCAATAATCTGTTCAGAAGCATAAATAATACCTACCTGCTTCATGATTTCTGGATTATCACCAAACGCATCCACCATCATCTTAAAACGATAAGGAATAATAGATGTACCTGACATCTGTACAGCTCGACTGACCTGCTTTGCATTTGTGATTGGCATAATACCAGCCACTACAGGTACATTAATTCCTGCTTCTTTGATCTTATATAAGAAGTTATAGAAAACATTGTTGTCAAAGAACATCTGTGTTGTTAAGAAGTCTGCACCCGCTTCTACCTTCTCTTTTAGATGCTGAATGTCTTCTTTAATACTAGGTGATTCTACATGTCCTTCTGGATAACATGCTGCCCCAATACAGAAATCACCTTTCTCTTTTAATTCCTTGATCAACTGGCAAGCATACTGGTAATCTTCTCCCACCTGACCATCTGCAGGAATATCTCCTCTTAATGCCATGATGTTTTCAATACCATTCTCTTTAAACTGTTCGACCATGGATTCTACATGTTCTCTTGTAGAAGAAACACATGTGAGATGTGCCATGACTTCAACACCATATTTCTCATGGATATCTTTCGCAAGTGCAACAGTATGTGCACTTGTTCCTCCACCAGCACCATAAGTCACAGACATGAAACTTGGATTTAAAGATGCAATCTTTTCTGCAGCCTTTAAGACATTTTCATATTTACTGCTTGTCTTAGGTGGAAATACTTCAAAAGATAAAGTCACTTTATCTTCATTTAATAGATCAATAATTTTCATTGATACTCTCCCCCTTTTTTCTTATTCTACCTTATTTTATTTTTAAACACTAGTGTGTGTTTTATAATATTGTTTCAATACTGTGTCTAAAAATTCAGTAGATGCAGAAACATAGTATGGTTCCATACCACTCACAATTGTTAACATGTCATCTGTATATTTCATCTGTGGCTTCTTAAACATATGATTCACATACGCAAATAACTTCTCTCCATCTAAGTCCTTTAAGAAGACTTTAGAGAAACGCATTTCTAATCCCTGGCTTCCATCTTTCACATCATCAATGAGTGGATCATGTGAAATGATATCGAATTTTCTTTTTACGACAATATTACGTACCTGTGATGGGAGTACACCATAAAGGTCTGTGAGTTCATGTTCCACACGTTTAAGTGTTTCTAAGTCATTGGCTTTATAAACACGCTGGTAGAGTTCTAATTTTTCCATATCACTCTCTACATAATCTTCTGGAATATAACCATCCACAGATACATTACGTGATGGCACTGTATCATCTTCCTTGATCTTACCCTGCTTTTCATCAATCGCATCCTGTAAGATCTTCATATACATATCAAAACCGACCTGATCAATAAATCCAGCCTGTTCACCACCAAGAATATCACCACTACCTCTAATAGACAGGTCTCTCATCGCAATCTTATAACCTGAACCTAATTGTGTGAATTCCTTAATGGCAGTTAATCTCTTCTGGGCTTCTTCTGTCATCGCACGATCTTTTGTATAAAGAAGATAAGCATACGCAATACGTTCACTTCTACCAACACGTCCTTTGATCTGATAAAGCTGTGCTAAGCCAAACTTATCCGCATTCTCAATAATAATCGTATTCGCATTCGGTATATCAATACCTGTTTCAATAATCGTTGTACATACTAAAATATCATATTTCTTATCTACGAAATCTGTCATAACATCTTCTAGTTCAGTCTTATCCATCTGACCATGTCCTACCCCGATACGTGCATTTGGTAAGAGAGTCTGTAAAGTAGAGGCTGTTTCATAGATATTTTCTGTTCTATTATGAAGATAGAAAACCTGACCATTACGTGATAATTCTCTTTCAATAACCTGTTTAATAAGAGCCCAGCTCTTTTCTGATACATAAGTTTGTACTGGTAATCTATTTAATGGTGGTGTTTCTATTTGTGAGAGTCCTCTAATTCCCATGATGGACATCTGTAATGTACGTGGGATCGGTGTGGCAGTAAGTGTAAGAACATCAATTGTTTTTCTTAGATTCTTGATCTTCTCTTTCTGTCTTACACCAAAACGCTGTTCTTCATCGATACATAGTAATCCTAAATCCTTGAACTCTACATCCTTGGATAAAATACGATGTGTACCGACTAATAAATCAATATTACCTTCCTTTAAATCAGATAGAATCTGTTTCTTTTCTTTTGTTGTCGTAAAACGATTCAATAAGGCTATATTGATAGGGAACTTCTCAAAACGTTTCTGCATTGTACGATAGTGCTGTGATGAAAGAATAGTTGTAGGACATAAGAAAGCACATTGCTTATTTGATACAATCGCCTTAAAGCAGGCTCTTAAAGCTACTTCTGTCTTACCAAAACCAACATCCCCACATAATAATCTATCCATAGGACGTGGTGTTTCCATATCCTTCTTGATTTCTTCTACAGCCTGTGCCTGGTCAGGAGTGAGTTCATAACCAAACTCACTTTCAAACTCTAATTGAAGCGCCCCATCAGGTTCAAACGCAAAACCTGGCTGTCTCATTCTTTCTGCATATAAGTTAATCAGATCATCTGCGAGACCATCTACCTTCTGTCTAACTCTTGCTTTCTCTTTGGCCCATTTAGGTGAACCTAAAGCATGAATACGAGGTGGTTTACCATCTCTTGATGAATATTTTCTAATTAACTGAAACTGTTCCACTGGAACATAGAGGATATCATTACCCTTATAGGCAATATGTAGATAATCCTTATGCACACCATCAACGACTAATGTTTCAATACCCATATATTGTCCAATACCATTTGTATCATGAACAACATAGTCTCCTACTTTTAATTCATTATAGTCAGAGATCTTAGTCGCATCTCTGTATTTAATATATTTCTTCTTTGTTTCCTGTACCTTGAAGAGTTCCTGACTTGTAAGTAATACAGTCTTCTCTTCCACAAAGTTCATTCCACAAGGTAAATGCCCTAAGAATAGGTTAACGCCATCATAGAGCTTATTTGTGGCACTTGTGAGGGTAAAAGGAATGGCATGATCAGTAAATAAGTTGACGAGTACATCTATCTGACGCTTTTCATCTACACCAATCATGACACGATTGTATGTGAGCAAGTCCTTTAATTGACTAATAAAGACTTTTTCATTGGCCATAGAAATCATGACAGGCTGAGTCATAAACATGATCTGCTTATCATTTTCTCTAAAGCGAACAAAGTCTACATTCTGACGTTTTAATATAGTCTGAGGATTATTAATAAGTTTAAGTCCTCTGATCATCTGTCCTATTTCTTCTAGTTCATGATAATAGAGGTAGTTCTCTTCCATATATGTCTTATAAGACGCAAGAATAGAAGCAAGAGAGGCAGTAATAATTGTATAATCACGTGCATAATCCATGATTGTGGCAGTTTCAGGGAATAAGCCTAAATATTGATAAATACGTGGATTATAGTCATGTGCTTTAAGTGATTCAATATCTAATGCATAAGTCTGTTCAAGTTCATCTTTGAAATCATCCTTGACTGTCATCTTCTCTTTTAATGCCTTGATAGATGCTTCTACCTGTGGTAAACCATCATCTTCATACATCATATCTGTGGCAGGAAGGATATCGATAGACTCTATTTTATTTGTTCTTCTTTGTGAGTCTTTATCATAGAAAGAGATTTCTTCTATTTCATCATCAAAGAATTCAATACGCACAGGATGTTCATACTGGATTGTATAAACATCAAGTACTTCCCCTCGTCTAGAGTAATAGAAAGGTGAATCAACTCTTTGTGTATTCTTATATCCAATAGACTGTAACATCTTCTTAAGTTCTAAAGGATCAATCGTATCTCCCTTCTTCAAACTGATAATACTCTTCTTGAAGAGTTCTACAGGCGTAATATAACGTGTCATTGAATGCATATGACAGACACAGATCATTGGTTTATCCTGTGTCATAGCATATAATGCATTAATTCTTTCACCTAATAGTTCATAAGAATAAGCGACTGATTCAACACGTAATGATTCATCTGCGGGGAAATAGACAACTTGATTCACAAGTTCAGTTAATGTTTTATAGAGGTTGAATGCCTCATATTGGTTGTTTTTAATAATCAGGATTTTTCTTGGATTATGCCAAAAAGAACCAGCAATGAGGTAAGCCTCATCGCTAGTTGAATTTGTGACAATAGTTCCATTGTCTGTATCTAAGGTACGTAGGGCCTGATTATCTTTTAAAAGATTCAGTATTTTCTCCATAACAATCACCTAGTTAAATTTATTCATTGCTTTATTAAAACCATCATCTAAATAACATAAAACAGCATCTGCCGCATTATGTGCACCATCTGTAATAAGCTTTTCTTCTTCTTTAGAGAAGTGTCCAAGTACCCAGTCCACCACACTATAAAGCTTATTCTTAGAAATACCGACACGAATACGCTTGAAGTTCTGAGTACCTACATGGGCTATAATACTCTTGATTCCATTATGTCCACCAGCGCTGCCTTTTTCTCTTAAGCGAAGCTTACCAGTAGGCATATCCATATCATCATAAATAACTAATAGATCTTCTACTGGAATCTTGAAGAACTGCATCACTGCCGCAACAGATTCACCAGAATTATTCATATAAGTCTGAGGTTTAAGTAAGATCACATCTTCACCCTTATACTTGAATTTAGTATATAAGCCTTTGAATTTTTCTTTATCAATAGACTGATTCATTTCATCACTTAAGACATCTAAACAATAAAATCCTGTATTATGTCTTGTCATATCATATTCTTTACCAGGATTTCCTAATCCAACAATTAATTTCATTACAATCTCCTATCTTGCACATACAACCATGGATACACCAAATACATTGAGTTGTCCATTTTCTATTCTTTCATTTGACATACTATATAATATCTTAAAGTCATCTTCAATACCAATAGTAATCACATCATATGAAGGATTGAAATAAATCTTAAATTCTTTATAGTCTCCTTCATCCTGAGTCAAATGATATTCTACCATACGATAATAAATATTGTTTATAAATACATGCTGATGCATATCTTCATAGTCATAATGTCTAAAACACTTGTTGTGTTTTCTTAGATCAATAAAGAACTTCACAGCCTGTACAACATTCATATAACGGTCATGACGTTCCCAGTCTAACTTATTGACTGCATCTCCTGCATTATAAGAATTCTGATTACCATTCTTAGTTCCTAAGAATTCCTGCCCTGCATGAATAAAAGGAACACCCTGAGCTAGAATAGTCATGGCAAGTGTTAATAAACATCTCTTCTGACGACAATATTCATCTTCATGTCCATTAGAAATAATGAATTTATCAAATACAGTCGCATTATCATGACATTCCGCATAGTTAATGCTCTGTTCTATTGATGAGAACTTATTGTAGTCACACATTGCGATAATAGCTTCATTTGTCTTATATGTATCCCCAGATGTATAGCCTTTGACTTCCATCTGATTTGGTCCCTTGACTGTATCTCTGAAATGATCGTTAAAGAAACCAACATGAGGTGTTTTATGGTTATTTTCAATCGTTGTCTTTTCTGAATCAGGTAATGCAGTACCCATATTCCATCCTTCACCATATAACATAAATGAAGAATCTAATGAATGACCTTGTTCATAGATCATATTCACTGTATCAATATCCACAATACCCATGAGATCCATTCTAAAGCCATCTACACCATAAAGAACCTGCCATCTCTTACACATATCTAAGATATACTTACGACACATCTTAGCGGTACTATTTAAATCATTACCACACCATGAACCATTAGATAATTCACCCTTTTCATCTCTTCTAAAGAAATAATAAGGCACAGTCTTCTCCAATGCATTATTATTCACATCATGCATATGATTATAGACTACATCTAGAATAACACGCATATTATGCTTATGAATACAGCGTACCATACGCTGACATTCCTGTATTCTCTTATATCCATCATTAGGGTCAGTGACATAACCACCTTCAGGTACATTATATTGTGCTGGATCATAGCCCCAGTTATAAAGTAAATCTGGATGATCTTCATCTACAGTCGCATAATCATTGACTGGCAATAACTGTACATGAGTGACACCAAGCATATCCAAATAGTCCATGCCTGAAGAAAAACCATTCTTAGTCACAGTTCCTTCTTCACAGAAACCTAAGAACTTACCTTTATGTGTAATCTGTCCATATTCATCAATAGAGAAATCTCTAACACCTACTTCATAGATGACTGCATCTGTATTATGTTTCAGTTCTGTCAATGGATAATCCACTCTTCTTACTTTATCTAAATCAATGACAACTGAACTATGCATATTGGATGTACATGAATAAGCATATGGATCGGCTGTTTCTGTTGATTCCTCATTCATTCCAATAATATAAACATATTCATAACCATCTAGATCTTTCTTAATAGTTGTACTATAGACACCCTTATCTCCTCTTTCTAAAGGATAATAATGAAGATCTTCATCTTTCCATATCTTTAATACAACTTCTGTAGAAAGAGGTGACCAGACCTTAAATGATGTGCCTTCTTTAGTATAATGACTCCCTAAATCATCTCCATCATAATAGAAATGATCATCAAACTCTTTACTTGTAGAAAGTAAACTAAAATCTAAGAAACAAGCTAGACCATAATTATCAAATACTTTATATCTAGTACCTACAGAAAAATCTGTATGCAAAAGATACGACTGGAATCCATCTTCTTTCTCAGTCGCTTCACCTTTAAGTATCTTTAATTCTTTTGTATCTAAATTCTTTAAATAAAACTGACTTGATATTCCGTTATAATAATTTAATGATAAATTGACCTTGATCAAATCAAAATCAATCGCATAAGCATACATACGTATTGATTCCCTTTGCATATTATATACCCACCTTTGCTCAATCCCTATTCTATCATAAAAACACAAGAAAGAAAGAGAGTATCTAAATTTGAAAAAGAAAGCAATAGAACACAAAAAAAGACTTAACAACATAAGTCGTTAAGCCTTTATAAGTATTACTTTGTGATTGTGAATGTACGAGTAATAGGTGATGCCTTATAGTTTCCACCTATAGTCACTACTGTCATAGTGTATACACCAGGTTCAGTAGGTGCTGTAGTTGTACTAGAATAAGGCTTTAAATTAGACTGTACACCAGTATATAAGTAATGAACGTTTTCATCAGAAACTGCTTTACCATTATATGTAACTGTAGCCTTGAAATCAAAGTTCTGAGCTTCTTCTTTAGAAATCTTAGTTAACTTCTGATTCCATATTAATTTAACACCCTTTACATGCTGTTTTACAAGTAATGCACCAATACCAACACCAGTTTCATAGTTCTTGTTGTCAGTAACTGCAGTAACTGCATATAAACCAGGTCTATTTGGAGTACCAAATCCAATACGTACATTATCTGCAATACCAGGTAATTTGTTGATAACTTTTAAGATCTGTCCAAATGTACCTGTATCGATATGTAACTTTTCTAATAAGTCTAATAATTCCTGAGTACTGAATAGTTTTCTTAATTCACCAACAGTGACACCATCCTGCATCATCTGAGTAAATTTTTTACCAAATAACTTTTCTACTATAGGATCAAGAACCTGTATAACAGCTGCATTATCAGTGAATCGAGCAGGAAGATCTAAATAAAGACCTAAACTTACATTACTTGTAGCACCTGCATAAACAGTATACACATCGAACTTATCAGCTGGATTTGTAGTAATGAAATCCTTTGATAATTCTTCATCCGCAAAGATATTAGTAGAATGAACGCTTACTTTTACCTTTGCCTTCTTAACAGTAATAGTTGTTTCACCACTTGTGCTTGGACGATAATCACTATTACCCTTATAAGTGATTCTTACCTTCTGTTCACCTGCTGGCATCTGTGGATAATCTAATAAAGTAACTTTACCACCTTCAACAGGAGCCCATTGTTTTATACTACCAGCAATATTACCGGCAAGAACGTTTGTACCATAATATTCATAAGTGAAATCATCTACTGATAATTCATCTTTTGAAGGTAATGTAGACTTACTGAAATCAATTGATTTAAATAAAGCCTTCTTCATTTCCTGTGCATCCATATTATAAGTAACAGATGTACCTTCTTTAAGTGTAACTGCAGATTCTAAACGATTGTCTTCTACATTTACTGTTACAACAATATTACCGCCTTTATATTCTTTTGTCGCATTCCAAGAAAGTCTGATTTCCCAAGTACCTGCTTTAAACTTGTTAAGATTTAAAGCTGCACTATTGCTTAATTCATACCATACATCTAAAACACTTGTTGGATCTGCATTGTATTCAACCTTGAAATCTTCAAATGATAATTCAGGATTTGTAGACTTGATAACTGCTTCAAAAATATCCTTTGTGTCGCGGACAGGGCTGTTCCATT
>OQVT01001241.1_pt1 | contig 15906 bp, 14 predicted proteins | sample 1691561 | NCBI WGS metagenome assembly OQVT01 (sample SAMN03418260, study PRJEB22391) | human gut metagenome | biome: human-gut; feature: organic feature; material: feces | host: Homo sapiens | place: Tanzania | collected 2013-01 | reverse complement strand
GTCCTCACAGCCAACGCTCCCGAGACCAAGGAGCACCTTGCCATCGGCACCCTCTACGGGCACGGGGATACCCCAGTCCAGGTCGCGGGTCATCGCGCGTGGCTGCAAGTCCATGTCGAGCCACGACTTACACTGTCCATACACGTTGGGACGCCACTCCTTGTGTCCCTCCAGTATCCAGTCCTTGAGCCACTGCTGATAGTCGCCCAGCGGGAGATACCAGTTCTTGGTGGGACGCTTCACAAGGCCGTGGCCAGGGTTGTTCTTGTTGGTGGGGTTGATAAGTTCCTCGGGCGAGAGCGTGGCTCCGCACTTCTCGCACTGGTCACCGTAGGCACCCTCGGCACCACAGCGCGGACAGGTGCCCACGATATTGCGGTCGGTGAGGAACTCGCCGGTCACCTCGTCACAGTACTGCTCCTCGGTGATTTCTTCGAGCTTGCCGTCATCATAGAGCTTGCGGAAGAAGTCGGATGCAAACTTGTGGTGTATCTTGCTGGTGGTGCGGCTGTAGATGTCGAACGAGATGCCGAACTCTGCAAACGAGTCCTTGATGAGCTTGTGATAGCGGTCTACCACCTCCTGCACGCTGATGCCCTCCTTGCGGGCACGTATGGTCACTGGTACGCCGTGCTCATCGCTTCCGCCGATGAATATCACATCCTTTTTCTTCAGTCTGAGATATCTTACATAGATGTCGGCAGGCACATATACGCCGGCGAGATGGCCGATATGCACACCGCCGTTGGCGTAAGGAAGCGCCGCAGTCACGGTAGTACGCTTGAAATTCTTCTCCATATTTGTTGTGATTGTATTTATTTTGGTGCAAAGTTACAAAATAATTATTAAGTAATGTGTTTGTTTACAAACAATTGCACCCCGCCGCCGCAATTATTTGCGCTGTCGCCACCCTCACGATAGCCCCCGCCCCCGCCCCCATCCCCATTCCATCGCCCATGACTCCGACCAAGATAGCCCCCGCTGGCAATATGCCCGAGTCCGCTGTCATTTCGCCCGAGCCCACAGTAATTTCGTCAGCGACCATCCCCATTTCACCCAACCCCAAGCCCATTCCGCCAGAGCCCAAGCCCATCTCGCCCGAGTCCACAGTAAAGTTGGGTTCGTGGCACGAAATAGTGATTGCCAAGCCCGCAATAATGACTGCAAGCCCCGCAATCACCATTTCACACCCCGCAATCAGAATAAACACCATCTCCACCCATGCAGCAAAGCTCTCGATTTTTGCTGTATGGGTGGAAATGGTGATGAAGGTAATGGCTGTGGCACCGACCTTTTTATTGGGAATGCCATTGCTTCAAGTAAAGTAGTCAGTCTACCTCTATAAACTTACAAGGGTTGAAAGTTTCATGCTCTCCATGAAAGACATACCCCAGTTGATTGGATATACACTTGGTATTGCCTATCTTTACATCCGCGTTGTAGTGAGAGTGTCCATATATCCAGTAATCAATGCTGCTATCTTTGATATAATCTTCCAATTCCACGGTGAAGGCTCCATTGGCTTGGCTGTCGGCGAACTTGGGACATTGCATCTGGAAAGACGGAACATGGTGGGTTACTACAATCTTCGTTCTGGCTTTGCTGCATGAAACTGCGTCTTTCAAAAACGTAAGGCACCTTTCGTGCTCACGGTTGAATTCTGCAAACGTGAGCAACTCCCCATTGAAGATGATACGCCGGAAGTCGCTTACGACATGCTCCGTGTAGTATGCCTCGCTCAGGGGAATCTTAGCCCATAACGTTGTTATGATGAAGTCGGTGTCTTCTATATGTACAACTGCATTGTAATAACTGTGGACGTTTGGGCGTATTTCAAGGCAATAGCCATCTTTAAGTTTGGCGATGTCATAATACTTGTAAAACTCATGATTGCCCATGCAGGCTATCACTTGCTGATAGTTCTCGGAAGCCCAGTCCCAGAAAGGATGCCTGGTATAGTTGTCATCTCCCAAGTATCCGATGTCGCCTGCCAGGATAAGAATATCCCCGGTCACTTGCAGAGGGTTATCCTTCAAGTATCTCCAGTTGTCGGCAAACTCCAGATGGATGTCTGATGCGTATTGTATTCTCATGAGCGTCCTGTTGTGAATAGGCTGTATAATTGTTCCAGTAATGCTTCGATAAAAGATGTCTCCTGGTCAAGAGATTTGGCAAGAGGTTCAGCGAGCGTACTCCAATCGTTTCTGATAGACGTGACAAAATCCCTTATGCAGGCAACAATCGGTTCTGGAGCGGTAATCTCGCCGTCTTCCATGATGACCACGTTCTTCAATATGTCGGACCTGTGCTTCTTGATGTCCTTGCTGTTGACATGCTTTCCCGTAGCTTTGTCTTGTAGCAGATTGAGGTAAGCGCGTGCCTTCAGGGCTATGAGTGCAGCAGAGTCTGCATGGCGAAGCCCATTGGTCAGTCTGCTGTGCTGGATGGTGAAGTGATAGAAGTCATCGTCCATGATGATGGCGCTGAGGCTTGATGTCTCCTCGCTGGTGGGAAGTGGCTCGATGGTCAGTCCTTTCGGCTCGCCGAGGATGTCGGGATGCCGTGAAAGCAGTTCTATCATTTCTGGGTAGTCTGGCTTCCCATCGACAAAACGGTACAGTTCGTACTTCGGGGTTTCGCCTTCTTCCTGCTTGCGTTTCTCTGGGCGATAACCGCCATCACGTACGAATTGCCAAAAATGCTCGGCGAATTCGGCGGTCATCTTTTCCACGATTACTATCATGTCGATGTCGTGGGTGGCGCGTGGCCGTACAGTCGTCCCGGTCATGGTGATGTCACAAGCTGTGCCACCGATGATGACGTAGTTTTCTGAGTAGGCTTCAAACGCTTCGCGAAATTTCTCTAATCCTTCCATGCCATATCATTAATTAAACGTTCAACTTCACCCTCCACTCGTGGGTCTTGTTCATCACGAAGGGAGATGGCCAAAGACAACTTGTCTACCCATTCGGCTTGTGTATCAATGATTGTAACAGGAGGGTATTTCCATGCTTCAATGATGATGTTACCATCAAACTCATTGGGGCGTACCAAGGCTCCTGATGACTTGAACTCGCGGAGTTGTTTGATGGTCACCATGATTGTCCTTTCGGTATCTGGGTTCAACCATGTATAATGTGCAAGGGCATTGATACCGCATACGGGGAAATGTTCGTCAGAAATCAGGTCATCACAGTAAATACGCTCTTCAACTGGATTGAGTAGGAGCGGCAGGGCTTGTTCCCACAGTTCCTTTCCCTTCTTGTCAAAGTGAATGACCTTCCGCTTGGGGCCCTCTGATATTTTCTGACACAGCCCCATGTCTTCCAGACAGGTGATGCCAAGCGTAATGCTTGCGTATGAATATGGAATCTTGCCCTCTATGTCGCGTGCGGCCAATCCTTCGATACTCTCTATCTGCAGATGATAGAGTAACAGGTATTGAGCGACTGGTGTCAGAGCCTTGGCCTGTCTGGTTTTGCGTACGCGTTCATTAGCCAGAAGCATGGGCAAATGAACGTATTTGTCGGAGACGACAAAATACACGTCTTTGTCAATGAGCCTCTGCCGTTCATAAGCTGGACATGCAGGCAATATATATACGGTAGGACGCTGGAACAATGAAATCAGTTTGCTTGCCGTGACAGACAGGCTATGTGGTGTGGCCACTTTGCCTTTAGGCTCTGCAAACAGTAGGGACATACCATGAAACTCTCCATCGTAGAACTTGTATGTCAGCGAGTCTCCGATGGTGGCTCCCTTCATCTGTGCCTTGCTTCGTTCTTGCAACTGGACAGGTCTCCCTAATATGACAATATCTTTCGTTTTAATCATTTTGCATCATTTTAATACCCTATTAAAACGATGCAAATGTATTAAAACAATCTGACATTGCCAAAGATTTTTCTGAATATTATGTAGAGATAAAGCGTTTTTGCCTTTAATCATACATACTGATTACTTTCGATTGATACAATGTATCAACTTATGGGTGTATGTATCTCCATTTTGAATAAGCTAAAACACCTTTTACTCAAGTCTTTGACGGGTGATCTCATCGTGTGTGGTAACGCAGCCGACTGTACAAATTATGCCGGCGGCGACCAAGGCGAGGCTGTCGGCGGCAGTGAACGGTGGTGTGGTTTACTCCTTGCCAGTCTCAGCCTTACGAGATTGGCGGTAATAGAGGTTATCTGCGCGTCGGCGCCCGTGGTGGCCCGTGTCGAGCCATTTGCGGTTGACGGGGTTCTGCAGGTTGTGCATCAGCTGGAGTTCAGGGTTGTCATACTTGCGGGCCTGCTGCTGTTGTGCGTGAGCGGCATCCACCTCCAGCAGTGATGCCTTGAGCTGCAAGTTGTTGCTTGTCACCAGGCTGTCTACCTCATCGATGGTCATAACCCTCTCCTGCGCGCTGGCAGCGATGAGAGTCAGTGCGATGAGTGTCAATAAAATGTATCGTTTCATCATCGTGCCGCAAAATTACCACTTCCGCGCAAGCACAGGAAACAATCACAATTAGAACCCTATCATCCAGCATTAAAGATTTCTAATCGACGGCAGGCAACGAGATGCCTGGCATCCAACTCTTCACCATCTCCATGCCTGGTGAATGGGTGGGGAACGACCGGTAGACAACCACATGGCCACCCTTATATATAATAATAGGTGTAAGGGTGGATGGGGGGAAGATGGCGGGGGTGATGTAAGATATGTCTTAGTGCTGCAGTGGCAATGGGGAAAAGAGAAAGGGCTGGAGTCCTCTTTCAAGAATTCCAGCCCTAATCATGGTTATGTCCGCGACGGTTAGGCGGACAATGTCAATCTGCTATTTTTCTTTATTTCCACATAATCTTGCGGCTGGTGCCGTCGGAATAGCGCACGATGTAAATCTGGTGGCTTTCGGGAGTGGTCACCTGTTGGCCGCAGAGGTTATAGATGGCCTTTATCTCATGCTTGGTGGTGCCGGGGGCAACAGTATTGTCTATGCCGTTGGCTACAGATGTGTAGTTGACCACTGGGCCCATCGCCATAGAGCAATAGCCTGAGACGTTGGCTATCCATCGGTCGGAATTCTGAGCCAAATCCCACGTTGCGCAGAGTCCGCCCCGGCTTCGGGTTACGCAGTAGAGGGCTATCTGGTCCTCATAGCTGCTGACACCCTGATAAGGGAATGGGCCAATGGCCACGAAGAAAGGCTTGCCTTTGGCGAGGGCTACAGGCTCGGCAAACTCGAAGGTGGTCTGTACGTATTCGGAGGCTTTACTCTTGAGTTCGCTTGCTTTGAGCGATGTCTTTGCGAGTACCTTGCCAGGTCCGCCATCGGCAGCCATATCGTATATCGCCAGCTCGATGGCGGCGTCGGGCTCGCGGGTCTTGGTTGAGGCGAAGTAGGCGTCGACGGTCTTCACTGTAGCATCGGCCAATGGTGCAGGATATTTCTCGGCAAAGCGGTCGAGGCCGAACATATTGCTGCCAGCATAGAAGCCAAAGCTGTCGTAGCTGATGGGCTTGAGATTGTCTATCTCCTGCTCGGTGATGTTCCATATCATCATTTCGCCGCCAACCTGCAGGCACTCCGCCTTGTATGCCTGATTGGAGCCGATGGCATTGGCAGTGGTGAGAGTCACGTCATAGCGGCCTTCCTTGGTAAAGGTAACGGTGGGGTTCTGCTCGGTGCTGGTCAAGGTCTCGCTGTCGCTGGTGAACTTCCATTCCCAAGAGGTGGGCGAACCTTCGCTCTTGTCGGCGAACTGTACGGGTACTCCGGCGGGAACAAATGCCATGTCGGCAGCAGTGGTGTAGGTGTCGGAGGTGATGGCAAAGGCAGAGGTGGGTGCCTTACCGATGATTTCGACAAACTGCTTGATTTCCTTCACATCCTTCTCGCTCTTGCGGCTGATGGTAAGGGTGACGTCGTAGATGCCCTCTTTGGGGTAAGTCACTGTGACGCTGTTGCCGGCATACTCGTTGTTCTCGCTGCCAGGGAGCGTCCATATCGTCTTGGTGGGTTCGCCCTGGCAACGGCTGATGAAGGTGATAGGCTCGTCGACGGAGGCTGTGATGCGTGTGGCAGCCTCGGGGTTGTCGCGTACCAGACGGAAGGCGTCGATGGCCAGATTCTCACCGTCAAAGTTGTAGTTGAGCACTATCTGCACTTTGTGTCCAGCATAGGCGGCGAGGTCTATGTCTATCTTCTTCCACTGCATGATGTCGTCGGAGACAAAGTTGTTTTCCAACGTCCAGCGATAGATGTTAAACAGGGTGGTTGTTTGCCCTGTAGTAAAGTCGGTAACGTCAATCGTCCATGGCGCCCAGCTCAAGGTCTTGGTCTTGAAGTAAGCGTAGAATTCCAGCCGCTGCCCCTCTTTGATGTCGAAAACGGGCGAGGCGAGCGGTGCGGAGCCGTCGCCGGCTGCGTAGGTAATGGCGATAGATTTCTTGTCGCCGGCTCTGACCTCACCGAACTTCATATCGTCTATGTGCCATTCGCTGGGCACCGTCCAGTCGGCGAAATCCTTGCTGGACTCGAAATACTGGGCGTAGTCTGCCGTCACCGACTTGTCGGTAGTGAAGTCGGCCTTGAGCGGCATACTGATGGTGAAGTCGGCTTCTATCACGGGACTCTTGGTGCCTCTGCCGCGCGTCATCACGTAGAGCTTGCAGGAGCGGTCGATACGGATGGCTCCGGTCTGTCCAGTTATCATGTAACTGGTGTTGGTGTCGCTGTTCTTGAACTCTTCGGCGCTCTTGGCCACGGTGGAGTACCATATCTCTGTAGCGTAAGCGTCGTCGGTGGTGACTTTGACCTCTACGGCGTGGTCGAAGGTGCCGCCCATAGGAGTCACTTCTGGTGCCTTCAGCGGCGAGCGGGGCACAATGCCTACCTCGAGGGTGGCAGAGCCAGGCCGGTATTCGTCGTTGCCAGCAAACGAGGCGATCACAGTCACCGTGGTGGTGGTCTCGACGAGTGCAGTACTTATCTTTCCGCTCTCATCCACCTGGCAGATAGAATTGTCTGATGAGGTGTAGGTGATGGGCATCAGTCCGTGGGGATTGCGCAATGGGGCTTCGAGAGCCGTGCCGGCGAGGATGCCGACAGAAGAACTGTAGAACGAGAGTTCTGGGTCTTTGCGTGTGTCTTCATCGGCATATACAGAAAGGCCGGTGAAGAGAAAGGCCAAGAGGAGTAAGAGGGTCTGTTTCATAATTGTTGTTGTGTTGAAGTGAAAAAGGATGCGCCACAACTTGAGTGACGCATCCTTTGATGTATTGTTGGTTGGTTTATCTCTTGACAAACTTCATGCTAACACCGTTCTTTCTTACGATGTAGATGCCAGGAGCCAGATTGCTTTCAGACATCTTGACACCGTTCAGGGTGTAGATGCCGTCGGCAACCTTGGATGTATGTCCGGCTTCGATGTTGCCGATGCCATCAACAGTGCCTTCTACGATATTGGTGAAATTCTCCCAGTAGGTCGCGCCCTTGTAGCTGTCGACAGAGCCAGCTGGAACATGCACTGTACATGTGGGATAGATGTCGTCTTCGAAAGTACCATAGTTGGCTGTCGGTGCCTTTTCTCTCTTGGCGAAGATGTGGGCCAGTTTCTTGCAGCCTTTGAATACGTCGCCGTCGATGTAGGTCACTGTTGTGGGGAGGGTCACCTTAGTAAGTTCGAAGCAGTCTCTGAAGGCGTTGGTGCTGATACGGGTCACACCTTCGGGGATGACAATGTCCTTCAGGGCATGGCAGCCAGAGAATACATTGGATCCGAGAGCTGGCTTGGAGTAGCTTTCCTGCTTCAGAGCGGCAGGCAGCACGACGTGCTCAAGAGACACGCAAGCCTCGAAAGCATAGTTACCGATGCGGGTGATGTTGTCGGGGATAGTCAGAGTGCCCTTGAGGTTGTAGCAAGAACCGAAGGCTCCACCCTCGATGGCTGTGGCTGTTGTGGGGAATACGAAAGACTCCAGCTTGCAGTGGTCAAACATATACTCGCTGATGATATTGGCGGTAGTGGTAAACTCGAGGTTGGCGGTAGAGTTCTTGTAATAGTAGTCGCCACCGGCGACGATGTTGGCACCAGAGAGGTCGAGGCTGACGAGCTTGCCCGATGTCTCACCGTTGTTCTGGTTGCGACCAGCCATTTCGCGGAGGCAGAGAATGTCGGAACTGTTGATGTCGCCAGTAACCTTGATTTCGGTCAGGTTGAACTTGTCTGTGCCTACGAGGGTAGACAGGGTGCCAGCGGTCTTGACGTCGATGGTCTTGACACCAGTCTCGGGAGTGGTGGTGCCGCCCTCTTCCTTGATTTCCTTGAAGAGACCCCAGTCGGTATCGGCCTTATACATATCTGCACAGCCTGCGGGCACATAGAGGGTGATGTTTCGCTGGTCGATGCCGTTGAATGGCTTCCAGCCCTTGTTGGGCAGAGTGGTAGCAGCGATATGTATCTCGGTAACTGATGAACAGCCGCTGAACATGCCGTAGCTCAGTTCGGTAACAGTAGCGGGGATGGTTATCTTGGTCAGTGCAGTACAGTTGGCGAGTACTGAGCCGGCAATCTTTGTTACTTTGGGGAAGTCGAAAGTGACGAGTGACGAGCAGCCTTCAAATGCGTTGTCGCCAACCTCGGTAACCTCTTCGGGGATGGTGATGGCGGTCAGCTTGTTGGACTGCTTGAACGACTCGCTCTTGATGGCGCGCAGCGACTTGGGCAGCTTGATTTCCTTCAGTGTGGTCATTTCAAAGCAGTGGCTCTGCACGGTGTTCTCTGCAGCGGCTGCCTTGTTCCACTTGTCTTTCTCATAGAAGTTACCACCTCCGGCTACGAAGTTGGCGTCGGTCAGGTCGAGTATTTCGAGCTTGCCGCTGGTGGGGTCGCTCTTGATGTCGCGGCCAGCCATCTCGCGGATGTAGAGCAGGTCGTCGCCGTTGATGTCGCCCTTGATGGTAAGCGAGGTGATGGTGAGTTTCTCTGCTGCATCGATGGTCGTAGAGAGTGTGCCTGCTGCGGTGAGTTCTACAGAGCGTACTACCTCGGTGGTACCGGGCTCTCCAGGGTTGACGGTGGGGTCATACTCTGACTCCTTCTTTACTTCCTTGAACAATTTGCAGTCATAGTCGTCCTGATACTTCTTCAGACTCTCGTCGGGTACATACAGGGTGATGTCACTCTGGGTGATGCCGCTGAAGGTAGAATAAGCTATTGATGGAACGTTGACAGCAGCGATGTGAATCTCGGTGAGAGCAGAGCAGTTCTTGAAGATGTTGCCCTTGAGGTCGGTCACTGTCTCGGGGATGACAACCTTGGTCAGAGCGGTACAGCCAGAAAGAACGTAGGCAGAAACTATCTTGACCTTGGGGAACTCGAATGATTTGAGAGAGGTGCATCCGCTGAAAGCGCTGGCGCCAACCTCTGTCACATCCTTGGAGAAGGTAACGCTGGTAAGAGCGGCGCACTTCTCGAAGGCACTGTCCTTAATCTTGGTAACAGAGTTGGGCAGTTTTACCTCTTTTAATATAGTACCGGCAAAGCAGTAGGAGAGCCTACAGTGGCATCGGCGGGTGAGCCCTTCTCGGTGAAGCTCTTGTCGTAGTAGTCTCCGCCGCCAGCCACAAAGTTGGCTTCGGTCAGATCAAGCACTTCGAGTTTACCTTCGGTGGCTACACCCTTTTTGTCACTGCCAGCCATCTCGCGGAGGAACAGTATGTCGGCTCCGTTGAGGGCGCCCTTGACTACAAGTGAGGTTGTGGTAAATTTCTGGTCAGAGGTGACCAGTGTGTTGAGGGTTCCAGCAGTAGTCACATTGACGGTTACTGGGGTCTGTTCGCCTGCTTTGGCCTGGGCAAACGCATCGGTAGGTGCAACAGCGAGAATGCTGGCTGCCACCATACCCAAAAGGTGTAAATTGTGTTGCATAAGCATGTATTATGTAAGTTAATTATCTCTCTCCGTGGTTAACATACCTCTTAGTCAGGGTGCATAGCATAGATACAGGATGGCTCAGAAGGCGTGTTGTCGTATTAATTTGCCACAAAGATAATGGATATATTTACAATGTGTATCGTTTTTTCCTTATTTTTTTTGAGTGGCGCAATATTTTTCGTGATTTTTCCAACGTTTACGCATTATTTGTGTATCTTTGCGCCGAAAAATGCCCGTTTTTGGGCACTTGCCTGCAACAAAGATGCAAGATTATTCATTAAAACTCATCTATATGAAAAAACATCTACTTACGTTGGTATTAATCACATTGGTATCATTGACAGCCAATGCGCAGACCGTCTACGAGTCGCTCAAGGGGCAGCCCGTGCATGTCGTTTCGGGCAACGGGACGATTGACCATTCTCTATCTGTAGTTCAGACTTCCGTGGCGGCACCTATGTGCAAGGCTGAGGGCGAGGGCGGTACGCAGATTCCGTTGGAGTATCTCTTCGTCAATGGCGCCGATGTCCCCTTTGGTGCCGATGGCTTCCCCGAAGCTCCTGGCTCTAATGCGGTCTTTGGCCGTATCACCGCCGATAAACTCAAACCCTATGCCGATTATAGCATTGTGGGTATCGCATTTATAGTGGCTTCAGACCTGGGCTCCGTTCCCAGTATCATAGCGATGGAGCGCCGTACTGATGGATACCATACTGTAGCTGGTGGAAACGTCGAGAGTTATGATGTGACCAATGCCACCAATGGCATCGTGCTCAATGAGGTGGGATGTACGCAGACTTATGTCATTCCCAAGGAGCCCAAGGACATTCTATTCGGATATGGCTATACCCAGTCGGCCACTGGTACTAATGCCGACAAACCTATCTTCCTGGGCAAGACCACTGATACGGCCAACGGATATCTGGTATTGGGTACCCTCAATGCAGCCTATGGTCGTGGCATCTATACGGTGAGTAGCGCCAAGTTCCCTTATGCCGCTTGCGTGCAACTCATTCTCTCTAATGGCAGCACGACAGAAATCGTGGGTGTTGACGGCAAGCGCGACGTCAAAGTCGTGGAGCGCTATACTCCCGACGGGCAGCGTGTTTCTGCCCCTGTGAACGGCATCAATATAGAAAAACTAAGCGACGGCACTACGCGTAAGGTGTTTGTGCAGAAGTAAAGCCATACGGATAAAGGCCCCGAAGAACGCGACACTGATGGTCGTATCTTCGGGGCTTATAGTGTCCATACTTGTTCTCCATGTCTTTCTGTTGATGTCATCGGAAGGTCGGCAGACAGCCACATGGTAGCCCTTATTTATAATAATAGGTGTAAGGGTGATGGGTGGGTGTACATGGCGCATCGCTTTCTCCATATTTCTATGGAGGATTGCGATAAATCTCATGATTTTACCGATGTTTACACATTATTTGTGTACCTTTGCGCCGTCAAAAGTGTGTTTGGGGGTATGTTTATGTGACAACCATGCACAAGTATACATAAAAAGTTAGTCTATATGAAAAGAAATTTACTCACGTTAGTATTCATTACATTGGTATCGTTGACAGCCGGCGCGCAGGCCGTTTGCAAGTCGCACAAAGAACTGCCCAAAAGGATTGATTCGGAGATAGTGGACATCGACCCCGCGCTATTTAAGACTCAGCTTATCCAGCCGGAACCAGTATGCAAGGCCATGGACGACGATAGCTATCTGTCTAAGCAGAAACATCTCTTTGTCAAGGGTGCCGACACTCCCTATACAGGAGGAGTAGGCATCGGAAATAACTTGACAGCCGAGGTCATGGGACGCCTCACTCCCGAGATGCTCAAGCCCTATGCCGGTTACAAGATAGTGGGTATATCATTTGCGGTGGGTTCGACCTTGGGTAATTCACCCAGCGTAATATTCTATGAATTAGACTATGATGGGTGGCGCCTGATGGGAAGGTCAGGTTTCAAGGACTATTATACTGATTCATTTACGTTCAATGAGGTGGAATGTACATGGAATTATGTCATTCCTGAGGAGCCCAACGCTATAATGTTCGGATATACGTTTGATCCGATACATCTTTTTATGAATGAAACTAATGAGAACTATGTAGCAGTGGGGCGTACCAATGATTTGACCAACGGCTTTCTGGTTTGGGGTGAGTTGATAAAAGGCGAAGGCTATAAGCTATATCGGTTAAGCACTGATGAGCTTCCATATGCCGTTTGTGTGCAACTCATTCTCTCCAATGGCAGCTCGACAGAAATCGTGGGCGTCGACGGCAAGCGCGATGTCAAAGTCGTAGAGCGCTATACTCCCGACGGGCGGCGTGTCTCTGCTCCTGTGAGCGGTATCAATATAGAAAAACTAAGCGACGGCACTACGCGCAAGGTGTTTGTGCAGAAGTAAAGCCATACGGATAAAGGCCCCGAAGAACGCGACACTGATAGTCGTATCTTCGGGGTTTATTGTGCCTATCCTTGTGCTTCCCGTCTTTATGTTGGTGTCATCGGATGATGGTCTCCTGTCAGCCCCTATATATAATAATAGGTGTAATGGTGGCCCAGATGGGGGTGAAAGTGGTCGTGACGGCGGTGGAGATGGTGACAGGGTCGGAAGAGTTGTGCTACAGGGCGTTAGAGATGACTGCGGCGATAGCGTTAACTAAAGTTGGCACGAATGGCGGTGGCTGTTAACAGAATTTTGCAGGTTATGGCGTGCGCAGATTTGGTATCGACGAAGTGCGTGACTACCTTTGCATTGTCAAAAGTACCGGAACGGATGACAACAAGCGAACACACAAACACAATGTCAAACTAACAAAAATCAATCATTATGTTGAAGTACAAATTGTATCAAGACAACCGCAGCAATGCGCAGCACAAGGGCAACTGGTATGCCCACATGAATCTCGACGGCACTATGGGCCTTGACGAATTGGCCGCTCACATGTCTGACCATGGCACCCCATACTCCAAAGGTGTAATCTGCGGTGTGCTGAACGATATGGTGGGATGTATCAAGGAACTTGTGCTCGAGGGCAATGCCGTGAAGCTCGACAACCTTGCCATCTTCTCGGTGGGAATTGAGAGCAAGCCTGCCAACACCAAGGAGGAATTCAATGCCCGCACCCATATCACCGGTTACAAGTTGCGGGCGCGAGCCACTGGTGGCAGTATCAATGCCCGATTGAGCCAACTTGCATCCATCAATCAGATGGGCGAGTACTGCCATGACGAGGCAGAGACGGCAGAGAACGGCCAGGACGCCAATAACGGCGAATGATGACACGGGAGGCGACGCTGCCGGGCTGGCATCATGGATGACATAGGAAGAGAGGCAGACTAACCTCACTGAGACCCAAGAGTCCCCGAGGAAGGCGAAGGATGAGAATCCCGACCTGACTCGGGGATTTTTGCTGTCTTCCCTCACCGTCGCCGCGACAAGCCGGCTGATGGCGATGAGAGTCTGGGAAGAAATGGCGACCGGAGATGGGCGCAGCAGGATGATGGCTGCCGTTGGCGCGACTTTTTGCAGCCGGACAGCAAATTATAACACAATTTTTTTGAGACTTCGGATAAATATCACTACTTTTGCGGTCATGATGAAGATGTATCGTATCATAGGTATGGTGTGCCTGATGGTGGCAGCGATAACTGCTGACGCTCAGACCGCTAAGCGGGCAGGCATAAACCCTGAAGACCGAAAGGTGGACATGGACAACCCCACCTTTGTGCCTATGGTCAAGGTGGGCAAGGTGCTGCTGGGCCGCGACTCGGTGCAGTATGTCGAGCTCAATAACATCTATGTATATCCCAAGCCCGTCTTCAAGAACGAGCGGCAGATGATGGCCTACAACAGACTGGTCTATAACGTGAAGAAGGTGCTGCCTATAGCCAAGGAATGTCGTGGCATCATCCTCGAGACCTACGACTATCTGCAGACATTGCCCGACAAGGAGGCGCGCGACCGCCACCTGAAACTCGTGGAGAAGGGCATCAAGGCCGAGTATACTCCCCGCATGAAGCGGCTTACCTACCAGCAGGGCAAACTGCTCATCAAGCTGATTTACCGTGAGTGCAACTCGTCGTCCTACAATCTTATCCAGTCGTTCTTTGGTCCCACCCGCGCTGGCGTCTATCAGGCCTTTGCCTGGGTCTTCGGTGCCAGTTTGCGCAAGGGCTACGAGCCCGAGGGAGTAGACCGTTTCACCGAGCGCATCGTGCGCCAGGTAGAGAGCGGGCAGATTTGACGCCGCCACGCATTGCTTCAGAAAATCTTATGTTATCAATAATGCCATGGGCACCATCTTGACGGATGGTGCCCATGTCGTTTTATCGCTTGATATGACCCTGCAGCGTGGTATAGAACTGGTCGACTATCTCGAGCATATCTGCGGGCAGATACTCATAGGCTTTGGTAATCATCTCTTCGGGTATCTCGTAGTGGGCTTCGGCTATGCTGCCGCAGATGGCACCCTTGGTGTCGGTATCGCCCTGGGCGAGGATGGCTGTGCGTATGGCGTCTTCGAAATTGTTGCTGTCGAGAAAACAGCTGATGGCAGCCGGCACCGTCTCCTGGCAGGTGGCGTCGAAGTGGCCCTCGTTGCCGAGTCTGTAGACCTCCTTGAGGTCGGGGATGTCGTAGCCGAAAGTCTGCTTGATGGTACCTATCACCTCGTCTTTGGTGATGCGCACCGTGCGCAGCCAGTAGATGAGTGTAGCCACACACTGTGCTCCGCGTATGCCTTCCCGGTGGCAGTGGCTGGGCAGCGCCGTCTTCATCGCCTCGTCCTGCATCTCGTGGAAGTCGTCGTAGAGCCAACCTATCGGGCTCACCCGCATCGCCGAACCGTTGCCATACGAGGCCTGGGGCAGATGGTCGGCGCTCTGCAGCCACTTCAGGAACCTCCCTCCATAGCCTCCCATGGGGTCGGGATAGCGGCTGCACCAGTCTACCAGTGCGTCCTTGTACTCCCGATGGTTCATCGCCGCATCGGCTATGGCGATGGTGCAGATGGTGTCATCGGTGTAGCTGCAGTCGGGGCTGAAGAGCTTGAAGCCCGGTGTAGCCACATTTTCAAACTCGAATCGCGACCCTACGATGTCGCCAATGATAGCTCCTAACATAATGGATAGATTTAGGTGGATGATGGTTTACTCTTCGGTGTAGATGACCTGAATCATCGTCTGTCCCACGGCCTTGAGGGTGTTGCGGCTGATGTGCTGCATGTTGTCGTTCAGCGTGTGCCACGTGGGTCCGAAACTGCTCTGGGCGCAGTCGGGGTAGAAGGGGATGATGTCTATCGCGGGTATACGTGCCGTCTGGTTGAGTGGGATGTGGTCGTCGGTGACCATACCTCCCTCCTGACGGGGGAAGAAATTGCCATAGCCGGCCTTGCGGGCTGCCCGCCATACCTTCTTGACTATCTCCGGCGCAAACTGCATTGACATTCCCTCCTTGTAGAAGCGTGCTCCCTCACCGCCTACCATATCGAGCAGGATGGCGTAGCGCACCTCGAAGCCGTCGGGGAGATGGCTGGCGAAGTGCTGGGCACCCAGCGCCCATGTACTCTCGCTGTCGCCGCTGTTGATCCACTGCGGGGTGCCCCAGTCTTCGGCGTCGAAGCACACGAAGTCTACTCCGATGTTGAGGGTGGTGTCGCGGTGGATGAGGCGAGCCACCTCGAGCATCACAGCCACACCGCTGGCGGCGTCGTTGGCAGCGAGGATGGGCTTGCGCCAATTGGTGGAGTCGGGGTCATTGTCTGCCCACGGACGGCTATCCCAGTGGGCGCAGAGCATGATGCGTGTGGAGCGCTCGGGGTGCGACCGGGCTATGATATTGCGGCATTTGAGCGTGGTGCCGTCATATCCTGTCACGTCGGCCTGCTGTATCTCCAGCTGGCAGCCATACTCTTCAAACTTCTTCTCTATCGTACCATCTTCGTTCACCTGCAGACCTGGCATTTTTGCAATGACATCA
>OQVT01001240.1_pt1 | contig 15912 bp, 11 predicted proteins | sample 1691561 | NCBI WGS metagenome assembly OQVT01 (sample SAMN03418260, study PRJEB22391) | human gut metagenome | biome: human-gut; feature: organic feature; material: feces | host: Homo sapiens | place: Tanzania | collected 2013-01 | reverse complement strand
GAAGCCGTGTCGGCGACTATAACCAACACGCTCGGCATGATATCCGGCACGGTGTGTGACGGGGCGAAGCCCTCGTGCGCAGCGAAGATAGCCTCCGCCGTTGAGGCTGGGCTTTTAGGCTTTGACCTTTATGAGAACGGCAAGGGTCTGCACGGCGGCGACGGCATACTCAAAAACGATGTTGAAAAGACCATAGAGTCGGTCGGTCAGCTCGCCCGTGAGGGTATGCGTGAGACCGATGCCGAAATTCTCGATATAATGCTCGACGACTGAGTAGACGCAATAGACGCAAAAACTGCTGTCTGCATATTGCAGACAGCAGTTTTTCATTTTGCTTTTATCGAAACTGTGTTGCTGTAGGCCGAGGCAATGCTTTTGCCGCTCACGACCTTGACTGCCTTGACCTTGTAGTAATACTTGGTGTTTTTCTTTGCGCCGGTATTGGTGTAGGTCTTATTTGTCGTCGAAGTGTAGTAGCTGAAGCTCTTGCCGTCTGTTGAGCGGTATATCCAGTACTTCGTTGCGCCGGTGACGCTGCCCCAGCTCAGCTTCGGCTTGCCGCTTGAGGTCGTTATCTTCACAGACGGTGCTGCGGTGGATGCCTTGAGGCTCTTTGCGCCGCTGTATGCCGAGGCGACATTTGAGCCGTTCACGACGGCGACGGCCTTGACCTTGTAGTAGTATGTAGTGCCGACGGTGACGGAGCCGTTCGTGTAGCTTGTCTTGGTCGTGCAGTCGTAATACTTGTAGTTAACGCCGTCAGTCGAGCGGTATATCCAGTACTTCGATGCACCGGTGACCGCTTTCCACTTGAGCTGCGGCTTGCCCGACGAGCGGTAGATGCTCACACTCGGGGCGGCGGGCTTGCGCCGGATGCCCTTTGACACGCTGAAATCGGAGGCAGTGCCCTCGGCGTTCACGGCCTTGACCTTGTAATAATAGGTCGTGCCCATATTGGTCGAGCCGTTCGTGTAGCTCGTGTTATTTGTGCCGTCGTACCGATCAAAGTTCTTGTTATCGGTCGAGCGGTATATCCAGTACCGTGCTGCGCCGCTGACGGGGCTCCAATAGATCTGCGGCTTACCTGCCGAGGTCGTTATCTTGAGATCGGGGGCAGCGGGCTTTACCGATGTGCTTGCCGCTGCGGCGCACTTGACAAACACCATATTGCTCTTTGAGCCTTCGGTGCTGCCGGTGACAGGCGTGACCCAGTAGTAATATGTCGAGCCGGTAACGGCCGAGGTGTCGATATAGCTATTTGTCTTTGACGAGGCATAGTACTCGATGTTGCTCTCCTTCGTGCCTCGGTATACATAGTATTTGTCTGCGCCGGACATGGCTGTCCAGCTGAGCGAGGGCTTGCCGCTTACGCTATCGGCGACGGCGGAAATGCTCTCGACATAGGGCTTGCCGCCGGTGCTGTCCTGCACGCCGGTGAGCATGAAATTAGTTGCACGGGCAGCGTAGCTCATGTCAAGGCCGGACACGGTCGAGCCCTGATAGTCCCAATAGCTTGCGGCCTTGTACTTTTCGTCACGGTAGCGGCTGTCGGTCGAGGAAAGGCTCAGCTCATCACGGTTCCATGAGTTGAGCGAGCCACGCTCTGCATCGACGGTGACCCAGCGGCTGCCTATATGGACCTCAGCCCACCAATGGTTTTTTCTTGCGGTGTTGACCTGACTTGTAAGGCCGTCGCTCGTGTCGTTTTTGCAGCCGTACACGGAGCGTGCCGGTATGCCCAGCGAGCGGCATAGCGCAACTATCATGGCGGCGTAGCCGTCGCAGACGGTTGCGACCTTGCCGTCGGAGGTGCTGTTCGTGCTCGCAATTTTATTGCGCTGATTATAGAGATTGTCGTAGGGGTTGACGCACTGGATATTCGACTTGCCGCCCGTTTGGATATACAGATCATACGCATAGTGGTCGTAGTAAAAATTCGTTGCCACATAGCTGTAGATCTTTGCAAGCTTGGCTGCATCGTTCGAAGCGCCCGCAGTTATGCTCTCTGCGACCTTTTTAATATACGCCACACGGTCGGCGGTCATGGGCTTGGAGTTAAAGCTTGCGTCCTTGAGCACATAGCTCATGTCCTTAAGGTACACATCGGTGTAGCGGGAATTATAAACGCTGCCGGTCGACTGCGTTTTCTTTGCGCTGTTTACGATATCGGTAAACTCAATGAGCCTCGGGTCGTTGTTCGAGCCGGAGGAATAGAGCATCGCCGTGTTCCACACGAAGCCGTGCTCTCCGCCGAGCGTGCCCTTGTACCACTTTGCGCCGTTGCACACATCGGCATCGGCGGCGGTTTTGGCGGCGGTTATCCTCAGGAGATAAAAGCCCTTGGGCATTTTGTCCACGGTTTTGTAGCCCGGGCAGGAGTCCCACGCCTTATCCTCGCCGGTAAACACCTTGCCCTTTGTCGCCGTTGGCACTGTCTCTTTTTTTGCTGCGGTGCTTATCTTCACCGCAAAGCCGCCGTCGGATGCGGGCTGAACGAACACATTTATATAGTTCGTCTTTTTCTTGATGTTATAAAGCGCAATGCGCAGCATTTTAATGCCCGGCCGGGTCTTGCCCTTGACATAGAGGGTATTCTTCTCGCCCGAGGGGGTCGAAGCCTCGTAATATTCGCCGTTCATGAGCGAAGCAAAATCTTTGCTCGTTGAGGCGGTCTCGACCTGTGTCCACTTGGTCTGCTCTGCAAACGCCGCCGTTCCGAGGAGCGACACGGTCATGCACAGCGCCAATACTGCGCACAGCGTTCGTCTTAAAATATGCCTGTTTTCTGTCATTTAGGGGTCATCTCTTTCTGTGGTCTCGCTTTGCGTTCTTTTCGTAAAGTATCGCAAGTCCTTTAAGTAAAAGTGCCGGTTCGTAGGCTATTTCCCGTCTGCAATATGGGATGACAACACCGGCAAGGCCGCCGGTGGCAACGACCGAGACGGGAGCGCCCAGCTCCTCCTCCATGCGGTCTATCATGCCGTCAACGAGCGCCGCCGTGCCGTAGACTGCGCCGCTTTTCATGCTGTCAACGGTGTTCGTGCCGATGCACTTTGCCGGTGCTTCTATCGCAATGTTCGGCAAAAGGCTCGTGCCGGACGACAGTGCAGTGTACGAAAGCTTCACGCCCGGGATTATCGCACCGCCGGTGTAGGCTCCGTCCTTGTCGATGGCAACGATGGTCGTAGCCGTGCCCATATCGACAACGATGATGGGCGGCTTGAACATCGCAAGTGCGCCGACAGCGCCGGTTATAAGGTCGCCTGCGAGCGTGCCGGGGTCGTCAATTTTGACATTCACTCCGGTCTTTATGCCCGCTCCGACCACCATGCAGTCAAGGCCGGTGACCTTTTTTACCGCCGAGCGGATGGCACGGTTGAGCTGCGGCACGACCGAGGACAGGATAGCCCCGGTGAAGGCGTGGTAATCTATGCCGTCAAACTCAAAGCTCTGGCGCATCCTGAGCGCATAGTCGCTTGACAGGTCGTTGAGATTGGTCGCCAAGCGATAGGCGCTTCTGACCTCGCCGTTATCAACGCAGCCTATGACAACATTGGTGTTGCCTACATCGATGGTGAGTATCATAGCTTTACCTCATTTTCTTTCCGGCACGGATGATTCTCGAAATGCCGGTACTGAGCACCATGTTCACAACGAGCTCAATAAGGAAGTTCACGCCCGCAAGTCCGAACACGATATAAGTCACAAGATTTTGTCCGCCTGCCATGGCCGTGAGGGTGTCGGCAAAGAACACCATCATGCCGACGACAAATAGGCCGGTGTTCACGATGGGGCATACTATGCCTGCGCAGATAACTGCCGCAAGCTCGTTTTTCTTGGCTATCGCCTTGTAGCACACGCCCGAGAGCCAGCCAGCCGCCGTGCCCTTGCCGAGGCAGGTCACGAGTAGCCCGAAGGGGCTCAGACCCATGAGCAGCATGATAAAGCCGCCATCCCATCCGGCGATACCGGTGAGGACGACGACGGCGCTGAACACGAAGCCCAAGATCGCACCTGCGCCCGTGCCGTAGATCGCAGCGCCGATGATTATTGGCGCAAGCGAAAGCGTGATCGTAACGGGACCGAATTTAACAAAATTGCTGAGGATCTGGAGCACGATGATGGTCGCACTCAAGATCGCAATGCCGGTCATGCGGCGGGTCTTGTCTGTTCTGTTTGTATTCATTTTTAACCTCCTGCTGTCGCTCCACCTAATTTAGGGCTGGCAAACGGATCGACACAAAGACTACAATCTATTGGTTTTGACGGGCAGATTTCCGCTCATGCTGCGTTAAAGCGCTTGCAAATACGGAAGTATTCCCTTCACGCTTCGCCTTGCCTGAGCGAAAATCTGCTCCGGCAAAACTGCGCAACACCTGTCAGTGATGTTTTTCGAGGGATTTTCGGCTTTCTTTGGTGAGTGCGGGCTTGTTGCCCGTCGAGACAAAAAAGGCGGAAAGCACCGAAAGGGCACACTGACAGGCAACAGATTGTAGTCTCTGTATCGATCCGCTTGCCACTGCCCGTGGATGCGGCGCTGGAGCTGACGGGAATCGAACCATGCCGTCAGCTCAATACGAGCAAATACTACAATAATAAATATAGTTTGTCAATATTTTTACAATTGTTTCAATTGAATGATTTGCGCTTATATGATAAAATATTCGCATAATTGATTTTATGGGAGAACTTACTTATGGAGAAAAAAAGCTGGTACAAAGAAATGGCGGTCTATCAGATATGGTGCCGCAGCTTCTGCGACGGAAACGGTGACGGCATCGGCGACCTGTGGGGCGTGCTGTCAAAGCTCGACTATATAGCCTCGCTGAATGTTGACGGTATCTGGTTTTCGCCGCTGTATCCCTCTCCCAATGCCGACTACGGCTACGACATCTCCGACTATAAGAGCATCCACCCCGACTTCGGCGACCTTGAGGTCTTTAAGAAGGTGCTCGACGGTGCGCACGAGCGCGGGCTGAGGGTCTTTATGGATCTCGTCATTAACCACACCTCCGACGAGCACCCTTGGTTCAAGTCTTCCCGCAGCAGCAAGCAGAGCCCTTACCGCGACTATTACTACTGGCGTCCCGGAAAGGGCAAAAAGCGCCCGCCGAATAATTGGGACAGTCTTTTCGAGGGCAGAGCATGGGAATATGACAAGCGCACGGACGAATGGTATATGCACATATTCTCGAAAAAGCAACCCGACCTCAACATGGCAAACCCCAAGGTGCGCGAGGAGGTCAAGGACATCATGCGTTTTTGGCTGGATATGGGCGTTGACGGCTTCCGTGAGGACGTCATAACCTACATCGCAAAGGCTGACGGTCTGCCCGATGCGAAGCTAAAGCTGCCCGCCGCGACAGGCATGAAGTTTTACACCAATCTCCCGAAGGTGCACGATTATCTTGCCGAGTTCAAGCGCGACGTGCTCGATTTCTACGACTGCTTCACCGTAGGCGAGGGGCCGCGCATGGAGCCGGAGGTTGCACTGAGCTATGTGCGCGAGGGCAAGAACAAAGTTCTTGACATGATGATAAACTTCTCCCACATGGAGGCGGACTGCTTTATAACAGACTTCATGCAGCGCCCCTTTGACCTCATAAAGCTCAAAAAGGCCTTTACCAAATGGCAGACTCAGATGTACGGCAAGGGCTGGAACGCACTGTACATGGAAAACCACGACCACCCGCGCATCATAAGCCGCTACGGCAGCGAAAAATACCGCGTTGAAAGCGGCAAGAGCATTGCGGCAAGCTATCTGTTCCAGCGCGGCACACCCTTCGTTTATCAGGGACAGGAGATAGGCATGGTGAACACGCCGCTCAAGAGCCTTGACGATTATAAGGACATCATGGTCAAGAATAACGCCCGCATAGCCCGCTCGCTCGGTCTTTCCAAGGCGACGGTGCTCAAGCTCGCGCAGAAGGCCTCGCGCGATAACGCAAGGACCTGTATGCAGTGGTCGGACGCTCCCAACGCGGGCTTTTCCGAGGCAAAGCCATGGTTTGTCGTTAATCCGAATTACAAGAGCATAAACGTCGAAAGCCAACAGGACGACGAAAACAGCATCCTCAATTTCTATCGCGACGCCCTGCAATTCAGGCGCGACAATCCCGTCGTAGTCTACGGTGACTACGCCGAGCACTGCCCCAACAGCAAGGAGCTTTACGTCTACGAGCGCAATCTTGCGGGCAAAAAGCTGCTCGTCATCTGCTCGTTCTCGGAAAAGGCCGTGAGATTTGACGCGCCGGAGGGCATCGTGCTCGACGAATCAAAGCAGGTGTTCGGCAACTATGAAAATAACTTCGTCATCGCAAACGGCTTCACCACAAGGCCGTATGAAATGCGCGTATATCTGTTCTGAAAATCGTAATATATAATATATTCACAAAAGGCAAGGTCATGTTGACCTTGCCTTTTGTGACAGTCAAAACCCTTATGCTGCCGAGGAAAGATAACCGCGCAGCGGGGGAGCTTGAGGGGGCAAGGCCCCGCTCGAAATCAGATTATAGCCATCAAAAACGCCTGAGTTATCAGGCTTTTTGACGAGCGAAGCGAGATTTTTCGTGAAGCTTGAGCTTCACAAAAAATGTGGCGTTTTTTCAGCGTGCAAAAAAGTCACAGACTTTTTTCACACGCTGAAAAGGCAAGGTCATGTTGACCTTGCCTTTTGCTTAGGATAATTTATACGGAGATTTTATTAGGGGACTTATTAAACCGACTTATACGCGAGGAAGTTTGCAAATACCTGAGCCATTTCCGCGCGGGTCGCGGTGTCGCATGGGAGGAAGCTTCCGTCATAGCCCTGAACAATACCGTTCTGGGCTGCCCAAAGCACCGCGTCATAAGCCCATGACTCTACATTTCCGGCGTCGTTGAAGCTGAGCTCGCCGCTGACTGCGGGAGACTTCTCATAACGATAGAGCATCGTCACGAGCTCCTGACGGCTTATATTGCTGTCCGGATCAAACTCGCTCGCCGAAACGCCGTTTGTAACGCCCTCGTTGTATGCCCAGATTATCGCGTCGGTAGCATATTCCGGCTGCGCAATATCCGTAAACGGTGTGGTCTTTCCCTCGACGGAGGGGCTGCCTGCCATGCGGTAAAGCACGGTCGCAAACATTGCGCGCGTCATTCCGGTCTCAGGCTCGAAGGTCGTGTCGGAGGTGCCGTACATGAGCTTATTGTCCCACACGGTCTTTACCGCGCCATAGTACCAGCTGTCGCTCGAAACGTCGGTGAACGGAAGCTCGCCGCTATCGCTCACGAAATCGTCGCCGAGCAGATTTGAAAATGCGAAGTTGCTGATGAATGCGTACTCATCGCGCTGGTGGCCCTTGTGAGTGAGGCTGTTTGCAAAGAGAACTATGTTCACCTCGTTTGCATCGCTCTCATTGAGCTTGCCCTTAAAGGATATTGCCTGCACGGAGCCGTTGAGATATCCCTCGGCGGAGGTCTTCTGCGCCTCGGTCTTCATCTTTATAAAGCCTTCCGTGGGCTGCTTGCTGTCATCGGTCTGAACGAGCACCTGCGCGCCGTCGGGAATTGCGGAGAAGTAGCCTGCGCCGTAGCCGTACATGACATCGTCCTCATCCATGACATACGATGCGTTAACGAGGCTCACGTTCGGGTAGGTCACATAGCCGAGGCAGTCAAAGCCGGAGGCTGCGCTGCGCACGAGGGCGGAGCCGAACACGGTGTTGCTGCGGGTCGCGCCCGAGCCGTAGCCTATGTACGGAGTGCCTGCAAGCACCTGCTGCTTTGCCGCGCCGCCGAGGGCGTTTGCGCCGATGATGAGGTCTGCCTGCGCGGGGTCGTTTGTGGTCTCAAAGCCCATGAGCTCAAGCGCCACGCGGTCATAGTTCCAGTTGTAGTTTCCGACGCGGCTCGTCCACACGAAGCCGGAGGAATTCTGACTCGACGCTCCAGTCACATAGACAACGGGCGCCTTGGTGATGGTCTTTGCCGCGGGCACCTCGGACGAGGAAAGGCCCGTGCCGGTGAGAACGTAGTCCGCGCACACGCTCAGCCAATCGACGTAGCCGCACACGAAATCGCCGTAGTATTCGCTGTCGGGGTCGTTTACCATGCCGACGCTCTTGCCGGCCTTGAGGAGGGCATTGACAGCCGCGGTGGAATCCTCGGAGGCGTTGGAGATGATGACGTAGTCGCTGCCGCTGCCTATGAACTCGGAGCCGAGATTTGCGCTTATGTAGCTGAGGCTGTCGTCATAGTCCATCCAAGCGCCGCAGGCTGCCTTTATGGTCTTGTACGCCTCGGGCCGGGTGACCGTTGCCATATCGAAGCCGCGCGTCTCGTTAAAGGTCGTGATGCCTTCGGAGTAGAGAACGCTCCAGTTCGTTATGAACGTTCCGTCATACAGAGCGCCGTTTGCAACGGAGCGCTTTGCCTGATGCATGGAAATGACCATCGTGCCCGCGGGATAGCTCACGCCGTCGTAGGTGAACTCAGACTCGCTCACGAGAATCTTAACATCATTGCGGGAGAGCCACTCCATCATATCGCCGGCAGCCTGAAGATTGGTCTGATTGACCGCGTCGAGCGGAATGATGTAGCACTCGGGATAGAAGTTGCCGTTTTCGCCGTCGCCGTCATACTCGGGACGGAACAGGTCGGACTCCGCGCCCTCAACGTCGTTCTGGTCGCAAAGCCACTGGCCTACGAGCTCGTATGCGTCGGAGTTAAAGTTATTGACGCCGCGCTCGAATATTTCGGTCTGCGAGGTGAGATAGCCGAGCTTCTCGCCCGCTATGTAGTTTGACTGTCCGAGGCAGCCGTACTGCACAAGGTCTGCCGCCGCGTCGTTATAGCCGGGAAGCTCAACGGTGTATGCAACCGTGCCCTGGAGCATCGCAAACTGCGGGGTGTAGGAGGTGGACATGTCGTCCCACGGATCCTCCCAATAGGTGGTACCGTCGCCGTTATCGGTCAGGTAATCGCGCTGAGGAATAACGTAGCTGTTGTAGGTGTCGTTATTGGCCACCGCCGCAATGCCAAGCGCCTCGCCGCCGTACATAAGATGCTCGGCAAGCAGGTCGTACTCGAAGTTCGGCTCGTGCGGGGGATCGCAGGGCTCGCACTGGAAAGCAGTCACGCGGCCGTGGAACTCGGTCAGCGAGACGGGATTGAAGGTCGCAATGAGCTTCTGCATATTCTGCGTCTCATCGGTGGTCTGGAAGGAGTTGTCGCGGTTAAGGTCGTAGCCGTTGGAGGCGGTACGGGTTATATAGGTACGCCCCTCGACGTTTTCCTCGGGAACGAGGATGAAGAACACGTCGTCAAGAAGCTCGTCAAGCGTCGTCGTGACGGTCTGCCGGGTGTAATACTTATCGAGATCCACGACGCCGGACTTGCCGTTGCCGGTCTGGAGCCAGCCGAGGTAGGTCGCCTTATCGGCAACAAGCTCCGGCACCGCCATCTTTTTTGCGCTCTTTTCGGCTTCAAACTGCGCCTGACCGTCTGCCGTAAAGCCGGTGAGGGTGTTGTAGCCGAGCTTGCCGTCGCCGTTTGCGGCGTCTATGAGCATCCACGCAAAGTCCATGATGCCGTCAACCGCAGCGACTTCGTTCGAGTGGATATTCGAGTACATGACAGGGACCTTTATATCGTTGTACTTGCCGGCCTCAATATCGGCAAGCACCTGCTCGGGCTCGGTCTCCGCCTTTTCGGTGAATGCCAGCCAATCGGTGACGGCCGCCTCGTCGCTTGCAACGATGAGATAGGGCATATCGAGCGCGTCGTATATCTCTCCCGAGGAGGTGCCCATGGAGAACTTCTTGACGTAAACTCCGCTGTCGGCCGCTGCCGCGACCATCTCGTCAAGCTCCGTGTAAATTTCGTCCATGGTGTGGAAGCTGTCATAGGGAGATATCTTCACGTCAACGCTGCCGAGGATATTGCCGTCGGCGTCCTTTGCGGTGAGCTTAAAATAGCCGCAGACATCGAGGTAAGAGCCGCCGTTTGAGTGAGGCGCGCTGTTATCGGCAGCACCGCGGCTGTAAAAATAGCCGTTGGTGCTGAAGGTCGCAACGAGAGCCTTTTGTCCGTCGGTATCGGTCACGCTCGTCGTGACCTCGCCGAAGAAGGGGGTCTTGTTGTCGGTGCAGACCCAATTGCTCAGTGCTCCGCCCTCGGTCTGGTTCGGGAAGAGCTCCTTGCTGACGTAGGTCTTCGACTCGTCTTTCACAAGCGACCATGTGACCGTGCTCGGGTCAACGTCGCCGCTTACTGGTATGGTAGCCTTGTAATCGCGCCCCTGTGCAAGAGAGATTATATCCTTGCCTCCGGAGAGGTTTTCAAAGCTTGCGCTTGCCGGATCTGCCGACGCCGTTATGGGTGCCAGCGAAACGATCATCATAATGACAAGCAGCACGGAAACAAATTTAGTAAAGCCTGTGTTCGTATTTGTCTTTTGCATTTGTCCTACCTTGTCGCCTTTCGTGTGTATTTATTCATTGACAAGGGTTATTATACATTTATATTCATCGTTTTGCAATAGTTTTGAATAAAAATCTATCCGTTAATTTCAACAAATCTTTGCTTTGCGCAAGGCTTCGTTTGTATAAATTCAATATATTGCGGTTTTTGCGAATAAAAATGCCGCGAGGCTGCATATCTCACGGCGTTTTTTGCATATTTATCAAATTTGCTTTATCTATCCATATTTGGATATTTATCCGACGAGCGAACCAACTGATACAACGCCGTAGGTCGCAAGAAGGACAATGAGCCCCGCGACGAAGACGCCCATTGCAATTGCGGGCAGCGCCCTTTTCAGGCGCATATCCAAAAGTGACGCGACCAGAGCGCCCGTCCACGCGCCCGTACCCGGAAGGGGTATGGCGACGAGGATGAACAGCCCCCAAAAGCTGTATTTCTGCACGGTCTGCGCCTTCTGCGAGCCCTTGCGCTCAAGAAACGAGGTCAGCTTGTCGAGAATATGGTGCTTTTTCATCCACTCGATTATCTTGCGCGTGAGCAGAATAAGAAACGGCACAGGCAGCATATTGCCGACAAAGCCTATAAAAAACGCAGACCACGGATCTATTCCGGCGGCAACGCCCACGGGTATCGCGCCGCGGATCTCAAGCACGGGCAGCATACCGATAAAAAGTGTCTTTAATATGTCTTTCAGCATTTATTTCTCCCGGGTCTGCTCAGTATTTCATCGCCTCGCGGCAGTAGTAATTAAAGCGTCGCTCCCGCTCAAGAGTCGTGCTGTCCATATGTCCGGGATATACCTCGTAGTCGCCGGGAAGGGCGCACAGCTTTTTGAGCGATTTGAGCTCCTCTGTCATGTCTCCGCCGGGCAGGTCAGTTCTTCCGCAGCTTCCGCGGAACATCGTGTCGCCCACGAACAGCGCATTTTCGCAGATAAGGCTCACGCCGCCGGGGGTGTGACCGGGGGTGGCGAGCACCTTGAAGGCGAGCCCCGCCTCGACGACCACGTCGCCCTCGTCATAGGTCTTTCCGCCCTCCGGGAGCTTAAAGAGCATCCCGCTCATGCCGACCTTATAGCCCTCGTCGCGCTCGTTAATATAAACGGTACAGCCGGTGGCCTTGTATATCTCGTTTACGGCGCCGACATGGTCAAAGTGACCATGGGTGAGCATTATCGCCTTGCACTTGAGCTTATTCGACTCCATATAGTCGAGGATGGTGTTGCTCTCGTCGCCGGGGTCAATGACGACGCACTCGAGCGTTTCTTCGTTAATGACGACGTAGCAATTGGTTTCAAGCTGCCCTACGGGTATGGTTTTAATGTTCATTTTAAAGCTCCCTCGTGTCAAGAATTATCGTTACGGGTCCGTCGTTAACGGACTCGACCTTCATTTCCGCGCCGAATTCGCCCGTTGCGACCTCGAAGCCGCGGCTGCGGCACTCGGCAATGACCATTTCATACAGCGGTATCGCCTTTTCCGGACGCGCTGCCTTCGAAAATCCCGGGCGGCGCGACTTGCAGTCGGCAAAAAGCGTGAACTGGCTTATTATGAGAAGCTGTGCTCCGGCATCGGCGGGGTTTACGTTCATTTTTCCTGCCTCGTCCTCGAAGATGCGCAGGCCGCATATCTTGTCGGCGATCTTCAGCGCCTGTGCCTGCTCGTCATCCTCGTGCACTCCGAGCAAAACGAGAAAGCCCTTGCCGATGCTTCCCTTTATCTCGCCGCCTATTTTTACGGACGCACTGTCCACTCTTGTCAGAACAGCTCTCATTTCTTTCCTCCGTTTCTGTTGACCTCAACAACGCCGGGTATGGCGTTAATGCGGTTTACGATGTTGCGAAGCTCCTCAGCTCCGGACGTTTCAAGCGTTATATTCACTATCGTCTTATCGCCCGTGTCGCGCGCGTTTATGGTGCGCACCTTGGTGTTGAGGGTGTTGAATATCGTTGCGATGTCCATGATAAGTCCGCTGCGCTCGCGGGAAACGACCGTGATGGCGGTCGCATAGGTCTCCTTTATTTCATCAGCCCAGCTCACGTTTATCCAGCGGCCTATATCCGCGGGCTTAAACTCGCGGTGGGCATAGTTTGCGCAGTCCGTGCGGTGGACCGACACGCCCTGACCGCGGGTGATGTAGCCGACGATATCGTCGCCCGGAATGGGCGTGCAGCAGCGGGAGAATTTGATAAGGCAGTTATCAAGCCCCTCGACCAAGACGCCGTGCACGGGCTTAATGCGCTTTTTCGCCTGCTGCTCGCGGCGCTCGGCAGCCTCCGTGACCTTCTCGAGTACGGTCTTTTTGCCCGTGGCGTGGTGCAGGCGCGCAAGCTCGTCCTTCATGCGGTTGACCGCTCTCGTTGCCGCCATTCCGCCGTAGCCTATAGCGGCGTACATTTCGTCAAGGCTCGTATACGCGACCTTCTTGAGAAGCTGCGGCAGCACCTCCTCGTCGCATATATCCTCCATGCGCAATCCCTTGTTCTTGAGCTCGGATTCAAACATTGCGCGGCCGCGCTCGATATTCTCCTCGCGGCGCTCCTTTTTGAACCACTGCTTTATCTTCGTGCGCGCAGAGCCGCTTTTTGCGATGTTGAGCCAGTCGCGGCTCGGTCCCGCGGCATTTTTCGCCGTTCTCACCTCGACGATATCGCCGTTTTGAAGAACGTAGTCAAAGTTTACTATCCTGCCGTTGACGGACGCGCCGATCATGCTGTTGCCGACGGCGGAGTGTATGCTGTAGGCAAAATCTATGGGGGTTGCGCCGGCGGGGAGGTTTATAACGTCGCCCTTGGGGGAGAAAACGAAAACCTCGTCGGCAAACATATCTATCTTGAGATTGTGGAAAAAGTCGGTCGCGTCGGACTCCTGCTGGCTTTCGAGCAGACGGCGCACCCATGCGAATTTCTCCTCGTCGCCGTTTTTGACAACGGTCTCCGCCGCGTCGCCTATCTTGTATTTCCAATGCGCCGCGATGCCGTATTCAGCCGTGCGGTGCATTTCCCACGTGCGTATCTGCACCTCAAAGGGTATGCCCTCGGAGCCGATAACGGTCGTGTGGACGCTCTGGTACATATTCGGTTTCGGGGTCGAGATATAGTCCTTGAATCTGCCGGGCACGGGCTTGAACATATCGTGGATGATGCCGAGCACGTTATAGCAGTCGGGTATCGTATCGACGATGACGCGGAATGCGCACAGGTCGAATATACCGTTTATGTCGAGCTTCTGTGCATACATCTTCCTGTATATGCTGTAAATATGCTTTATGCGGCTCGTAACGGTGACCTGAAGTCCCTCGTCGGAAAGGCGCTTTTTCATTTTTTCCTCGACGCTTGACATGAAGCTCTTGAGGGTGTCCATGCGCTCGTTAAGAGTGTCGGTTATCTCCTTGTAGCCCGTCGGGTCAAGGTACATTAGGGCCAAGTCCTCAAGCTCCCACTTGGCTCTCTGCATACCGAGGCGATGCGCGATGGGGGCATATATCTCCATCGTTTCAAGCGACTTCTGCCGCTGCTTTTCCTCGGTCTGGTACGCCATGGTGCGCATATTATGCAGTCTGTCGGCGATTTTTATGAGTATAACGCGGATGTCCTTCGCCATTGCCATGAGCATCTTGCGAAGGTTTTCCATCTGCTCGTCTTCCTTGCTGGTGTACTGCACTCGCGTGAGCTTCGTGACGCCCTCGACTATATTTGCGACAGGCTCGCCGAACTGACGGGCAATGTCGCCGTGGGTGAGCTGCGTGTCCTCTATTACGTCGTGCAGCAGTGCCGCAACTATCGAGTCCTCGTCAAGCCCCATATCGACCGCTATATCGGCAGCGGCAACGCAATGCGTGACGTAGGGAGAGCCGTCCTTGCGGAGCTGTCCGGAATGGGCAAGCTTCGCCATTTCGTACGCCGCCTCTATCCTGCCCATGTCCATATCCATGCCGCCGTCGTTTATCTTCTTGCGAAGAGAGGTGAACATTTCATCGGGATCGAGTAATTTTCTGTCTGTGTCTGCCATTATGACCTTCTCGCTTTCAAGCGTTTAATAAGCTCCGAATTTTCAAGATTGACCTTCGCACTGCCGGGTACTATCCTCGCGCCGAAAACCGAGCCCGGCGTATCCGGGCGCAGAAGCCCCAGCTCGCAAAGCACCCTCAGGCAAATGCAGAAGCGCTCCGGCTCGACTCCGTGCGGGCACTGATGCAGCACGCCGTCAAGGTCGGACGCGACCGCTCCGCCGAGAGCCTGAAGTCTGCGCCACGCCTTTATAAAGGCGCCGCGATCCGGGCAGTAGTTCGACGCCTGTGCTACCGGCATATCGCTCAGTATCCTCTCGCACAGGGGCTTGGGGTCATGTAGCTTGATTTCGGTTATCTGAAGCTGCACATTGCGGCGCAGTCTGAATTCGTTTATCTGCGGCGTGAACGCGACGTCGACTCTGTCGCCAACGCTCAGCCCCAGCTCCGCCTCGCTGTGCGAGAAAAACACGCACTCGAAGTCTGCGCCTCTGAAGCTCAGGCTCAGGCGCAGATGCTTTCCGCCGCCTATGGGCGTTATCTTGTCAAGCCGCGCCGAGCGAATGCACAGCATGGGCTTGGGGTTTCCGCTGCCGTAGGGCTCAAGCAGCGAGAGCGAATCGACGCCCGCCATGTCGAGCATTTTGGGGTCGGTTATCTCAAGGTCGCAGCTCAGCGTAGGCTTCTCCTGCGGCTTGTTTTTTTCGTAGTATTCGTTGAATGCATTGCAAAACTGACGGAGCTTGTCGCGCCTGATGTTAAGCCCCGCCGCAAGCGCGAATCTCGAGACCGAGATCTGGGACGATGCCTCCGGCATGATGGACGGCAAGAGCCCCACCTCGCCGATCGTGCTCGCCAGCGAAAAATGGCATCAGGGCGTCATCGGCATTGCCGCTTCAAAGCTTGCCGAGCAGTATTCCCGCCCGACGGTCATGATCTGCCTTGACGGGGAAAAGGGCAAGGGCTCCTGCCGCAGCTACGGCGGCTTCAACCTCTTCAGCGCGCTCGAGGCCTGCTCCGATCTTCTCGTCAGCTTCGGCGGGCACGAGCTTGCCGCGGGCTTTACCATCCGGCGTGACCGGATTGACCGCTTCCGCGAGCGGATTTATGCGCTGACCGACGCCTTTTCAAAATCTCCCGATTGCAATCCGGCGCTGCAGATCCATCTTTGAAAATACCTCAAAGCTGTATCTGGTGAATGTCCAGGGAAAGGAAGTACAAATTCCACTCAAGGATATTCTGTATTTTGAAGCCGGCCGTCATGTGACGCTGATCCATACGCTCACCGATACGATTTCCATAACGAAGGTGCTGTCCGAAGTTTGTGAAGACTTTGAACAGAATCCGGAGTTTATCAAAGTAGGACGCAGTTACCTGGTCAATCGTCTGTACTTCAGGTGAAAGTCTGTCATACTCTTCCTGCATCTTTTTCTGTGCAGC
>OQVT01001239.1_pt1 | contig 15912 bp, 15 predicted proteins | sample 1691561 | NCBI WGS metagenome assembly OQVT01 (sample SAMN03418260, study PRJEB22391) | human gut metagenome | biome: human-gut; feature: organic feature; material: feces | host: Homo sapiens | place: Tanzania | collected 2013-01 | reverse complement strand
GATGACAATTTCGGCGGGCAGCCGTGCCAGCACTTGGAGGAAATCCGCGAGTTGTCTGCCACTATCGGGGATACCGTGGAAAAGGCGCTCGGCTGGCAGCGCAGCCAAAGCGCCCCGCAGCGGGATGAGGCCCGCTGAAATCCATGCGCCCCAACAAAGACCGCCGCACGGAAATTATTCTGTACGGCCTGTTGCTGCTGCCGCTGTTGTTTGCCGCCGCAGCGCTGGCGCAGGCTACCGAACAGGTGCAGGGGCTGGCGGAAATTACAGCTGCGTTGAGCGTTATTCTCAACAATCCAATGGTCCTAAGATGGTGTGCCAATACGCCCAAATTCCTGCTGGCCGTTCTGGTGCTTTATCCGTTGGCTGTCTACTGCTATATGCTCGACCAAGCAGACCGACATCCCGGCGCAGAACACGGCACCGCCAAATGGGGCAGCGCCCACAGGTTGAACATAAAATACCACAACACAAAAGACCCGAAAGAAAACTACATCTTGACCGAAAATGTACGGTTCAGCACCGACAGCCACGCGCACAAGCACAACCTAAATATTATCGTGATTGGCGGCTCCGGCAGCGGCAAGACCCGCTTTTATGTGAAGCCGAATGCCCTGCAGGCCAGTGGCTCTTATCTATTTCTGGACCCCAAGGGCGAGCTTGTGCGCTCTCTTGGTGGTTATTTTGAATCGCTGGGCATTCCGGTCACAGTGATCGACCTTGTGCATTTCAAAGGGAACTATAACCCCATGCATTACATCGATTCCGATGAAGATGCCGTTAAGCTGGCGTATGCCATCGTCAACAACACCAAGCCCAAGGATGCCCCGGCCAGCGGCGGCGATAAATTCTGGGACGACGCCTCGGTGCTGCTGATCTCCGCGCTGATCCTGTATCTCATTTACGAAGCGCCGGTATCTGAGCAGAACTTTTCTACCCTGATGTACATGATCCAGAACTGTCAGATGGAAGAGGGCGACATGGGGCCGAATCCCCTGGAGATGCTTTTTAATGAGCTGCAGGAGCGTGACCCTCTGCATCCGGCAGTGCTGCAGTTCAACAGCTTTAAGCTGGGCTCCACCAAAACGCTGCAATCTGTGCTGATCACTGCTTCCGCCAACCTGTATATGTTCAACACCGCGCAGTTTGCCGAAATGACCAACACCGACACCATGTTCCTGCCGCGTCTGGGGCTGGAAAAGCGTGTGATTTTCTGTGTCATCCCGGACAATGACAAAACCTACAACTTTCTCATCACGATGCTGTACACCCAGCTTTTTGACCAGCTTTTCCGGCTGGCGGATTCTGAGCCTGAGTTTGACGGTGCGCTGCCGGTCCATGTCCGATTTATGATGGACGAGTTTACCAATGTCGCCTTGCCTTCCAATTTCAAGAACATTCTGGCTGTATGCCGCAGCCGCAACATCAGCTGCGATATTATTTTGCAGAGCAAAAGCCAGATCCAAAGTCTTTACAAGGATGATTGGGAGGGCATGATCGGCAACTGCGACAGCTTGATATACCTCGGCGGCAACGAATATGCCACCTTTGAATGGCTGTCCAAGTACATCGGCAAGATGACCGAACGCACCAAAAGCCAAAGCATCGGGCGCGGCAGCCGCGGTTCCAGCAGTGACAGCTATCAGCTTACCGCCCGCGACCTTTGCAGCCCGGATGAGATCCGCCGCATGGATGATGGGGATTGTCTGGTACTGCTGCGCAGCGAACCGCCGGTCATAGACCACAAGTTTGATTTGATGCGCCATCCCAATGTAAAGCTCACCCCGGACGGCGGAGCCGCCCCTTACCGTATGCCGGACGATTATGCGCAAACCGCACAGACCATATCGCCCGATGTTGTGACCGGGCTGACCGAATCCGTAATCACCGATGTAATGTACGATGAAATTCAAAAAATCATGGAGGAAATTCACAATGAACAAGAAAGAAACCTATAATACGCCCGACCGGAACGATGCCCGCCAGAGCAAAATCAAACGCATCTATCTGGTCACTGCCACCACGGCTGCCCTTGCCTTTACCATGGCAATGCCCGCCTTTGCCGCCAACGACCCGCTGGCCACCATCAATGCCCTCAGTGATTTTGTGTTCAGCGCCATTAAAGCCATTGGCGCTATTCTGCTGGGCTTCGGCATTGTGCAGATCGGTCTTGCCCTGAAAGGGCATGATGCCAGCCAGCGCGCGCAGGGCTTTATGACTTTCTTTGGTGGTGTCATCATCTACTTTGCCAAGGATATCCTGGATATGATTCTGTGAAAAAGCCATGTGGCACTTGCACTTGTAGTCATTCTGTGATACAATGGATACAAACAGGAGGTGTCCGCTATGATGCAAACATTTGTTCGTCCATCTCGTGATTTGCGCAATCATTATGCTGAGATTTCTGGCATTATCAAAGAACACAATCATGTAATCATTACCAATCAGGGACGTGGAGAATCTGTTCTCATTAATATTGAGGACTATGCCAAATATGAAGAATTCCTGCATCAGCGGTATGTAGCCGAGGAACTGGCAAAAGCCAAGCGACAAGCTGCTGACCCGAACACGCAGTGGCAGGATCACGATAGTGTATGGGGGACGCTGAGCAAGGAATATGGCCTATAAAATCAACTACCTGCCCCTTGCCGTGCAGGACCTGACAGATATAGCGCAGTACCTGTCAGGCTTTTACCCTAAGACGGCACCACGTGTGTTGCGGGAAATTCGGGAAAGAATTGAAAGGCTGTCCACAACGCCCAATATGTGCGAGGAATATGAACACGACCCCAGCTATCGAAAACTGGTTGCCGATAAATATCTTGTGTTCTATCGTGTTCAAGAGGTGCAGCAAATTGTAGAGATTCACCGTGTTTTGCGAGGCTCGTGGAATCTGCCGCAGTATTTAGAATAATATCAAATGCATGACCGTCTTGCTTTCCGGCAAGGCGGTCATTTCTTATGCCAGAAAGAAGGTGAAATCTTGAATCAAAACTGGATCGTAGAAAACCTGAACAACGCCTTTTCCACTTGGAATGGCAAACTGACAGAGCTTTGGGGGCTGGTGACAACCAGCCCTCAATCTTTTAAGGGCGGGGCTGTATGGGGCGTGATGCAAAACCTGCACAGCGCCATGGTCGGCATAGGTTATGCGCTGATCGTGCTGTTCTTCGCCATATCTTTATTTAAGAATACGATGAACTTTCACGAACTCAAACGTCCCGAAGCGGCATTGCACTATCTCATCCGCTTTGTGGCCGCCAAAGCCTTGGTGGGATACGGCATGGACATCATGCTCAACATCTTTTCCATCTGCAATGGCATTGTTTCCGATATGGCTGCTGGTATGGGCGGCATCTCGCAGGCGATGGTCACACTGCCCGGTGAGATGCAGTCTGCCATTGAAAATGTCGGTTTCTTAGCCAGCATCCCCTTGTGGCTCGTCACGATTCTGGGAAGTCTGTTCATTACCGTGCTGTCGTTCGTGATGATCCTCACCGTGTACGGGCGGTTCTTTCGCTTGTATATGTACACGGCGCTGGCTCCCTTGCCGCTGGCGAGCTTTGCTGGGGAAAGCACACAGTCTGTGGGCATTTCTTTTGTAAAAAGCTATATCGGCGTGTGCTTGGAGGGCGCGGTCATCGTGCTGGCCTGCATCATTTATTCGGCGTTTGTCAGCACACCCACGATGACGGGCAGCGAACCCACCAGCATGGTGTGGAGCTATCTTGCCGAAACCGTATTCAATATGCTGGTTCTGGTCGGGCTGGTGAAAGGCTCTGACCGTATTATTCACGAAATGTTGGGGTTATAAAATATGCAGATACCGATCAACAAAGAGATCCGCCATTATCAGGAAGAAATTTTTATGGGCCTGACTCTGCGCCAGCTGATCTGCTCCGTCATCGCCATCGGCGCAGCCGTCTTAGCGTATCTGACACTGGAACCGGTGCTGGGGCGGGAAACAGCAAGCTGGGTGTGCATTGTGGCCGCAGTGCCCATTGCTGCCGTGGGCTTTTTCCGTTATGACGACTTGAACTTTGAGCAGTTTCTCATCGCCGCGTTGGAAAGCACGGTTTTGGGCAGCAGTTGGCACTTATGGACGACCGAATACAATTTTAATAGCAAGAAGAAGGTGAAAAAAATTGAGATTAAATGAATATGCTTCCACGCGCAGAACGCGCGGAAGTTATCATTTTCCGCGCTCGGTACAGAAATCCATTCCCGTTGATGAAATCTATGCCGACGGCACATGGCGGTCCGGCGATGTGTACAGCCAGATGTGGAGTGTGTCCGACATCAATTACGCCATGCAGAGCGACGAAGCCAAGCTGAGCATTCTGGAACAGATGGGCGCGATCTATGCCAATATTCCCACGGATTGCTGGGCACAGCTTTGTGTTGTCAGTCAGCGCATGGACGAAGTTTCCTTTGAACGGGATGTGTTGTACCACCGCGCCAACGATGGGCTTGACGATTACCGCCGAGAGCGCAACCGGCTTATCAAAAGTTGCGCCAAAGAGATCGGCAATGTAAAACAGCAAAAGTATCTGATCATCTCTACCAACAAGAAAGATGCCAAGGATGCACAGGACCGTTTGGATCAGGTGCAGCGCCACCTGCTGGGTGAGCTGGCCAGCCTTGGATGCACGGTATGTGCGCTGAATAACAATGCCCGGCTGGAAGTGCTGCACAACTTTTTCCGTATCGGAGAAGAGGGACACTTTCAGTTTGATTTTGATCACTGCAAAAAGCTGGGGCAGGATTTCCGGGACGCCATTGCGCCGGATACCATGCGCTTTTGCCGGGATCACATTGAGATCGACGATCACTACGCCAAATGCATGACGATCTCATGGTATCCGCGGCAGTTGGACGACAAATTTATCTCCACCTTGCTGCAGCAGGTGCCGTATATTGTGCTGTCCATTACCATTCAGCCGGTTGAAACCGAGGACGCATACCGGGAACTCGATGATTCCCGCATGAAAACCGATGCCGAAAAAGTGCGCTTCAATCGCAAGACCGTGGAGAACCTCGACTTTGTGGCAACCGTGCCCTATAAAACGCAGGCACAGGAAAAGAACATCGAGTATATCCGCACCGAAATGGCGGAGAATGACCAGCAGATGTTTCTGGTGCTTTTATCCGTGGCATATTTTGCGGATTCACTGGAGGACCTCAAGGCTGAAACTGCTGCCCTCAGAACCACAGCGGCAAACTTTAACTGCCGCTTTACCGAGCTTCGTTTGCAGCAGGAACGGGCATTCAATACGGCTATGCCATACGGATTGCGGCAGATTTCCAGTATGCGCACCATGCTCACGCGGGGGCTTACGGCGCTTGTGCCCTTTAATGTGCAGGAAATTCTGAACCCCGGGGGTATCTTCTACGGTGTAAACTCGATTTCCGGCAACCTGATCGTGGGGCTGCGCTCTAAACAGGCAAACGGCAACGGCATGGTGCTGGGCACCTCCGGCAGCGGCAAGTCACTGTTTGTTAAGCTGGAGATCCTGATGGTGTATCTGCGGTATCCCAATGCGAAATTCTTTATTGTGGACCCAGAAAATGAGTACGCGCCCTTGGTCAAGGCTATGGGCGGCGAGGTCGTCGACATTTCTCCTGTCAGCGAAACGCATTTCAATCCGCTGGATTTCAAATACAACAAGGATACCGGAATCCTGCCGCAGAATGAAAAGTCAGAATTTGTTTTGTCCCTGTTTGAAAAAATCATGGAGCCGCAGAATGTCATGCCGGGAGATAAAAGTCTGGTGGACGCATGCCTGAAGAACATTTATCAGCCGCTGATCAATTCCAACTACACGATTGCGTGTCCGACACTGGTGGATCTGTGGGAAGAACTGCAAAGGCAGCGTGAGCCGCGTGCCCAACAGCTTGCCCTTGCGCTACAGCTTTTTGCAACGGGCAGCATGAAAACCTTTGCGCAGCCCACCAATATAGATATGTCCAACCGTCTGATTTGCTTCAACATCAACCGGCTGGGCAAGCAGCTCAAGCCGGTAGCGATGCTTTCCATGCTGGAATTCATCAACACCACCGTTATGAACAATGACCGTACCGATGCAGAAGCCGGCACATGGGTATACTTTGATGAGATTTACCTGCTTTTGCGTGATGAGCAGAGCGCAGTCTTTCTCAACGAAAGCTGGAAGAGGTATCGCAAATACAATGCATTCGCCACCGGCATCACCCAAAATGTGACGGATTGTACGGCAAACCCTACCGCGCGTGCCATCCTTTCTAACAGTGAATTTTTGGTTTTGATGCGCCAGACAAGAGATATTGACAGTATTACGGAAATTTACAATCTGTCTGCCTCTCAAGCGGAATACCTGAAGCTGGCCACAGCCGGACACGGGCTTTTGAAAATGGGCAACAATATGATTCCCTTTGAAAATACGCAACCCCAAACAGGAAAAGTGTATAAACTGATCAGCACCAAACCGGGAGAAAGGAAGAAGCAAGAATGATTTTGCATAAAGAAAAGGCGGGTCGAAGCCCGCCTTAGAGTCAGTGGCAGTTTAGTGCTGCCAGATATTGTTTTCCAAATCACGCAGACGCGCTTTGTAGTCGTTAATAAGCGCCTGCGTGTTTTCTGTATCCGGGAAGCTGACAATATAGCCATCCTCGGATTCGTGAAAACCGACAAGACCCGCCAGCCCTGCCATCTCCGCAACCTTGACCAAGGTGTGGTAATCATACTCGCTGTTGTTTATGTATAAAATCATGGGGTTCTCCTAACTGCCGTCATTTGTTGCAGATTTGTTCTACAAACTGGAATTTGTCATATTCCCATCACATAGATTTGGCAGGGATTCCATTTATCCCATAATGTAGGAAATACTTCAAACTCCTTAAAACCGATAGAAATGTAAAACCGATTTGTATCGTCATAGGATTTATATTTCCCCATTTGAACAGTTTTAACCTGTATAAATGAATAACCCATTTCTTTTGCAGCCTTTTTCGCACGGTTAAAAAGTTCTTTTCCGATTCCCTTGCGGTGATATTCTTTTAAGACGCCCATAACCGCAAGCTCAACTGTATCTTTTCCCGTTTCTTTGAGATACAAAAATCCCAAGTCTTTTTCGTTTTCCATGGCACAAAAGAAGACTTTCCCTGCGCTGTCGCGAATATATTCTTCTCGTGCCTCGGGGATTCCAAACCATTCAGGCAGTTCTTCTAATATATTTCTGGTTATGCTCTTTTTATCCTCATCATTTGCTATTTGAATGATATTCATGTCAAAAGTTCTCCTCCACAAATCCCGATTTTTCGTTCTCTGCGACTTCCCGATAAACGGGAAATTGTGATGCAGAAAGTCTTTAGCAAGCCTGTTGAGCTGCTGTTCTATCAATCGAAAGTGAAATGCTATTTGTTGGCATACAAATGGCAACCTTTTACATGGTCATTGACAATCCCTATTGCCTGCATATAGGCATATATAATTGTACTACCAACAAACTTAAATCCAAGCTTTTTTAAGTCTTTACTAATTTGGTCTGAGAGTGCAGTCCTTGCGGGTATATCAGTTTCAGTTTGGAAATGATTGAGAATTGGCTTACCATCAACATAAGACCATATAAACGAATCAAAACTGCCATACGATTCTTGGATTTTTATAAACTGTTGAGCATTTGTTATTGCTGATTTGATTTTTAATCGATTACGAACAATGCTGCTATTTTGCATTAGCTCTTCTATTTTTGCATCATCATACAGCGCTACTTTTTTGCAGTCAAAGTTATCAAAAGCAATTCTAAATGCCTCTCTTTTGTTTAGTATTGTCAGCCACGATAGTCCTGCCTGCATACCTTCAAGTATTAACATCTCAAATAATTTATTCTCATCGTGAACGGGCTTTCCCCATTCATTATCATGATACTCTTTATATAAGTCGGTAGTTGCCCATGAACATCTTTGTATCAATTCTTCCATAAGTTTCTCCTCCACAAATCCCGATTCACTGTCCATCTGCCCTGTAAACCACATCAAAATATTCGCAGACGCACTTCGTGTTTTCGTCAAAACCCATGCTGATTTTCTCACACGCTGTGGCAAACGCTTGCGGTGGGCTTTCTTCCACACGGCAAGGGTGCCGTTCCCCTCGGCGGCGGCACAGTCTGCCGTCACATCTTCAAACGGGACAACTTCCACCTTTGTGGTGCGGGTAATGCAGCGCGGCTGCATATCGCTGTCCAGTACGACCGTGTAATCACCCGTGCGCGGCAGCAGCTGCATCTGGGCTTCAAACAGGCTGAGCAGCCCGGTGTTGGCGCTTTTTTTGCCGCAAAGAATGTTGTCCAGAATTTCATCGGTGCCGTTGCTGTCGTAAAAACAGACATTGTTTATTCGTCGGCAGAAAGCTGATACTGTCCACACATACGCGACACTCATTCCCTATCCTATGGTGCGTTTTGTACTTCTTCAGTTCGCTGCGCCATACGTTTACCAATGCTTCTTTTGTAGCGACATCCGTTAGCCTTATAGTTTGAACACCCAAAGAAATCGCCATACGGACCGCTTCTTCGCACAAGCCGCCCACCGCATAACGGGCAGGTATATTGTTCCTTGCGCATAGCCCCTCCGTAAACTTCATCGATTTCTTTTACAAAGACCGACTCGTTTTCTTTAAGAGCTACAAGCCATACTTTTTTCTTTGCGCGTGTAATTGCAACATAAAACAGACGGCGTTCCTCTGCAAAAGGATAATGATCGCAGTTATCAAGGAGAAGCTGCAAAATAGGGGCATCTGCAATTTGACTTGGAAATCCCATGCCGTATGCCTTGGTATTCAGCAAAAACACATAGTCAGCCTGTAAGCCTTTTGAACCATGTACTGTCATAAAGGATATTTGCAGATCCGTGCGTCTGGCAAAAGACACATCCGTTCGTCCAAGTGCAGCATTGTACTGATAGGAAAATTGGCGATGTCCATCCAAAATTTTTATGTCAAATCGGTATCTTCCGAGAAATAGTACCGAACTCCCCTTTGGAAGTTCTTTCAGCCTTTCAGCTAGAAATTCAATAGCGTAGATATCTGTATATCCCATGATTTTTTCCATAGAGAATCCGTGATCCGCTATGGCACTGCGCAGATGCTTTTGTTTCTGTTCCGGGTTCTTCATAATGAAACTACTGCTAACAGAGATCAAGCTCTGCGGAAATCGGTATGTTGTTTCAATTCGACTGATTTCCGCGGCACCCCAGTATTTTTCAAAATTGAGTATAAAACCAATATCACTGCCGCTAAAGCGGTAAATACTTTGCCAATCGTCCCCTACGCAGAATAAACGGTAATCCTTTTGCTGGCGCATTGCATCAAGCAGACGATAACGAGCCTGCGAGATATCCTGATACTCGTCAATGATTACATAGTTATACGAGTGTGCGAACTGTCCATGCTGAACGTAATCCGATGCTAAATTGATCATGTCATTGAAATCAATCTCATTGCGAGAGCAAAGCATAGACTGGTAGTTGTTATAAACTGGTTCGATCAGGTCCTATCGCGGTATTGATGCTTGGTAGGTTTTGAAAACTACGGTTTCTACTGCGAACTTCCTCCAGTGAGCAGTCATTGCTTTTGGCTAAGGTAATAACGGTTCCAAATAGCTCCGCCACCCGATCAAGTTTTTGATTCTCTGTGCCACTGATATCTGCCCACATATCTTTGGCAGACATAGGCGTAAAAACTACACCAGCTTTTTTAAGCCGTTCTTCTAATCTGGGCAGAAGTTGTTCTTCGAGCTTTTCATACGCATAGACTTCAATCATGCGCGTTCCGTTTTTTCGGTGCAGTTCACGCTTCCATTGGATTCCCTCCTGATAAGTTTGCGCTGCTGACATTCCGTTTGTACCTGTAAAATAGGGCGGGACATTCCCCTGCCTATTGATGCCGAAATATTCTATATACAGGTCATAATTTGGCAGATAAAAATCAGGATGATACTGTCCAAACTCGGAAGTCCTTGTGTCAATCGGATATTCTTGCTCATATACATAGGTAATTCCGTTTTGCGTCAGAAAATTCGCAATATCCAGCTCACCATAGCTTTTCACCGTTTCCTTTTTAAGGGTTACAGGCGGGTTATATTTTAGATAGGAAAGATACTCATCTTCTGTTTGGAAGTCAAATTCTGTTTTTTGCCCTGCCCCACTATAAGTTAGATATATACACAATTTTTTTAGGTAGTCGGTGTCTTGCGTCAATACATCCAACTGTTTACGAACGAATTGCCGAATATCTGTAGAGTGGATTTTGGGCTTTTTCCCTTGCACGGTTGTAATAATATCCAGTCCAAGTTTATGAAAAGTCTGCGCAGCAATCGGCTTTCCCATCTCTTTATGTAATCGTTCGCTCATTTCTGCGGCGGATGCATTGGTAAACGATAGAACCAGGATATCATCCGGCATACATATTTTCTTTTTCAGCAGGTATTTGACATAGCCGACAATGGTCGTGGTTTTCCCGGTACCAGCCCCCGCAAGAACGAGATGATTATGGACTTCTTTTGTAATGCATCTCATTTGTTGATTATCCAGCATTTTCCCCTCTACAGGCAAAATCAACTTTGCGGCATCTGCAGCTTTCTGATTTGCCAGCCAGTCATTAAACGCTTGCAGCTTGGATGGGAGATGCTCATAAACTTCAATAAACTGCGGTGCTAAACTGCGAATTTTGCGCCCGGACAAACCAATAGAAAATAGTATGCTTCCTGTTTTCTTTTTAGCAGAACAATATGTCGAGTACCATTTATCTTGAAAATTCTTGCCCAAACAAGGATCCAGAAAATTTTGCTGCGAATCCCAGAGGCATTTTTCTTCTTGCAGTGCTTCATCCATTTGCAAAAGGAGTGTGTCATCGTCCAAATTCTCCGGTAGAACCGTATCTGCAATAGTTGATAGCATTCTGCTCCAAAAGTCCATGACAACACCTCCAAGAAATGCTTTACACAATCATTATACCATCCGGCAGAACGGATTGCCACCATTTATCTTGTTGTAATAACCAAATCACATCTCCACAGAATACCTGCATAATTCAAGGCAAGGATCGCAAGTTATGGTTTGAAGATGGGCGATGGTTTGTGGCGGCGAAGGTGGTCAACGAAAAAATCCCCGCAGCAATCACGCCGCGAGGATTTACACGCTATGTCTTTAGTCTAAAGAAAACCACGATCACTTGCCTTGTGCCTTGTTCCACGCAGAGGGCATCCACGGATACCGCGCTTCTGTTTCCAGATTGTACTGCTCAAGATTCTTCATCTGGTCTACAACATGGGGTACATTCATTCGCAGTACCAGCGCCTCGATGATTTCCTTCCCCATATCTGCCATTTCCAGACGAGTTTTCTCGTCCGGAATGGCGCTGGTGGAGGCATGGTCCCCGTTTTCTTGGAAACAATATCCGATGGCACCACTTTGATAGGCAAGACCGAACAAGTCATTAAAGGGTGCGCAGCTCTGCTGCCCCGGATGGAAAAACTCTGTCGTGCAGGGAACATCGTCCAGCCGACCCATAATCCGGTAGCCGGCAACAAACACAGAGTCCATCCGCTTCATAACGCCAACCGGGTCTGTCTGAATCTTATCCATCATAAAGAGATCCGCCGATTTATTGAAGAGCTGCATACACATATCCATATAAAGAATGGGTACGCCTGTTTCGTCATAAAAGTCGCGGAGCATCGGGCAGATCGTCATATGCGCAGGACCGTGGAAGCTAATATAGATCTGCCGCTTAAAGCCCTGCCGCAATAAGCTGCGCGCGATTGCACCCAAATAGTCGATCCCCTGCCGAACGCTTACCTGCACGGTTCCGCGTCCGCTTGCCGTAGCGCCTGCATAGAAGTACGGAAGCCCGGTCAGCAGCAAGGCATCACACGCCTCAGCCATTTTCAAGCCGATAGCTTCGCTGACGACGGTTTCACAGTCCAGCGGCATACCGCCGTGCATTTCCGTTGTACCCACCGGTACAATGATAATGTCGTTTCTTTCTAAGTACTGCTGGACTTCGCTATTGAGCATCCGTCCCAAGATTCGTGTACGCATTTCCATAATGAATACCCCTTACTGCTGATTTGCGGTTTTTGCTGCTGCGATTTTCTCACGGGTCGCATCGTCAATGTTCCACACGAACTTGAATGCTGCCCAAGAACCAAGCACAAACAGAGCAGGAACCAGCAAAGCCAACATCTTGATACCGCCCAAGGCTGCAGCGCTTTGGGTTGCCGCACCGACCTGATAACCGGTCCAGCCGAGCATCAACACGCCCAGGGAAGAACCGATCGTGGTGCCGATACGGCGGGACAAAGAGAATGTACCATAGATAGAGCCTTCCGTGCGCTTGCCGGTAAGGTATTCGTTATAGTCAATCGCTTCCGCAACCAGACCCCACTGCATCTGAACCGACAGCATACCGAAGCAAGAGGCAGCGCTGCTCCATATTGCATATACCCAGACATTTAGCGTTACACAAGACATAACACCAAACAGAGCAATATACAGCACCGAGCTGATCAACAGACCGTAGCGAATCAGTTTAACCAGACCGGTCTTTTTTGCAATCTTAGGTGCGATACCCATAAGAACCAGACTCAGCGGAAGCGACAGCATAGAAGCCGTAGACATCATAGCCATTGAACCCAGAACGTCCGCATACATATAGGTGCCAACGCTGCCGGTAATTGCCTGCATGGAGCAAAGGAACAAACTGTGGATGCACAGTGCCAGGAAAGCGCGGTTGTGCTTAAACACTTCCAAAATGTCGCTGAATTTGATGTTGTCTGTATTGCCCTCAGCATTGATAACATTGAGGTTGCGTTCTTCCGTCCAGAAATAGTGGAGGAAGCACAGAACCATACCAACCAATGCTAAGACGGTGATTCCGATACCATAGCCCTTGGAATTGTCACCGAACACGGCGATAATGATGGGAAACAGCATCGAAGCCAGAATACCGAAAATCGTGGAGCAAATACCGCGTGCAGAGGAAAGCTGGGCGCGCTCTTCGTCCGTATTTGCCATGGCCGACAGCAGAGAACCCATAGGAATGTTCAGCATGGTGTAGAAGCCTTCATACAGGATCTTGCACACAAACAGAACCGCAATCATCGTTACGCCCTCAAAGTGGGTCGGCAGGGTCCACAATGCGATAGCCGAAATACACATCATAGGCGTGGCGCGCAGGATCCAAGGGCGGAACTTTCCTTTCTTGTTATGGTGCTTGGCAAAAACCTTGTCCATCAAGGCACCCATCAAGGGGTCGTTGACCGCGTCCCAAATGTTCCAAATCAAGAGCAAGGTCGCAAGCACCGCACTGTTTACTCCTAAGATATTCAAGCAGTACCGCGTAAAAAACGTGCTCATGAGCATAAATGTCATTACGCCGCCTGCGTCACCGCAGCCGTAGCCTATTCGGTTTTTAAGGGTAAGACCGCTTTTGTTATTCTTTGCCATACTAACATCTCCTTCTGTTTTTTGCCTCGTCGGCACAACCTTCGTTGAGCTTATTATAGCAAATCAGAATTATAATAAATATGGCAAACATCGCAATATATATGGCAAATGTTGCAGATATGTGGTATAATCCCAACAAATGTATTGAACGAAAGGAACATCTTCTATGGATAATGACAATTCACAAATCAAGCCGAATTTACCAAACACACCCTCAGGTCGAAGCAGCCAATATTCTGCAACTGATTATCGCCGTTATTTTTGCCAGCAAGGTATGACACTTCATGACTTGTATAACAGGCTCAAAATGTACGACCCTTACGCGCAATTTCATGCTGACGAAAACTCTGCGCAGGACCCCGTCTGTCTACACAGCCACAGTTACTATGAACTGATTTACTGCCTGCAAACGGTCGATGTGTCGTATCTGGTTGGTCCGCAGCATTATTTCCCGCAAAAAGGCGACTTGATTTGCATCTTGCCGGGTGTCAGCCACAGACCGCTGTTTTCAGAAGGAATGTCCGGCAGCTTTCGCAGAATCGTCCTTAATCTGAACACCGAATTTGTGGCACGTCTTTTCCGTCAGTATGCGGCAGCGACACCGGAGGATGTATTGGGTTCGGCTTTGATACGCCCCCGCCCGGAAATTTCCGCAAATCTCCAACAGATGTTTGAGCGCGGCGTCGAACTTTCCGCTGAAAACACCTCAAAGCTGGAGATGATTGCGGTAGTTTTACAAATTCTATCCACCTTGGAAAAAACGTCCTACCACCGCAGCACTCGCATCAAGGCATCTGATCGCAATGATATTTTGGATGAGCTGATCCAATATATTGACCGGAATTTCTCACAAAAGCTCACGCTTAACAGCGTAGCGGAGCATTTCTTTGTCAGCCCAAGTACAATCAGCCATATTTGCAGCGACCGCTTGCAAGCCAGCTTCTATCAGTTTGTCCAGCAACGCCGCCTTGCAGAAGGACAGCGCCTGATTCTGAATGGCTTGTCGATGGAGGAGGTTGCCGCGCAAACCGGATTTTCCAATTATCAGAATTTCTATCGTGCCTTCAAAAAAGCCTATGGCATTTCCCCCAAGGAATACCGCCAGCTTCTGACACAATAGCCCTTGTATGAAAAAAAGCAAAAGTGTCCCTCCTTTTTTAGGTGCGACACTTCTGGCATAGGAACGCATCCATTCTTTGTTACCCCCGCTGTATCACCCGATACAGCGGTATTTTTATTGTCAAAAAAGGAGTTATTGCAATGTCTAACGAAAACAAAATCCGTATTCTGTATGTTCAGCCGGGCAAGTATCCGGAGGAACGGGTCATTGAGCACACCCTCGCGGCTATGCAGACCCTTGTCGGCGGCGACATTGAAGCCGTGTACCCTTGGAAGGATAACGCCTGTATCGTTTGTGATGACGAGGGAAAGCTGAAACACAAGCCCTTGAATCGTCTGCTGGAAGATTATGATGTGCTTTCCGGGGATTTCTTTGTCTGCGGTCTTGGAGAAGATGATTTTACCAGCCTGACCGACAAGCAGCTCCGGCACTACGAAAAGCTGTTTCGTGACCCGGAGCTGTTCTTGCCGACCCCCATTGGCATTATGCCAATGAAATGCACCCCTGATCAGTATAAACGCCTGATGCAGGAGCGCAGCGCCGCCAACCGTGGGGAGCGCTGACTATGGAGTATAAGCGCAAGCGGCTGATACGCGCGGCATTGCAAAAAGCCGAAACCAAGCGCAAGAAGACGGCGCGGCAGGCAGAATCCGCAGCAAATACCGAGCAGCAGACGCCGGAGGAATACGCCCAGACGGTTGTTTCCGAAAAAGCCATACACACAGCGGAGAACTTGCAAAGCAAGGCGCTGGACACTGGACGAATCAGCTACCGTCAGTTCCGGATTTTACAGGAAAAGCACCAGTGTGTGCCAACCGCACACGCCGTCCAGCCCGCTGAAACAGAAAATACCCCCTTGACGCAGAGTGCCGACCGGCGAGAAGCATTCAAACGCCAGCGCTTTCGGCAAAAGGCGCTGGATAAGCGGGAAATCAAAACGCCCGATTCCTACCGCGACAAAATGCAGGCGCTGAAACGCCAACACCTCACGCGCGAAACGGTGCGTCGCCATCTGCAAAAGCAGACGGGCAGCGCGGTCCTTGGCAGCGGCGTCAGACTGCCCGATACCGTCCCAGTCTTTTCCGGTGGCGGCATTAAGCAAGCTGCGCTGGGCAGAGTTCGCACGGTGCTGCAAGCTGCGTGGCTGCGGCTGAAAGCGGTGCTGACGCGCACGATACGCCGCGCAGCCGGCTCGCTGTTGGCCCTGCTGGGCGCGGGCGGCGTGGTGCTGTTGCTGGCAATGGTCATTGGCGCGGCTGCGGCGGTGATCGGCTCACCGATGGGTATTTTGTTTGCCGATGAATCCGGCG
>OQVT01001235.1_pt1 | contig 15934 bp, 17 predicted proteins | sample 1691561 | NCBI WGS metagenome assembly OQVT01 (sample SAMN03418260, study PRJEB22391) | human gut metagenome | biome: human-gut; feature: organic feature; material: feces | host: Homo sapiens | place: Tanzania | collected 2013-01 | reverse complement strand
GGGCGCTACCACCACCACCATCCCGTACTCCGACCTGTACATGGGCCTGAAGACCAGCGTTGCCGACGGTCATGAGAACCCCTGGGTCAATGCTCATGTGCCATAAAGTAACATACAAGAATTGATAGACAGCAACCCACTATTCCGTTATTATCTTACGCACACACTTTGTAACTTTTTCGTTAAGCCTATTGACTCTGATACTTCGGAAGAAATATAATATAGTCGCTACTTAGCTAACCTAAATAGCGAAACTAAAGAGAGGCGACGATATGAATAACAAATATGTCCAGCAATTCAAAAAAGGCTCTCTGGAAATGATACTCTTATGCCTAATCGGACGCAAGGAAACTTATGGATATGAAATTATAACCGAATTGAACAATAGTGCGTCTGTTTTGGGATATGCGAAAGAGGGAACCATTTATCCCATTTTGTATCGTTTACAGGAAGCAGAACTAATCAAATGCCGGTTGGCTCCGGCTGCGGCAAATGGCGGCTCAAAAAAGTATTATTCTTTAACGGATAAAGGCAGGAATGTACTTGATGAACTAATCTTATTTTGGTCAAGCTATGAAAACTGCGTAAATGGCTTTATAGAAAGTTATCAACAAGCGAGGGTGTCCAAATGATAAATTTAAATTTGTTAGGGATTTCTTCCGGCTGATTTTTAGCCATATCAATCCATCGTTGGCATTCTGGGATACGGTAAACACTGGCTTCGCTATTTGGGTATCGTCTGTATTCAGCTATGAGTTTCTCCATATACAAAATCCCATCATTTATATGGCCTAAGTATAAATGAGTCATCGCAACAGTTCGGAGTCTCAAAACGGGGGCATACCCCTGAGTTAATTTATAATTCGTATCCAGTGTATTCTTAATTAAATTCTCAGGAACGCCCATGTCTTCAAACCACTGTAGTCCACCTGTGGCAATAAGTTGCAACATATCCTGTACATCTAAAGAGAATTCCTCTTCGGTTCTATCAAAACTTCCCCAGCCCAATCTCGTTCGCTTTCCTAAAAATTGAATCTCGATGGATATGCTTAGATTAAGGATGGCAGACGGAATGTATAGGGGCTGAGATGCAATATCACAACTCATGTATCCAGCTTTTATCTTGAATTGCAGAAAATGCAAAATATCATTTTGTTCCCGAAGAAGCGTATTGGGTTTGATAAATCTAAATCCGTTTTCCTGATTAAATTGCTTAAACTCATTCCGTATTATTTTTCGTTTTTCGTTAATAGACAGTTCGCTCATTTCAAATCCTCATATCACAATTATTTCGACAGTATTATAAGTGCTTACTGCTGTGGTTACTTTTTAATATCAAACCAAAACTCAACGCCGTTTTCGTGATTTATTACTCCGTAATCGAGTCCGTAAAGCCTTTGAATTGCGCTGACTATCGAAAGTCCCAAGCCGTATCTGCCCTCACTTCGGCTTCTCGACTTATCTGCTCGATAAAAGGCAATCCAAATTTTATCTATATCCTCGTCGGCTATCGGCTTGCCCGTGTTAAAGACGGAAATTCTGTATCTGTCTCCCAAATCAGTGCTTGAAACAACAATTTGCTTTTCTCCGTCTGCGTGTGACACGGCATTTGAGATATAATTGTTTATAATCATTTCCGTTTTCACTCTGTCGCCGACAACCCTTGTGTTTTCAGGGATTTTGTTTGTAAAGGTTATACCCTTTACACTTGTTTTGATAGAATTTGCGTCTGCGTAATCGTCCGTCAAAGCGGAAATATCAAAGTTTTCATCCTTTAGCGTAACATTTCCCGACTCATACATTGAAAGCTCCAAAAGCTGCAGTACAAGCGTGTTCATTTTTTCGGTTTCTCCGACAATTACATCGCAATATTTTTTTGCCGACTCGGTTTCGCCGTTTTCAATCATCAGCGACGCACCCTCGGAATATCCTCTTATTATAGAAATCGGAGTTTTCAGCTCATGAGAAACGTTTGAAATGAAATCCTTTCTGATTTTTTCAAGCGTTTTTTCTTTTTCAATATCCTTTAGAAGTCTTTCGTTTTTACTGTGCAAATCATCAAGCGTTTCATTAAGCGAATCGGACAGGTGGTTGATACTCGACGAGAGCACGCTCAATTCATCATTACCCGTAACCTCGCATTTCTCGGAAAAATCCATTTCCGCCATTTTTCCCGTTACCTCGCTCATTTTAATAAGCGGCTTTGTGAATTTACCCGAATAAAAATAGATAACGGCCATCGCCGCAAGCATTGCGACAACGCTTGTAACGCTTGTAATCATAACTGCAATATCAGCCGTGCGGTCAACGTCGTCCTTACGGGAATACATTTCAATTTCCTCGCCGCCCGAAAGGTGTGAGCCGTAAACTATATACTGTATATTTTCGTTTTCAATCGTCTGAATTTCAAAAAATGAGCCGTCGTCATAGTCCTGCCGCTTTGAAACGGTAATTTTACCCTTTGACGAGAAAATGTCAGTCGTACCGAAATAAAGCGGATCGCCGTTTTGAGAATAAATATCAATGGAAAAGCCGTATTTCTTTTCAAGCGAGCTCAACTGCGATACATAATCGCCCGCATTAAAATCAAAGGTGCTTATTTCATTTTTAACATCAATCATAGAACGCTTTTCGTTCTTTGCGTAAATCGTCGGCAAAAGGAAATTGTTAAGCGACAAAATAAGCAGTACGGCAACAACCACGACTGCCCCGACCTGCAAAAACAGTCGGGTGCGGATGCTTATTATCTTTTTACTCTGCTTATTATTCATCGGAATTCTCCTGAAGCTTATATCCGACCGCATAGACGGTTTTCAAATGCGCCTCTCCCCACTCGCCGAGCTTTGTGCGAAGCCTTGCAACGTGCGTGTCAACAGTTCTTATATCTCCGAAATAATCATAACCCCACACATCGTCAAGCAACTGTTCACGGCTGTAAACCCTGCCGACAGCCTGCGAAAGCTTTTCAAGTATCTTAAATTCCTTGACGGTAAGGTCAATTTTCTTACCGTCAAGACGAACATCAAGGGCCTCAGGGTCAATGACAAGCCCCCACAACCCCTCTTTTTCGGACTTCAATGCACCGTTACGGCGAAGCAATGCCTCCACCCTCTTAACAAGCACGACGGGAGAAAACGGCTTTGTAACATAGTCATCTGCTCCCGAATCAAAGCCTGTTATCTGGTCAAAATCCTGACTTCTTGCGGTCAAAAGCATAATCGGAACATCCGAGGTACTGCGTATTCTGCGGCAGACTTCCCAACCGTCAAGCTCGGGCATCATAATATCAAGAATACAAAGTGCAACGTCCCTGTTTTTATTAAAAAGCTCAAGTGCTTTAGCTCCGTCCTCAGCCTGCAAAACGGTATAGCCTGCCTTTTCAAGAAAATCCGAAACAAGACTTCTGATAAGCTGCTCATCATCTGCAACAATGATTTTTGACATAAAAATACACCGCCTTTTCTGTTAAATTGTAACACAAAGGACAGTGTTGTTCAATATTATTTAATGTACTTTTTAAGCTGCGTCTTTTCAACCGCTATAAGCAACGGAATTCCTGCGGCATAGCACACGACAAACTCGCCGAGGCCGACCCAAAGCGCCTGAATAAGATAGCCGTAAAATGTAAAGCCCTCGGGAAGAAAGGCTGTAATCTCCGCACCGACAATAAGTGCGTTGCTGATTACGGGGAACAGCGGTGCCAACACGGATATACCTTTTACCTTGACATTTCTTGTCTTATAGGAAAGAAATGCGGCAACAAGCGTTGCAAGAGTTCCGCAGATAATATCAATCATACCGTACGGGCTTCCGAGATTTCCCAAAAAGCAGCCGATTGTAAGTCCGGGAATTGCTGCCGGAGTGAGTGCTGCAAGCACCGTAAGAGCCTCCGAAAATCGAAACTGAACAGCTCCGTAAGCAAGTCCGACCGATGATGCGGCGTAAGTCAATGCGGCGTAAAGTGCGGCAATTACCGCACCCGAAACGAGTGTGTAAACCTTTTTGTTTTTCATATTCAATTCTCCTTAGTTTTGATTGACACAAAGTGCCGGTCAGGATGGTTACGAACTGACCGCTTCGCTTGAAGCAATGAAATGATACAGTATATTCCCTGTTTTGTCAAGGCTCAGACATAAAAACAGACTGTAAAAGCAGCAGTTTTACAGTCCGTTGATATATTCCGTTTTCAGTTGAGCGTAAACTCAACCGTTTTTGTTTCGCCGGATGCAAAGGTAAGCGTTTCGGTTTTGTCGGAAAGTCCGCAGGAAAGCTTTATCGTTTGCTCAATATCGGAGGTTACGGTTACCTGTGCGGTTTTTGCGTTCACGTCCCATTTAAGCGAGTCAACGGTGGCACGGGTTCTTGCCTTTATGCCCGTTATCTCGCCTGCGTCAAAGCCCGACTCAAACAGCGCCGGAAGCACCTCTATCTCATTTGTGTTTGAATAAACAAGCGCTTCATTGACAATTCCGAGGTAGCCTATTGCAAAATCAGTACAATAACAGCTTCCTTGGTCGTAGTCGTGGTTTGTCATAAGAGAATTATATCTGATTTTATGGTTTTGAAGCTTCAAAAGAGCCGAAGTGATACTTGCTCTGTCCTTGAGCCTTGCCGCAATAAGCGAACGGTGGACAAGTGCGTGGCTTGCCTCATTCTCCGAAGTTCTGTTATCAATCGCCTGTATGCAAGCCTGCTTGAGCTGTTCGTCGTTCTGCGTTTCAAACAGCGGCCATACACAGTAAAGGTGGCTTAAATGTCTGTGCTTGTTGTTCTCGCTGAACTGATTGCACGCCCATTCCTTGAGTGCTCCCGTCTCGTCATAGAGATACGGCGGAAGCTTTTTGAGCATATACTCCCACCTTGCCGTATCCGTTTCGGGTGCAACATCCTTTACAACGCTCAAAAGCATATTTATATTATCCCTGCATGCGGCAATGTCAATAGCCGTGTTTGCATCGGACGGAGACGGATAATTTGACGGGTTGTTTTCGGGAGAATAGCTCGGCAAAATGCAATAATATTCATTATCGGCAAGCTCCGTCTTACCCGCTTCGTAATGAATATCCCCGTTTGAGTCGGTGTAATACTCGGCGGTCATAAGCTGTTCCCAATAGTTTACAGACTTAATCAGAAGCGGCATAAGCACATCTTCTTCAAGCTGCAAGTAACCCCTTGCTTTAATCGCTTCAATATCGCTGTCCGTAAGGTCGTCGGCAGTCGTCGAAAGCACGGATTTGAGCTTTTCAAGGTCTATTTCGTCGCTTAGCGGAATTCGTATATTGCCGTAGCACTGCAAGGTTTCATACAGCGGCTGAATCATCCAGCTTGAGCCTGCATTCCAATATCTGAACGGATACGGATAACACGTTTCTGTGATTACCGCCTTGTCGCCGTCGGTATTTACGGGAGCCTGTATTGCATCGGTAAAACCGTGGGTCGCAAGAGCGTTTTCCTCCCAGTCGGGCAACTGACGGAGTATAAAATATGTATAGCCTATCGGCGAAGAGGAAATATTGCCCGTGTTCATTGATGAGGTCTGTAAATTAACATTTGCGTCCATTGTATATTTACTGCCCCAGCCCGTGTTCCATTCTCCTGTCCACATACCGTAAAGGCGTGAGGTAGAATATCCGCTGCAGCAGAGGTATGCGTATCTGCCTGCATAGTACGAACGCTGGCTCAAAGCGGAATTGAGCTTTTTCTTAAATCGCTGCGAGCGTAAAAGTGATTCGTTTGACTTGTCGGAGCTTCCGTCCTTCAAAGTAAGCGTTACTGCGTCAAACTGCGGCTTATATATTGCAAGGTGTGCTTGGAGTGCAGAATCATAGCTGAATTTTCCGTCAGCCGTATATTTTTTTGCAAAATCAGTCGCTCTCTCATAAAGCGAATTTACAAGCGAATAGTCTGTTTGAGCGTCAAAGTCGGAATATTTACCCATATTGTAATCCCTGCCCGTAACGGTTATGAGATAAACGCTGTCCGCTTCGCTTACGGTAACCTGCGGTTGAGTGTCCGAAGCATATTGCTCATCGGAGGACTTGGCTTTTTCCGAAAAATCGAGCGTACCGCCGTCCGTTACAATATATGTAAGAGTGGCATAGCCGCCGTTTTTAAGCTCCGAGTTTTCATAGTCGGGATAATGTACGACAAAGGCAAGATATCCCTTGTCCCCGTCGGCTGTCTTTTTGTATCTTATATTTACCTCGTCGCTCTTTGAATAGTTCGCAAGAGTGGAAATATCGTCATAGCTAAGCGTAACGGTTACAGGTGTATTTTCACTTGACTTTTCGATTTTAGTGACGGTTACACAGTCGGCAAGAGAGGTAAAGGTCGTCCTCTCCCAAGTACCGTTTTTATCGGTGTATCTCACGCCGACCTGAGCCGTTTCATAGTCGGTATAGCGTACATAGTCCTTTGTGCGGTGCTTCTGCGAGGAAATACGCAACTGACCGCCCGGATGGAAGCGGTAGACATCGTCATAGCTTGCATTGTCAACTATATCCTCGCCCTTAACAATGCTCTGCTTCACCGTTTCAAGCTCGTGTGCCGTATCGGGACAGGTTCGGGCGTTTTCGTTAGGCATAATGAAATGCATATTCTGGTAGATAATCGTATCGCTGTACGGACTTCCGCTTGTGATAAAGCCTTCAAGACCGTTACCGCCGACCATTCCCTGCCGCCACGACTTTGTCTTATTTGTCTTTTTGTCGGAAAGCTGTGTGTAAGAGGTCGAATATGAGATTTTCTCATTATCCTTAAACACATCGCTTATATCGGGCGTTTTTGCACAAGCGGTACACGAAACACAGACCGCCGCCACAAGAGCCGCCGAAATCAACTTTTTCATATTTTTCATTTCCTCACCTCTAAAAAAGTTTATCAAAAATTACTTGTGCGACAGCACAAGCGGAACGAAGTGACGGCGGCGACAGCCGCAATTTAGTCATTCAATGTTCTCCGAAACGGTCAAAATCTTTGATTTTGTTATCGTTTCGTGAGGTTATTATATCACAAATTTTTTTATAATACCATAAATATTTTTTTACAAAGCTTATTGACTTTATCAAGGTAAAGTGCTAACATATTAGTACGACAGAGTAAAGGAGCTATCGCAATGGCAGATTTCAGAACAGAGGCAACGGATCGCCTTTTCCAAACCTTTCTAAATCTTGAAAGTCTTGACGACTGTTATAAATACTTCGACGACCTATGCACAAAAAAGGAAATTATCGATATGGCGCAACGTCTTGAAGCCGCTATAATGCTTGAAAAGGGAGCAAATTACCTTACTATTTCAAAGCAAGTGGGCATAAGCACCGCCACGATAGGCAGGGTCAGCAACTGTCTGCGCTACGGCTCGGGCGGATATGAAAGCGTAATTAGGAAGCTTGAGGAGAGTGAAAAGAAATGATAATCGAAACCGATAATCTCAAATATGACGAGCAGGCTGTGTTTCTTCTTCGCTCGCTCTATTCAAAATACAGCTACAAGCAATACAAAATGCGTAAATTCGAGGAATACGACCTCTATGTTCGCAACAAGGATTTTTTAATTTCCGACAGCGTAATAACCTTTACCGACACCAACGGCAAGCTTATGGCGTTAAAGCCCGATGTAACCCTGTCGATAGTCAAGAACACTAAGGACTCCGACGGCTCTGTACAAAAAGTCTATTACGACGAAAACGTTTACAGGGTGTCAAAAGGCACTCATTCATACAAGGAAATCAAGCAGGCAGGTCTTGAGTGTATCGGCGACGTTGACACTTACTGTGTATGCGAGGTTTTGAGCCTTGCCGTAAAGAGTCTGATGACGATAAGCGAAAGCTGCGTCGTTGACGTTTCCGACCTTGCGATACTTTTTGCACTTTATGATTATATCGGTCTTTCATACGAGGCAAGAAAAAGAATGACCTCGCTCATTTCCGACAAAAACACCCACGAAATGAAGCGGCTTTGTGAGGATATGTCGGTTTCGGCAGAAAGCACGGCGCTTTTGGAGGAGCTTATATCCTACAACGGCACTCCCGACGAGATTTTGCCGAAGCTCAAGGCTATGGCTGAACGAATAGGCGCACAGGCTGAATTTTCGGAATTTGAAAGCGTTGTTTCATCACTTGACGAGGAGCTTCAAAGCAAGCTGCGTATTGACTTCTCGGTAGTGAGCGATATAAACTATTATAACGGTATCGTTTTTAAGGGCTTTATCGACAAAATTCCCGACAGCGTGCTTTCGGGCGGCAGATACGACTCGCTTATGCAGAGTATGTCAAGAAAATCAAAGGCAATAGGCTTTGCCGTATATATAGATATGCTTGAACGCTTCAATATAAAGGAAAGGGAGTTTGACTATGCTGCGGTTTTGCTCTATTCGGAAAACGACAGCATTTCAAAAGTCAAAAACGCAGCGCAAAGGCTTATAAACGAGTACGGCTGCGTGTTCACGGCAAAAAAGCTCCCCGAAAAGGCAACCTACGGTAAGCTTTTCAAGCTTCAAAACGGAGAGGTGATTTTAATTGAAAACAATGCTTAATGTTGCTCTCCCGAAGGGCAGGCTCGGCGAAAAGGTTTATTCCATGTTTGAAAAGGCAGGCTTCCCCTGCCCGTCAATCAAAGAGGTAAACCGAAAGCTTATATTTGAAAACGAAGAGGCAGGCGTTCGCTACTTCTGGGTAAAGCCCTCGGATGTTGCCATATACGTCGAAAGAGGCGCCGCAGACATAGGCATTGCAGGCAAGGATATTCTTCTTGAATATGAGCCGGATATTTATGAACTGCTCGACCTCGGAATAGGCAAATGCAGAATGGCGGTTGCCGCACCTAAGGGCTTCCGTGACGACGTTCGCAAAACGCTTCGGGTTGCAACGAAATTTTCAAACATAGCTCAAAATTATTACGCCTCACTCGGCAGAGATATTGATATAATACATCTTAACGGCTCAATCGAGATAGCTCCGATTTTAGGACTTTCCGACGTTATTGTAGATATTGTCGAAACGGGTACGACGCTTAAAGAGAACAATCTTGAGGTAGTTGAAACAGTCGTTCCGATTTCGGCAAGGCTTATAGCAAACAAGACGGGCTACAAGTTCAAAACGGCTCAAATTGAAAAGGTTACAAATTGCTTAAAGCAGCAGGTGGAGTGTAAAAATGATTAAGATAATGAAATACGGCGAAGTGCCGAACAGTGAAATTTTTGCCCGTTCCGTTCCGAAAACCGATGTTGCCGGAACGGTTGCCGAAATCATAAAAAATGTAAGAGAAAACGGCGACAAGGCACTTTTTGAATACTGTGAAAAATTTGATAAGGCGCAGCTTTCCTCGCTTGCGGTAACAAAAGAGGAAATCGACGAGGCGTTGAGCCTTGTAGAGCCTGAATTTTTGGAAATACTTGAAAAGGCGGCAAAAAACATCAGAAAATTTCACTCCCGTCAGGTACGCAACAGCTTTATAATCAACGATGAGGACGGAATTGTAATCGGTCAGAAGATAATCCCCGTTGACAGAGCAGGACTGTATGTGCCGGGAGGTACTGCGGCTTATCCGTCAACAGTTCTTATGGACGCCATTCCTGCAAAGATAGCAGGCTGCCGTGAGGTAGTTATGGTAACCCCTCCGACAAAGGACGGCAAGGTAAATCCCGTCATACTTGCGGCGGCATACGTTGCAGGCATTGACCGAATTTTCAAGGTCGGCGGAGCACAGGCAGTAGCGGCACTCGCATACGGAACGCAGAGTATTCCTAAGGTGGACAAAATCGTGGGTCCGGGAAATGCCTTTGTGGCTGAGGCTAAAAAGCAGGTTTTCGGCGTTGTTTCAATCGATATGATAGCAGGTCCGAGCGAGATACTTATAGTTGCGGACGGCAAATCAAATCCGGCATATGTTGCGGCAGATTTGCTCTCACAGGCTGAGCACGACAAAATGGCAAGCGCAGTGCTTGTTACCGACAGCGCAGAGCTTGCAAGAAACGTCAGCACGGAGCTTGAAAAGCAAATTCCGTTGCTTGAACGCCGTGAAATCGCAAGAGAGTCCATTGATGTGAACGGCAAAATAATCGTTGCCGATACTCTTGACGCAGCAATTGAAATCGCAAATGAAATTGCTCCCGAGCATTTGGAGCTATGCGTTGACAATCCGTTTGACAAGCTCGACAGCATACGTCACGCAGGCTCGATATTTATGGGCAGAAATTGTCCCGAGGCTCTCGGCGACTATTTCGCAGGTCCTAACCACACCCTGCCGACAAGCGGAACGGCAAAATTTTCAAGTCCGCTTTCCGTTGACGACTTTATAAAGAAAACGCAATACACCTATTACACAAAGGATGCACTCAAAAAAGTTGCCTTCGACGTTGCGACTTTTGCGAAAAAAGAGGGCTTGACGGCACACGCAAAGAGTGCTGTTATCCGTGTGGAGGACGAGCAGTGAGCAGATACTTTTCAAAAAAATTCAAGGCACTTGTCCCCTACACCCCAGGAGAGCAGCCCAAAGAGATGAAATACATAAAGCTGAACACCAATGAGTCTCCGTTTCCGCCGAGCGAAAGGGCAATGAAAAAAGCAGCCGAAGCGGTTAAAAATCTTCAGCTTTATTGCGATCCCGAGTGCCGTGCGCTTGTAAAAAAGGCAAGCGAAGTCTTTTCAATCGATACAGATGAAATACTTTTCACAAACGGCTCGGATGAAATTCTTAATTTCGCTTTTTCAGCCTTTTGCGACGAAACGCACCCTGCGGTTTTCCCCGACATAACCTACGGCTTTTATCCCGTATTTGCCGAGATAAACCGTGTGCCTTATGAGGAAATTCCGCTAAAGGACGATTTTACAATTTCGGTTGATGACTACATCGGAATAAACAAAACGGTTTTTATAGCAAACCCCAATGCCCCGACAGGTATTGCGTTAAGTCTTAACGACATTGAAAAAATCGTTTCCTCGAACCCCGAGTCGGTCGTTGTTATAGACGAAGCGTATGTTGACTTCGGCACAAAAAGCGCTGTAAGCCTTATCCACAAATACAACAACCTGCTTGTCACGCAGACCTTTTCAAAATCACGCTCGCTTGCAGGCGGACGGCTCGGCTTCGGAATTGCCTGTAAGGAGCTTATCGCAGACCTTAATACAATCAAATATTCCACAAATCCATATAATATTAACTCTCTTACTCAAGCTGTGGGAGCAGGCGTTTTAGAGGATGAGGAATACACAAAAAGCAACTGTAAGACGATAATCGAAAACAGAGAATATCTTACAAAGAAGCTTGAAGCTATGGGCTTTTTCGTTCTTCCGTCAAAGGCTAATTTTGTGTTCGCAAGGCACGACAAAACAGACGGACGTGCACTCTATGAGGCTCTCAAAAGCAAGGGCGTGCTTGTAAGACATTTTGACAGCGAAAGGCTCAGAGACTATAACCGCATCACAGTCGGAACAAAAGAGCAAATAGACATACTCACACAAAAAATTGCGGAGGAATTATGATGATCAATTTGAGAACTGCAAAAATTGACAGAAAAACCAACGAAACCGATATAAAGCTCTCGCTGAATATCGACGGAACAGGCAAAAGCGACATCAACAGCGGCTGCGGCTTTCTTGACCATATGCTGACTCTTTTCGCCTCTCACGGAAAATTTGATCTTGAAATAAAGTGCGACGGCGACACCTATGTTGACGACCACCACACGACCGAGGATATAGGCATTGCTCTCGGGGAGGCTTTTTCGCAGGCTCTCGGCGACAAAAGAGGTATCGTTCGCTACGGGGACACAATTCTTCCTATGGACGAGGCTCTTATTCTTACGGCGGTTGATTTTTCGGGCAGGAGTTGTCTGCGGTACTCGCTTGATATTCCTGCGCAAAAGGTCGGCTCCTTCGACACAGAGCTTGTAAAGGAATTTTTCATCGCATTCACAAGCAATGCAAAGCTCACGCTTCATATAATGCAGCTTGACGGCGAAAACTCACACCACATTATCGAGGGTGCATTCAAGTCCGTCGCAAGAAGCATCAGAGCGGCGGTAAAAATCGACAGCGATTTTGCCGACGAAATTCCGTCCTCAAAGGGTGTGTTATAATGGTTGCAATTATTGATTACGGCGTGGGAAATCTCTTTTCGTTAAAAAGCTCATTTTCCGCTATCGGCGCAGATGCCGTTGTTACAAGCTCAAAATCGGAACTTGAAAGGGCGGAGTCGATTATTCTGCCGGGCGTAGGTGCGTTTTGTGACGCCGCAAAGAAGCTCAAGGACAGCGGACTTGAGGACACGGTTATTTCCCTTGCTAAAGCCGGAAAGCCGCTTATGGGCATTTGCCTCGGTATGCAGCTCCTGTTTGAGAAAAGCTATGAATACGGCGAGCACAGGGGCTTGGGGCTTATTAAGGGCGAGATAAGACCTATCGAAACAGTCATTCCGAAGGGATATAAAATTCCGCATATCGGCTGGAACAGCCTTGAAATTCGAAAACCCACACCGATTTTTGAAAACGTAAAAAACGGCGAGTATGTTTACTTCGTCCATTCATATTATGCCGCCGACTGTGAAAGCTCGGTAACGGCGGTATCAGACTACGGCGCACCGCTTACAGCGTCGGTACAAGCGGGAAATATTTTCGGCTGTCAGTTTCATCCCGAAAAAAGCGGCGAAACGGGACTTAAAATACTTCGCTCATTTGTAGCCTTAGGGGAGGAAAAATAATGTTTATCTATCCTGCAATAGACCTTTACGAGGGCAAGGCGGTAAGACTTTTCAAGGGTGATTACGCACAAATGGAGGTCTTTTCGGAAAATCCGCCCGAGGTCGCAAAGGATTTTGAGAGCTGCGGCGCAACGCACATACATCTTGTTGACCTTGAGGGTGCAAAAAACGGAAAAACGCCGAATTTTGACACGGTTATGAAAATTCACAACACAACTGATATGTTTTGTGAAATCGGCGGCGGAATACGAAGTATGGAAACGGTCGAAATGTACCTTGAAAACGGGATTGACCGTGTAATTCTCGGCACGGCGGCTGTAAATGACAGAAAATTCCTTGAAAGAGCCGTCGGAAAATATAAAGACAGGATTGCCGTCGGCGTTGACATAAGGGACGGCTTTGTCGCAATCAAAGGCTGGACGGAAAAATCGGAGCTTGAAGCGTTTGCGTTTTGCAAAGATATGCAATCGCTCGGCGTTTCGACGCTCATATGCACCGATATTTCAAAGGACGGCGCAATGAAAGGCACAAACCACAGCTTATACAAGGAATTGAGCGAACAACTGAAGATGAACATAATTGCCTCGGGCGGAGTTTCCTCGCTCGATGATGTCAAAAAGCTTCGTGCACTCAATATTCACGGTGCGATAATCGGCAAGGCTTATTATACAAAGGCTATCGATTTGAGAAAGGCGGTTGAGTTGGCTCTGTGATTACAAAAAGAATTATTCCCTGCCTTGACGTCAAGGACGGGCGTGTTGTAAAGGGTGTAAATTTCAAGGGCTTGCAGGACGTCTCATCTCCTGTTGAGCTTGCAAAATATTACACGCAGAACGGTGCCGACGAGCTTGTGTTTTATGATATAACCGCTTCCTCGGACGGCAGAAAGCTGTTTACCGACGTACTTTGCGAAACTGCAAAAAGCGTATTCATTCCGCTTACAGTCGGCGGCGGTATAAACACCGTTGAGGACTTTGACAGAGTGTTAAAATGCGGTGCCGACAAGGTCAGTGTGAACTCCGGAGCTATCAAAAACCCCGATTTAATCTGTAAAGCTGCAAAGCTTTACGGCGACCAATGCGTAGTGCTGTCGGTTGATGTCAAAAGGGTTGACGGCGTTTTCAGAGTTTTTGCAAAGGGCGGCAGAGAAAATACGGGGATGGACGCCATTGAATGGATAAAACGCTGCGTTGCAAACGGTGCAGGCGAGGTCGTTGTCAATTCCATTGACACGGACGGAGTAAAAAAAGGCTTCGATCTTGAAATGCTCGAAAAGGTATGCGATGCGGTAAACGTGCCTGTAATCGCCTCGGGCGGAGCAGGAAAAATCGAGGACTTTATCACCCTTTTCAATACCGTTCCAAAGGTTGACGCAGGACTTGCCGCTTCGATTTTCCATTTCGGAGAGGTCAGTATAAATGACCTGAAAAAAGAGATGAAACGCAATAACATTCCGACAAGGATATAAGGAGAAAGCTATGTTGAACATTGACGAACTTAAATTTGACGAAAAGGGTCTTATCCCCGCAATCGTCGTTGACGCAAAGACGAAAAAGGTCTTGACTCTCGCATATATGAACAGAGAAAGCCTTGAAATTTCGCTTGAAAAGGAGCTTACCTGCTTTTGGAGCCGTTCAAGGAACGAGCTGTGGCTCAAGGGCGAAACAAGCGGAAACTATCAGCACATTGTTTCGGTAACGGCGGACTGCGACAATGACGCTCTTGTCGTTTTGGTCGAGCCCGACGGTCCTGCCTGCCACACAGGTTCATATTCCTGCTTTACAAAGCCTGTTTTCCAAAGTGAGGAGCGTTCGGAATTTTCCTACGAGGGACTTATGGAGCTGATAAGAGGCAGAAAGACAAATCCGCAAGACGGCTCATATACCACCTATCTTTTCAACAAGGGACTCGATAAAATTCTTAAAAAGGTCGGCGAGGAAAGCACAGAGGTAATCATTGCCGCCAAAGCCGAGGACAAAAAGGAAACCGTTTACGAAATTGCGGATCTCGCCTATCATATTATGGTGCTTATGGTTGAAACGGGAATTTCACTTGACGATATAAGAGACGAACTGGCATCACGCCACGTTATCGACCACAAGGTAAAGCAGGAGAAGATGACCTGATGGAGCTTTTTGATTTACATGTTCATTCCGTTTTCAGCGACGGCAGGGACACACCGAGGGATATAGTTATTTCGGCGATTGAAAAGGGTATAAAAACGCTTGGCTTTTCCGACCATTCCTATACAGAATTTGACGAGCGATATTGTATACAAAGGGACAAGCAAGCCGAATACATCCGAACAATTAACGAATTGAAAAATGAATTTTCGGACAAAATAGAAATCCTTTGCGCCACCGAGCAGGATTTTTATTCAACCGCCCCCACGGCAGGCTATGATTATGTCATAGGCTCTGTTCACTATGTTTTGATTGACGGGGAGTACATTCCCGTTGACGAAACCGCCGATATATTAAAGCAAGCGGCAGATAAATATTTTTCGGGCGATATTTTAAGCCTTTGCGAAGCGTATTTTGAAAACGTCGGCAAGGTTTATGAGAAAACCAAGTGCGATATTGTCGGACACTTTGACCTGATAACAAAATTCAACGAGCAGGAACAGCTCTTTGATGAAAACGACCCGAGGTATATAAGAGCCTACCGAAAAGCCGTTGATAAAATAATCACGGACTGCAAGGTGGCAATACCAGCTCCTTCTACGCCCAATCCCATAATGAGAATCAACACCACATCAAGCAATATATTGACTATAGAAGCTGCGATAAGGAAATAAAAAGGTTGCTTAGAATTTCCCAACGCTCTAATCTGACCCGACAGCAAATTGTAGGCTATAGTAAATGGTATAGCTGCAAACTGCAATATAAGAAAGGTGTAGGCATCGTCAAAAACATCGGCAGGAGTGTTTACCAGATGCAATATCTTACCACAGAAGATGCACGACAAGAAGGTTATGACCACAGCTAAGACTATAGCTATGCGGATGCTATTGCTAACATAGGCTCGCATCTTGGCATAATCTTTAGCACCAAAAGCTTGAGCCACAGGAATGGCGAAGCCTGCACACGATCCGTTGCAAAAGCCCATTATCAAAAACATAATACTCGACGATGCTCCTACAGCTGCCAATGCCTCAACTCCAATCCATCTGCCCACAATAGCAGCATCGATGATGAGATACATCTGCTGCAGAATGTAGCCCAACACCAGCGGTATGG
>OQVT01001234.1_pt1 | contig 15936 bp, 9 predicted proteins | sample 1691561 | NCBI WGS metagenome assembly OQVT01 (sample SAMN03418260, study PRJEB22391) | human gut metagenome | biome: human-gut; feature: organic feature; material: feces | host: Homo sapiens | place: Tanzania | collected 2013-01 | reverse complement strand
TGGTCATCTAAGAGAATAGAAGACCCGGCAGCAGAGATTGCCCGCTATGAAGCAGCAAAACAGACTGCAATTGAACAGCTCCACAAGCTTTACAAGAAAGCATTAAAAGAAGTGGGTGAAGTAAATGCACAGATTTTTGATGTGCATGCCATGATGTTAGAGGATGGAGATTATAATGATTCCGTTCATAATCTTATTGAGGGCCAGAGCGTAAATGCAGAGTATGCGGTAGGTGTTACCGGAGATAACTTTGCAGAAGTATTTGCAAATATGGATGACGAGTATTTCAAAGCCCGTTCCATTGATATGAAGGATATTTCTGAGCGTGTCATCAATGTATTATGTGGAAATGATATGGGAAGCGACCTTGGGGATGAGCCGATTATTATCGTAGCAAAGGATTTAGCTCCGAGTGAAACCGTACAGATGGATAAAAGTAAGCTGCTGGCATTTGTAACACAGCTGGGCTCTACGAATTCCCATACTGCAATTTTAGCAAGAACGATGGGCATCCCGGCACTGATTGGTGTGGAAATCAAGGAAGAGTGGAACGGAAAACAGGCAATTGTGGATGGCTATACCGGAACTCTTATCATTGAACCGGATGAAGCAACTTGTGGAATAAAAGCTGGAGATAAAATTACTTTATCCGATTTATTATATGGTCTGTTATTACATTCAGGTAATGATAATGCTACTGCTATAGCAGAATATGTAGGCGGAAGTATGGATGGATTTGCTTGAAATGATAAATGACGAGTACAGCGATAAAAGGAATAAACCTAGTGGTGGTTGCATATATGATCATAAAAAATGTAATACAGCGAGTAAACATGTTGATACGATGTTGACAATTGCTTTGTATAAAATGATTGATAAGGCAGAGATAAAAACGACTTTCTTCATAATTTTACGTTTAATGATGTGTGCTTTTTAGTGCTAAAAATATACGGCTTTTCTCTCGATGCGGCAAGATGTTGATTGATGAATTTGTTAAATAAGACCCTGCCCGAAAAATCATACAGCAATAGTTCGTACATAACCATACAAGTCCCATCACAACCAGATTCTTCCCATATGTCAGGAAGAACTCTGCCGGTGAACGTTCAAAGCTGTGCTTATATATAACATACGGTTCGATCCATACCGATGTTAATAACATACTGAAAATTGTTCCGAGAAAGACTCAGCTCTCACCTTAGTAAAAACTCAAATGAGAGAGGAAAACGAAAAGAGCATTTTTGAATTAAAACAGGAGATTGCAAGGCTTCAGGCAGTTATCGACTCGGCGCAAAAGGATAAGCAACTTGAAATAAATAATGCCGTATCGCAAAAAGACAGAGAAATCGCCGAAAAAAATGCCGAAATCATAGAATTAAAAGGCAATGTGGAGTCGGCAAAAAAGGATATTGTTCTAAAAGAGAGCACGCTTAAAGCGGAGTACAACGCAATGCTCAAAGCGAAGGACGAGGCCATAGAGTTCTACAAGGACTTAAAGACGAGAATGTCCACAAAAATGGTGGGCGAAACCTTGGAACAGCACTGCGAAATCGAGTTCAACAAACTTCGTGCAACCGGCTTTCAAAATGCGTATTTTGAAAAGGATAACGATGCTCGCACAGGTTCAAAGGGAGACTACATTTTCCGTGACAAAACAGATGACGGGGTTGAGTTCATCTCCATTATGTTTGAGATGAAAAACGAGATGGACACGACCGCCACAAAGCACAAGAACGAGGACTTTTTCAAAGAACTTGACAAAGACAGAAAAGAAAAAGGTTGCGAATATGCCGTTCTCGTATCTCTGCTTGAAAGCGACAACGAACTGTACAACAGCGGTATAGTCGATGTTTCGCACAAATATGAAAAGATGTATGTCATTCGTCCGCAGTTTTTCATTCCGATAATCACACTCCTGCGTAATGCGGCGCTCAACTCTGTTGACTACAAAAGGCAACTTATGGACATACGAGAGCAGAACATTGATATTTCCCGCTTTGAGGACGATATGAACGATTTTAAGGAAAAATTCGCACGCAATTACGACATAGCAAGCAGGAAGTTCAAGACCGCCGTTGAGGAAATAGATAAAACAATTCAGCACTTACAAAAGACAAAGGCGAATCTTCTCTCCAGCGAAAACAACCTCCGCCTCGCAAACAACAAGGCAGAGGAATTGAGCATAAAAAAGTTGACAAAGAATAATCCCACAATGGCACAAAAATTTGCCGAATTAAAAGATAATAATTAATTATTAAAAACATTATATAATACATAAAACCAAAAGCCGTGAACCTGATTGTTCACGGCTTTCAAATTATTCATTATTACTTTTTAGGTCTGATGCGCTTCTTTTCCTGCTTATGCTCTTCCTCAGCCTTAATAGCCTCGGCGGCAAGTTTAGCGGGTGATCCGCAGCACTTCTTATACTTAAGACCGCTTCCGCACGGACACGGGTCATTAGGACCTATCTTCTTTTCCTTACGAACGGTTACTGCTTTAACATTCTCGTTCTTATCATCAGAAGTTGATGTAACGTGAGCGACAGCCTTACGCTGAACGTCCGACTTATGAACAGGCATAAGAGTAAGCATCATCTTTGCTGTATCTTCTCTGATTTCCCTGGTCATTTCGTCAAACATATCATATGACTCAACACGGAATGCAACAACCGGGTCACGCTGAGCATAGGAACGAAGGTGAATACCCTTCTTGAGATCCTCCATAGCGTCGATGTGATCCATCCAGTGAGTATCAACATTTCTGAGGAGAACCATTCTCTCAAATTCCTGGAAGAAGTCGTCACCGAGAACCTTAGCTTTCTCCTCGAGTCTCTTATGACCTCTTGACTGGAGAAGTTCGATTGTATCTGCAACGGTAAGATTTTCCTTATCCTTAAAATCATCGTCATCTGCAATGAGCCAGCTCTTATACTTCTCACGGAGGCCGTCAATATTCCAATCGTCCTTTGTTTCGCCGTTAAAGTAATTTGTAACTGTTTCCTCGATATTTGTATCGAGCATCTTGCCGATGGTCTCGGTAAGGTCAAGTCCGTCAAGAACCTGATCACGCTGCTTGTAGATGAGTTCTCTCTGACGGTTCATAACATCATCGTACTGCAAGGTGTTCTTACGAATAGCAAAGTTCTTGCCCTCAACCTTTTGCTGTGAGGACTCAATAGTCTTGGAAATAAGTTTTGACTCGATAGGCATATCCTCATCAACTGTGAGTCTGCTCATCATCCTTTGCATCTTATCACCGCCGAAGAGACGCATCAAGTCATCCTCAAGAGAAAGGAAGAACTGGCTTGCACCCGGGTCACCCTGACGGCCCGAACGACCTCTGAGCTGATTATCGATACGGCGTGCATCGTGACGCTCTGTGCCGAGAATGAACAAACCGCCTGCTTCTCTGACCTTTTCAGCCTCGTCCTTAATCTCTTCCTTGAACTTAGCCTCAAGTTCGATAAATGTCTTGCGGGCATTGAGGATTTCTTCATCGTCGGTATCACCGAAGCCTGTAGCCTCTGCAATCTGCTCATTTGTGAACTTCATCTTCTTCATCTGAGCCTTTGCAAGGAACTCTGCGTTACCGCCGAGCATAATATCGGTACCACGGCCTGCCATATTGGTAGCGATGGTAACTGCACCGAACTTACCTGCCTGAGCAACAATCTCTGCTTCCTTTTCGTGGTTCTTTGCGTTAAGAACCTTATGTTCAATTCCCTCTTTATTTAAGAGGTGTGACAAATGCTCCGACTTCTCGATACTGATAGTACCTACAAGAACAGGCTGTCCCTTTTCGTGGCACTCTTTAATCTGTTCAATAACATTATGATATTTTCCGGTTTCCGTCTGGAAGATAACATCCGGCTTGTCTATACGGATAAGCGGCTTGTTTGTAGGAATTTCAACTACATCGAGCTTATAGATTTCGTCAAATTCGTTAGCCTCGGTAGCGGCAGTACCGGTCATACCGGAAAGTTTCTTATAAAGACGGAAGTAGTTTTGGAATGTAATAGTAGCGAGAGTTTTGCTTTCGTGCTCTACCTTTACGCCCTCTTTAGCCTCGAGTGCCTGATGAAGACCCTCGTTATATCTACGACCTTCCATAATACGGCCGGTGAACTCGTCAACGATTTTAACCTGACCGTCTTTAACAACATAATCTACATCTCTGGTCATAACGCCGTGAGCCTTGATAGCCTGGTCGATATGATGGCGGAGAGTTGTATTATCTATATCCATAAGGTTTTCTACCTTAAAGAACTTCTCTGCCTTTTCAACACCGCTCTTAAGGAGTGTTGCTGTCTTTGCCTTTTCGTCAACTACATAGTCGCCGTCATAAGTTTCCTCTGTGTCCTGCTTGTCATCGGTCTTAGCAACCTTGGTCATAACAAGAGTTTTTGCAAAGGCGTCTGCCTGACGGTAGAGGTCGGTTGACTGGTCGCCCTTACCGCTGATGATAAGAGGAGTACGAGCCTCATCTATAAGAATTGAGTCAACCTCATCGACGATAGCGAATGCGTGACCTCTCTGAACCTTACGTTCTTTATACTGAACCATATTATCACGAAGATAGTCAAAGCCCATCTCGTTATTTGTTCCGTAAGTAATATCTGAATTATATGCTTCCTGACGCTCTGCATCACTCTTCTCATGAACGATAAGTCCGACGCTCAAACCGAGGAAACGGTAAATCTTACCCATCCACTCGGAGTCACGCTTTGCAAGATAATCGTTTACGGTAACGATATGCACACCCTCACCGGTAAGCGCATTAAGATAAGCAGGAAGAGTAGCAACGAGAGTTTTACCCTCACCTGTCTTCATCTCGGCAATTCTGCCCTGATGAAGAACGATACCGCCGATGAGCTGTACCTCAAAGTGCTTCATTCCGAGTACACGCCAGCTTGCCTCACGGCATACTGCAAAAGCATCGGGAAGAATGTCGTCAAGAGTTTCTCCGTTTGCGAGTCTTTCCTTAAGGATAGGAGTCTGAGCTGCGAGTTCCTTATCGTCCATATCCTCATACTTGGACTCAAGGTCAAGAATTTTGTCGACTGTTTTGCGGAGTTTCTTTACCTCTTTTTTTGAATAATCTCCGAAAATAGCCGTTACGAATTTGTTTGCCATTCATTTCACCTCAAAATAGGAATTTTTGAATTTTCATTCACATACTTTAGCATAATAACATAAAAGCGTGCCGTTGTCAATTATATAATAAATATATAATAGTAAATTTCGAGCACGCCTTAAATTTATGCATATTACGAATAGATTTTCTTTATCGCTCCGAGTGCTCCGCCCGAAACGGCATCCTCTGCGGTTTCGTCAAGAGCGAGAACAAGATTTTTCTTTCCCTTTTGCACCTTAACGGTGATGTCTGCCTCGGTGCTGATGCTTGTATTATTTATACCCTCAAGAAGCACATTGAGCGATTGGGTCAAAAACGAATCGTCATTGAGTTTTCTGAGGAGTTCAGTGTTGCTGTATTTGGCTTTCAAACCCTCGGTGAATATGGTTGCTATCTCCGTAAGTTTGCTGTTTGATACGGTTATGGTAACCGTTTGATTTTGCAAATCCACGCTTTTAACTTCCATTTCAAGGTTGGCGAATATCGCCTTACCGAGTTGTGCAAACTGCTCGTGCGACGATGAAAACTTGATAATATAATCCAACGTTGTGGACGAAACATATTTGTTAAGCGTATCGGTATCAAATTCTTTGAGTGCGGTTTCCACCGTTGCAACCGTATTTTTAATATTTTCTTCCGTCATACTGTTGGCTTTTGAGCAGGACGAAAAAGAAAAAATCATCGCTGCGGCAAGCACCGCACACAACACATTGTTAAGTATTTTCTTCATAATTAATCACCTCAAAATTCATTTTAACACACCGCACCCAAAATGTATAGCACCAAAAGATGAATTTTTCGTAAAATAATAAAGATTGCTTTTTTTTACACGATATGCTATAATCTTTTAGTTAGTAAACTATATATTGGGTTATTATGCCATAAAGATAAACGCAGGTATTTTTTACCTGAGCAAAAAAGATGAAAGAGCCGCACCGTAAAAATTACGGCTGTGAGAACGGATATATGAAAAAATTTCTGCATACCTATTTCGGAGCAACAAAATGGAAGCGACTTTTTGATATAGTGGTGTCTTTTTTCTCGCTGATACTGCTGTCACCGCTTTTTCTCATCATAATCACAATCAACTTTTTTACGCCCGACTGCAAAATATTTTTCAGTCACGAGCGCCGTGGAAGAAGAGGAAAACCATTTAAGATTTACAAATTTCAAACCATGAAAAACAATGCCCCGAACTGTGCCACGGGTGATCTTGAAAACCCCGAACAGTATATAACAAAATTCGGCGCATTTATGCGTAAGACAAGCATAGACGAACTCCCGCAACTGTGGAACATATTAAAGGGAGATATGAGTTTTGTTGGTCCGAGACCGCTTATTTCAAGCGAACTCAGAGCACACAGACTCAGACTTGAAAACGGTGTTTACAGATTTCGACCCGGACTTACAGGCTGGGCGCAGGTCAACGGGCGAGACGACATTTCCCTGCTCAAAAAAATGAAATACGATAAAGAATACTGCGACAACTGGAGCATCGGATTAGACATAAAAATTATGCTTCGCTCGATAAAGGTATGCGTTAAGCGAGAGGGCTACCAAGAGGGCAAAATTCACAGAATTTAATTTATTTTATCCGAAAACAAACAAACCAAGACGGAGAACAATATATGGAAAGAAACTTTACAGACGGCTACACGGAATGGCAATCAAACCCCGAAATCGTTGCGGTAAACAAACTGCCGCAACACGCAACTCTTATGCCGTACGAGGATTTTGAAGAAGCAAAAAAGGCAGACAGATATGCCTCGTCAAAGTGCAAGTTGTTAAACGGAAAGTGGAAATTCAAACTTTATAAGAATTACGCATACAAACCGACGGATTTTGCCGATCCGAACTATGATACGCATAATTGGGACACGGTGACAGTGCCGTGCTCGTGGCAGATGCAGGGCTACGACCAGCCGCAATACTGTAATGTGCGCTATCCGTGGGAGGGCAGTGAGGACATCACTCCCCCAAACGCACCGGTAAAGCACAATCCCGTGGGCTGCTACATCAAAAAAATCAAGATTAACGAGGCTACGCTTTCAAAGAGAGTCGTTCTCTGCTTTGAGGGCGTTGAGTCCGCATTTTATCTCTACATTAACGGCGAGAGAATAGGCTACAGCGAGTCCACCTTTAACAGAGCGGAATTCGACATAAGCCGTTACCTCAAGGAAGGCTCAAATGTAATCGGAGTCGAGGTATACCGCTGGTGCACGGGCAGTTGGCTTGAGTGTCAGGATATGTGGAGACTCGGCGGAATTTTCCGTGATGTTTATATTTACACAACGGAGAGAGAATATATCCGTGATTTTGAAATTCACGCAGAGCCGGACTCACAACTGCACGACGGATATATTAATGTCACTGTCAAAACAAACGGCGCATACGAGGGACTGAGCCTTGATATGAGCGTCATTGACGAAAACGGCGATATGGTCGCACTCGACAGCCAATACGCAAACGAGGACCATATAACTCCGATGAAAGCCATCGTAACAAACATTAAGCCTTGGAGCGCAGAAGAGCCGCACCTTTACACCGTTGTTCTCACGCTGAAAAACAATTCACTGCCTATTGAATACATTTCGCAAAAAATCGGTTTCAGAACCGTTGAAATAAAAGACGGAATAATCAGAATTAACGGCAGACGAGTAGTATTCAAAGGTACAAATAGACACGAATTCGACTGTCATACGGGAAGATACATAACAGAAGAAGTTATGAGAACGGATATCGAATTGATGAAAAAGAACAACATCAATGCCGTTCGCACCTCTCACTACCCGAACACTCCACGCTGGTACGAACTTTGCGATGAGTACGGACTCTATGTAATAGATGAAAACAATATGGAAACTCACGGAACAGGCTGGTCAACCATTATCGGCTGTCCTCAACTTCCGGGCTCACGCCCCGAATGGGAAAAGGCGTGCATGGAGAGAATAAAGGCTCTTTATCAGCGTGACAAAAACTATTCCTGCGTGGTTTGCTGGAGCCTCGGAAACGAATCGCTCGGCGGTGAAACTCCCAAGAAAATGTATAAGTGGCTTAAAGAAAACGATAAGTCAAGATTTGTGCACTTTGAATGTGACAGAGCACCCGATGAGGCAAGTCTTTCGGATGTTCAAAGCAAAATGTACGCAAAGCCGTGGGAATGTGAGGAATATGCTCTCACAGGCAGAGACGGCAGACCGTACATACTGTGCGAATATACCCACGCCATGGGCAACTCCTGCGGCTCGACAGACGAATACACAAGACTGTGGGACAAGTACCCGTGTCTTCAGGGCGGCTTTGTTTGGGACTGGGTTGACCAGAGCATTTTAACAACAGACGAAAACGGCAAGGAGTATCTTGCATACGGCGGAGACTTCAGCGAAAACCCCCACGACGGTCATTTCTGCGGAAACGGACTTCTTTTCGGCGACAGAACAGTCACCCCGAAACTTTGCGAAATAAAGAAACTTTACCAAAATGTTGACTTCAATGCCATTGATGCGGAAAGAGGAATAATTGAGATTAAAAACAAATTCCTCTTTACAAACCTCAACCACTACGATTTATACTGGTCGCAATCCAGCGACAAGGGCATTTTTGCAGACGGCATAGTTCATATTGACCTTGAGCCGTTTGAAAAAACCACGGTAAACCTCGAACTCACAAAGGCGTCGTCAACGGAATATTACTTAAATCTCGAGTTAAGAGAAAAGAATGACACCCCTTACTGCAAGGCGGGACACATCGTTGCCGAGGAACAATTTGTAATAAACGAATTTGTCAGCACATACGATGAACTTGAAAGCGGCGAAGAACTCTTGGTGGATGACACCTACGGCTCGCTCAGAATCATTGCCGATGATTTGAACATCAGATTTGAAAAAAGAGAGAGAAACCAGCTTTACTCAATCAAGGCAAACGGCGAAGAAATGCTGAGCGCTCCGATGAGACTCAACTTCTGGCGTGCTCTCACCGATAATGACAGAGGTTCAAGAGCAGGCAGCCGTTTGGGATGCTGGAGAGACGCAGGCGACACGCCGGGTATTTTCAACAACACAAAGTGGAGAATAGAAAATTATCAAATACTCGAAAGCGGCAAAAAGGTTGTCGTTGTAAGCAGTGCCGAGGTTTGCACACAGCCGACATCAAAGGCTGTTGTGGTCTACACTATCACCTCCAACGGTATGGAAGTCGATATGGAATTTAAGCCAAACGATACCCTCCCCGAAATTCCCGAGGTCAGCCTTTTGTTTGAATTGCCGAAAGATTTTGAAACGGTAACATATCTCGGAAACGGACCCGAGGAGAACTATATCGACCGTGCAAATGCGTGCAAAATAGGGCTTTACACCTCAAAAATCAATGATATGTGGGTAAACTATCTTAAACCGCAGGAATGCGGCAACCGCACCGGCGTAAGATACGCAACTATTATCGGCGACAAAAAATCGTTCGGTATTGTGGCAGAGCCCGTTTGCGAACTCAATGTTTCGCACTATACACCAAAAGAGGTAGAAAATATTTGGCACCAAAAGGATATGCCGGAATACAATAAAACCGTTGTAAGAATAATCGCAAGACAGCAGGGCGTCGGCGGTTATGACAGTTGGGGCGCTCACTGCAACGAAAAATACAAGAACAAGAGCGACAAAACTTACAGGCTCAAGTTCCAACTCAGATTTTAACGGTTTTGCAACACATGATAATTGTAATAGGAAATTATCTTGACAAATTTTTAATTTAGTATTATATTTTATAAATGCTGACAGGAATAAATATAAAATACAGCCAGCATACTAGAGAGGTAGAAATATGTCTTTTAAGGAGTCGGCAATAAACTTTGCCGTTAAACACGCAGTAAAATATGCAAGAAAGGATTTCGACAGAAATGCTCCGAGAATCCTAAAACTTGTGGAAAAAGCTGATGTAAAAAGAGTAAACCGTTCAACCTATACCGGACTGCACAAGGTTATGGACGACCCAAATAATAACTGGATGAAGTTCGCAAAAGACATCATCTGCAACACCGACGAGAATGTAGTAAACAAACTCATTCCGCCGCTTATGAATGTTGCCATCAACAGCTATACAAAGCGTATGGCTGCAATCGAAAAATACGGATGCAATGTACCGTGGGCTATTCTTATGGACCCGACCGCTGCCTGCAACCTTAAATGTAAAGGCTGTTGGGCTGCCGAATACGGTCACACAAGTTCGCTGTCATACGATGATTTGGCAAGAATCATCAGACAGGGCAAGGAACTCGGCACATATATGTATCTCTACACCGGCGGCGAGCCGACTATGAGAAGAGCAGACCTTATGCGTCTTTGCCGTGAAAACCCCGATTGCGCATTCCTCAGTTTTACAAACGGAACGCTCATCGACGACAGTTTTGCGGATGAAATCCGTGAGGTAGGTAACTTCTATCCGGCATTCTCTATCGAGGGTTACGAGGAAGAAAACGACTTCCGCAGAGGCGAAGGCACATTCAAAAAGTGCACAGCCGCAATGAAAAGACTTAAAGACAGAGGCGTTCCGTTCGGTGCTTCCCTTTGCTACACAAGCAAAAACACAGAAGTTCTCGCCTCCGACGAATATATGGATTGGCTCATTGAGCAGGGTGTAAAGTTCGCTTGGTTCTTTACATATATGCCGACAGGTAACGGTGCGGTTACAGACCTTATGGTTTCTCCCGAGCAGAGAGCATTAATGTATAAGAAAATGCACGAGTGGAGAAAAACAAAGTCGATATTTGCACTCGACTTTTGGAATGACGGCGAATATGTTCAGGGTTGTATCGCAGGCGGCAGACACTACTTCCACATTAATTCAAACGGTGACTGCGAGCCTTGTGCATTCGTTCACTACTCTAATGTTAATATCAAGGAATGCTCTGTACTCGAAGCATTGCAAAGCCCGCTATTTATGGCTTACAAGAGAAACCAACCTTTCTCAAACAATATGCTTCGTCCGTGTCCCGTACTTGACAATCCGGGCGCTATCAGCAAGATGGTTGCCGAAACCGGTGCATACTCAACAGAAATGCAGCATCCCGAGAGTGCAAACGAATTGTTTGACAAAACAATCAAAGCGGCTGAGGCTTGGAAGGTTAAGGCAGACGAACTGTTTGACAGAGATGAATACATTGCAAAGCATGTTAAAGACGAAAATATGTATAATTATGAAAAAGAAGACTCGGAGAGAGAATTCAAGGAATTTGAAAAAACCGAGTAATTCTTTACAGAACACAACCAAGGGCATATCAAAGCGATATGCCCTTTAAGCCATTTTTTATTGAAAGGAAATAAAATGAACACATCCTTATTAGTTGTAATGGTAATACTGGTACTGCTGTCCGCCTTTTTTTCATCTGCGGAAACGGCTTTTTCGTCGCTGAACAAAGTAAGACTGAAAGCGAGAGAAAATGAAAAGAACAGCAAAAAAATAAAGAGAACGCTGAAACTGAGCGAAAATTACGATATGGTGCTATCCACAATTCTCATAGGAAACAACATAGTAAACATTGCCTCAACCTCAATCGCCACTCTGTTTTTTACGGGGTTACTCGGCGACAACAGCGATTTGGGCGCAACGGTCAGCACTGTGGTTATGACAATCGTGGTATTAGTTTTCGGCGAAATCACCCCGAAAACTATTGCAAAAGAAGTAGCAGAATCCTATGCCGTTGCCATATCACCTGTACTAAAGGCATTTGTTTTCATTTTTTATCCTTTGAACATTTTATTCAGAGGGTGGAAGATGCTGCTTAACAAAATCTTCGGCTTTGCAGGTGAGAGTACAGTAACCGAGGAGGAACTTAAAACCTATGTTGACGAAGCTCACACGGGCGGCGAAATCGACGACAACGAAAGCCGTCTTATCCGTTCGTCAATAGAATTCGATGACCTGTACGCAGGCGATATTCTCACCCCGAGAATTGATGTAGAAGCGGTAAGCAAATACGCAAAACTCAGCGACATAGAAAAGGTATTTAAGGAATCGGGTTACAGCAGACTGCCCGTGTATATCGAGGACATAGACAATATAGTCGGAATCATACACCACAGAGATTTTGAAGAGATAAGAAGCAGAGGCTTAAAGTCGCTCAGAACGATAATCAAGCCTGTGCCGACGGTCAGTCCCGATACAAAAATCAGCAAACTTTTAACCATATTCCAAAAGAACAAAACTCACCTTGCAGTGGTAATCGATGAATTCGGCGGCACCGAGGGCATAGTTACGCTGGAAGATATTATAGAAGAACTTGTAGGCGAAATTTGGGACGAGCACGACGAGGTTGAAGTCGATATAGAAAAGACGGACGACAACACCTATATTGCGGACGGTATGATGAATCTCGACGATTTATTCAAATTTTTCAAAATCGAGGACAAAAAAACCGATGTCACAACGGTAAACGGTTGGGTTATGGAAAACACTGACAAAATACCTGAACCGGGCGACAACTTCGACTATGAAAATTTACACCTGGAGGTTATAGAAACCGATGGGCGCAGAGCCGCAAAAATTAAAATCACAGTCGTTTCAAAAGACAGCGAAAAAGAGGAATAACTATGTTTAATCTCAAAAGAGGAAAAATAGAATATATCATAGCAGGACTGGGAAATCCCGGCTCAAGATATGCAAACACAAGACATAACGCCGGCTTTAAGGCAGTGGATTTACTCGCCGAAGAAGAAGGGTTTGAAATAAAAAAGGTAAAATTTCACGCCCTGATTGCAGACGAAATGATAGCTGGAAAAAGATGCCTTATAATGAAACCGCAGACTATGATGAATCTCAGCGGCGAAGCGATATTGCAAGCGGCGCAATACTATAATATTCCCGACGAAAATATCATAATATTATATGACGACATAAGCCTCGACATAGGAAAAACAAGGATAAGGCGCAAGGGCAGCGCAGGCGGTCACAACGGAATAAAGAGCATCATCTCCTGCCTCGGGGGCGAAGATTTCCCGAGGGTAAAAATAGGAGTAGACAAAAAGCCGAATCCCGAATACGACCTTGCCTCGTGGGTGCTCGGCGAGTTTCCGAAAGAAAAAAGCGAGCAGCTTTCCTCTGCGCTGAAAAACAGCATTGAGGCGGCAAAGTTGATAGTGAGCGGAAAAATCGACGAGGCCATGAATAAATATAACAGCTGAGAAGTAATAATATGAATTGTTTTACAAAAATACTCGATAAGGACGCAGAATTTATCGCTCTCTCGAATGCGGTAAACGAGGCGTCAAAATGCGTCGGAGCAACAGGACTTGCCGATATAAACAAATTACACATTGTCCACGCTCTGTGCCAAAAATTGAACAAGAAAGCAATAGTTCTCGTGCCCGACGAAGCAACGGCAATCAAGGCGTGCGAGGACTTAAATGCGTTCGGCAGTAAGGCACTTATGTACCCGAGAAGAGAATTTACATTTCTCGATGTGGAGGGCATAAGCAGAGAATTTGAGCACATAAGACTCGGCGTTCTGTCAAAAATATTAAAGGGTGACTACGATGTAATAGTAGCTTCGACTGCCGCAGCATGCCAAATGACAATGCCTCCCGAAAAACTGACGGAAAATTCCTTTACCATTCATGCAGGTGAAGAAATAGACGTTGAAAATATAACAGATAAACTGATAAGAGCCGGCTACACACGTTTTGACCAAGTTGACTCAACGAGTCAGTTCAGCATAAGAGGCGGTCTTATCGACATATTTCCGCCCGGTGCGGACGATCCCGTAAGAATTGAATTATGGGGCGACACCGTAGATTCAATCGCAAAATTTGACATATCGACTCAAAGACGAAACGATATGGTGGACAGCATAGACATAATTCCTGCCGGAGAAGTTCTCTTTTCGAGCAAGGAAGAGCAGGCAAAGAAAATCGACGCTCTTGCATCCTCTCTCAAAGGCAAAGCGATTAAAGCGAGAGAAAAACTTTATGCCGACTCCGACAGATTAAAGCAGAGTTTGTCACTCAGGTGCAATGATAAATATCTTCCCCTTGCATACGAGAGCAACGGACTGTTTGACTATCCGTCCGATTTGCTTTTTGTGCTGGAAAGCGGTAGATGCAAGGAACGCACGGAAAACCAAAACAGACTTATGCTCGAGGACATTAAATGGCTTCTCGAGGACGGCATAATATGCAAAGGCATAGACAAGTTTAACCTTGATTTTACAGAACTTTGCGCCCAATACGAAGAAAGAAAAGCTGTTTATCTTGACTCATTCCCGAGAGGCAGTTTTGACACTCCGATAGGACATCTCGCCACTTTTAAGTGTCAGACATTTAACATTTGGAGCGGAACGCTCAGCCAACTCAAAGACGAACTTTTCCCTCTTATAAAAACGAATTACGCCGTCTGCATTATGGCAGGCACTTCACGCTCGGCAAAGGCTCTTGCGTATGATTTAAGCGAGCAGGGCTACAATGCCGTGTTTCTCGAAAATCCGCCCGATGAATTTCAGCACGGTATGATAACGGTTCTTTCGGGAACGGCTACTGCGGGATTTCAAATCAGTGCCTGTAAATTTGCTCTTATCACCTACGGAAAGGTTAATCAAGGAAAGAAAAAACACAAGCATTTCAGTTCCAAGGACGCTATCCATTCGCTCGACGAATTGACTGTCGGTGACTACATTGTTCACAACATTCACGGAATCGGCGTATTTGAGGGCATTCACGCACTTAACCTCGACAATGTAAAAAAAGATTATATTAAGATAAGTTACGCAAAAGGAGATACCCTTTATATTCCCGTAACCCAACTCGACCTGGTATCAAAATACATAGGTCCGAGAGACGACAGCAGAGTAAAGGTAAGCAGGCTCGGCAGCGGCGACTGGACTAAAGCCAAATCAAAGGTTAAATCCTCGCTTCAGGATATGGCAAAAGAACTTATTGCTCTGTACTCAAAGCGAATGAACACCAAAGGCTTTGCTTTCTCAGAAGACACAGATATGCAAAGAGACTTTGAGCTCAGGTTTGCATATGACGAAACAGAGGATCAACTTCGCTCCATAGACGAAATAAAAAGCGATATGCAAAGAAGTGCACCTATGGACAGACTGCTGTGCGGCGATGTCGGCTTCGGCAAAACCGAAGTTGCGCTCAGAGCGGCGTTTAAGTGCATAGGAGACGGAAAGCAATGTGCAATTCTTGTGCCCACCACCGTGCTTGCAATGCAACATTTCAGAACGGCAAAGAACAGAATGGAGGCATTTCCGGTAAGAATAGAAATGCTCAGCCGCTTTGTCTCTCCCACCAAGCAAAAAGAAGTGCTCAAAGACTTAGCCTTAGGCAAGGTGGACTTGTTGGTCGGAACACACAGAATCTTCGGTTCGGATATTAAATTTAAGGATTTGGGTCTGCTGATAGTAGACGAAGAGCAACGTTTCGGCGTGGCACAAAAGGAAAAAATCAAGGAGCGTTTTCCGAAAGTGGATGTTCTTACCCTATCGGCAACACCTATACCGAGAACGCTTAATATGGCAATGAGCGGCATAAGAGATATGAGCCTGCTCGAGGAGGCACCGGGCGACAGAAAGCCCGTACAAACATATGTAATGGAATACGATTTCGGCATTCTCCTCGAGGCAATGGAAAAAGAACTTTCACGAGGCGGTCAGTGCTACTATCTGCACAATGACATAAACACCATCGACCATATGGCGATGCAGATAAAAAAAGCCATTCCCGATGCAACGGTCGGCGTTGCTCACGGACAGATGACGGAGGAACAACTCTCCGATGTGTGGCAAAAGTTGCTTAATGCAGAGATAGA
>OQVT01001233.1_pt1 | contig 15936 bp, 13 predicted proteins | sample 1691561 | NCBI WGS metagenome assembly OQVT01 (sample SAMN03418260, study PRJEB22391) | human gut metagenome | biome: human-gut; feature: organic feature; material: feces | host: Homo sapiens | place: Tanzania | collected 2013-01 | reverse complement strand
CGGCCAGACTGTTTGGCGTTGGGTATCCCCACATAAAACAGGTTGCTTTTGTAGGGCTATGTATGCAATAATATCATTAAATTCAGAAACATGACACAGGTCAAAATGACAATATAGGTAATTGCAAAACTTATAGAAAGCATAATTAAATTGTGGAAAATAAGATAAAATGAAATATCCACTTGTCAAACAGGGCAAATTCATGTAATGTAGTAATTGCGATGAATTTTCACGAATAAAATCCGTCATATTTTTGGAATAAAATACTAAAAATTGAATTTATGATCTCGAATATTGCAAGTTTTGAAATCAGAATATTCAAAATAGTCAAGTGTACGCACTACACGGACAAAAAGAAAGGTTTTTCGTATGGATTTATTTGATTATATGAGAGAACAGAACAGGGAAAAGGAATCGCCGTTAGCTTCCAGACTTCGTCCAGCGACGTTGGATGAGATGGTAGGGCAGCAGCATATCATCGGAAAAGACAAGCTGCTTTACCGTGCAATCAAGGCTGACAAGTTGAGTTCCATTATTTTATATGGACCGCCGGGAACCGGAAAAACGACCTTGGCAAAGGTCATTGCCAATACCACAAGCGCTGAGTTCCTTCAGATCAACGCAACTTCCGCCGGGAAAAAAGACATGGAGGATGTCATTGCGCAGGCAAAGAACAATCAGGGCATGTACGGCAAAAAGACGATTCTGTTTATCGACGAGATCCACCGGTTCAACAAGGGACAGCAGGACTATCTCCTTCCGTTTGTGGAGGATGGAACCGTGATCTTAATTGGTGCAACGACTGAGAATCCATATTTTGAGGTGAATGGAGCTCTTTTGTCCCGTTCCATTATTTTTGAATTGAAGAATCTGTCCACTGAGGATATTAAGACACTGATTCTCAGGGCAGTAAATGATAAAGAAAAAGGAATGGGCGCTTACGATGCAGTTATTGACGAAGAGGCACTGGATTTTCTTGCGGACGTGGCAAACGGAGATGCAAGAGCAGCGCTCACAGCAATCGAACTTGGCATTCTGACAACGGAGCGGAGTGATGATGGAAAAATCCATATCACACTTGAGGTTGCCAGTGAATGTATCCAGAAACGTGTGGTGCGCTATGATAAAACAGGAGATAACCATTACGATACAGTCTCTGCGTTTATCAAAAGCATGCGCGGCTCTGACCCGGATGCAGCAGTTTATTATCTTGCCAGAATGCTTTACGCGGGGGAAGATATTAAGTTTATCGCAAGAAGAATTATGATCTGCGCGGCAGAGGATGTGAGCAATGCCGATCCGATGGCACTTGTTGTCGCAACATCGGCAGCACAGGCGGTTGAGCGAATCGGTATGCCGGAGGCACAGATTATTTTGTCGCAGGCGGTCACGTATGTGGCAAGTGCGCCAAAGAGCAACTCGGCAGTCAATGCGATCTTCGATGCGATGGAAGCAGTAAAGAATACGAAAACAGCGCCGATCCCGGTACATTTACAGGATGCACATTACAAGTCATCCGGAAAACTGGGGCATGGTGTTGGATATAAATATGCACATGATTATCCGAATCATTATGTGGATCAGCAATATTTGCCGGATGGACTGACAGACCGGAAGTTTTACGTTCCGAGTGAGAATGGCTACGAGAAGAATATCCGCGAATATTTCAAAAAGATCAAGGGTGAAACTTACGGAGAAGAACAGCCGTAACTGATTTTGTTAGAAAGCGTAAACGCTTCAAATACATAAAAAAGCAGGAGGAATTAGAGATGAAGTCCTACGAGGAAATGACAAAAGAAGAGTTATTGAAAGAGAAGGAAGGATTGGAAGCGGAATACAAAAAATTCCAGCAGAGAGGCTTAAAACTTGATATGTCCAGAGGTAAGCCATCCCAGGAACAGTTAGACCTTTCGATGGGAATGATGGATGTATTGTCTTCCGATGTTGATCTGACCTGTGATGATGGTACAGACTGCAGAAACTATGGTGTGCTGGACGGTATCAGTGAAGCAAAACAGCTCATCGGTGATATGATCGAGTGTAATCCGGATAATATTATCATTTATGGTAACTCAAGCCTTAACATTATGTATGACACCATCTCACGTTCCATGACACATGGTGTTATGGGAAATACTCCATGGTGTAAATTAGATAAAGTAAAATTTTTGTGCCCGGTACCGGGATATGACAGACATTTTGCAATCACAGAATATTTTGGCATTGAGATGATCAACGTACCGATGCTTCCGACCGGACCGGATATGGATATGGTGGAAGACCTTGTGAGCAAAGATGAGGCAATCAAAGGTATCTGGTGTGTGCCAAAATATTCAAACCCACAGGGAATCACTTATTCCGATGAGACAGTCCGCCGTTTTGCAAGATTAAAACCGGCAGCAAAAGATTTCCGTATTTACTGGGATAACGCATACTGCGTGCATCATTTATATGACATTAACCAGGATCATCTGATCGAGATTTTAAAAGAATGCAAGAGAGCAGGAAACCCGGATATGGTTTACAAATTCTGTTCTACAAGCAAGATCACATTCCCAGGTTCCGGTGTGGCAGCGATCGCAACTTCTGCCAACAACTTAGAGGATATCAAGAAACAGTTGAAGATCCAGACTATCGGTCATGATAAGGTGAACCAGCTGCGCCATGTCCGTTTCTTCAAAGATATCCACGGAATCACAGAGCATATGCGCAAACACGCAGATTCTCTCCGTCCAAAATTTGAAATGATCCTGGATACATTTGAAAGAGAGTTAAAAGGACTCGGAGCCGGAAGCTGGTACAGCCCGAAGGGTGGATACTTCATCACATATGAGACACTGGATGGATGTGCAAAAAATGTTGTGGCAAAAGCAAAAAAAGCAGGGGTTGTGATGACTCCGGCGGGTGCGCCTTTCCCATATGGAAAAGATCCGCATGATTCTGTCATCCGTATCTCACCATCCTATCCAAGCCTGGAAGATCTTACGACTGCGATCGACATCTTTGTTGTCTGCGTCAAGCTTGCAAGCATTGAGAAACTTTTAGGAGAATAATAGTAAGTTTTTAACCGCTGAAAAGCAAAAGAAAAAGACCTGTGTGTACAATGTCATGATGTTCGCATGACATAGGTACACGCAGGTCTTTTTTATGGATTATGCCTCAGTGGAAGCATCCTCTGTTCCGTTTTTCCATTTGTTGAATTTCTCGACAACTGCGTCGTAGGTTCTCTGGGAAATGTCCGGAAGTTTATCTCCCCATGCTTTGGTTGCCTGCTCGAAACCTTTCTTGAAAGCCTCTAACATAGCGTCTGCCTTGTCAGGATCATCACCGGATAAAGCTTTTGCAAAATCAAGAATACGGTCGGAAGTCTGCTCTACACCCCAGTAACCGTCGTCTGCGATATCTGCCTGTGCCTGTGCTTTCACATCGGCTGATACGGTAAAATCACCTTTTGCAAGGAATTTCCACATATCATCTGCGGTGCCGATCGCAACCCCCTGCTTGGTCATCATCTGCTCAACGATGCTGCGGAGCTGTGCAGTGCGCTGTTCTGCGTCAGCTTTTAACTTTGCAACGATCGCTGCGTTGTCGGTCTTGCTTGTTGTTTTATTGGAAGCCTTGTCTGTCCTGGAGTCAGAACTCTTCTCATAAATGACACCGGAAGCTGTCTTGGAAGAATATGTCTTTTTCGTTATCTCGGATGTCTTTTCTGTTGTTTTTGTTGTTGTCTGTGTAGATGCTGCTGCGGCAGCAGTCACAGTGTTAATGGAATTGATTGCCATATGATCCTCCTTGTCTGGCGAAGCTGGATGCATTTGTTTTTACAGAAAACAAAATGTTCAGCCACCTGAATGAATAGTTATTAACCTTCCATGGTTCTGTTAATTATATCGGACCGGCAAAGAAAAAAGTTTAGTGCCGATTGACCTTTTGAACATAAAATGATAAGATACTAATTGTATACAAAAAACATAAAAAAAACAAGTTTTATTTTAAGTACAATCAATGTGTGTTAGCGACGATTTTGGTAAGGAGAAACTAACCGATGAAGGATATTTCAGTAAAGGCGCTGGCTAAGATTAATCTTGGGCTGGATGTGGTACGAAAAAGAGAGGATGGTTATCATGAGGTCCGCATGGTGATGCAGACCATTCATTTGTTTGACCGGCTGGAGATCTCGAAGAATACTTCCGGTGAGATCACGATGGAAACGAATCTTTCTTTTTTGCCGACGAATGAGAACAATCTTGTCTATAAAGCGGCAAAGCTTTTGCAGGATGAGTTTGCGATAAAAGATGGCGTGCATGTATGGCTGCACAAGTATATTCCGGTAGCTGCCGGGATGGCAGGGGGAAGCACGGACGCAGCGGCAGTGTTATATGGTATGAACCAGATTTTTGATCTGGGTCTGACAAGGGAAGAACTGATGGAGCGCGGTGTGAAGATCGGCGCAGATGTTCCGTACTGCATTATGCGCGGAACGGCTTTGGCAGAGGGCATAGGAGAGAAGCTTTCGAAGCTTCCGCCGATGGTGAAATGTCCTGTTTTGATCGCAAAACCGCAGATCAGTGTTTCTACTAAGTTCGTCTATGAGAATCTGAAGTTAGGCTCTGATATGGTACACCCGGATATTGACCGGCTTGTGGCAGATATCAGAGAGAAAGATTTATATAAAATTGCAGCAGATATGGGAAATGTCTTAGAGACAGTGACAATCCCGGCTTATCCTGTGATCGCAGACATCAAAGATCACATGATGGAGCATGGCGCTGTGAATGCCATGATGAGTGGCAGTGGTCCGACGGTTTTCGGTCTTTTTGACAAGGAAGCGACGGCAGTAGAGGCATACGAGGCGATGAAAGCCTCCGGTCTTGCAAAACAGGTATATTTAACGAGTATTTATAATAACGCGCGTAAGTAGAAAGGCATGGTATCAAAGATGACAGAAGATTTAACATTGAATATGGATGCGTATCTTCCGCTGAGAGATGTTGTGTTTAACACGTTAAGAGAGGCTATTTTGAAAGGGGAACTGAAACCGGGCGAGCGGTTGATGGAACTGCAGCTTGCGGCAAAACTTGGTGTCAGCCGTACACCGATCCGTGAGGCGATCCGTATGCTTGAGCAGGAGGGACTTGCCGTTACGATCCCAAGAAAAGGCGCAGAGGTTGCCAAGATGACGGAGAAGGATATGGAAGATGTCCTTCAGATCCGTGAAGCGTTAGACGAGCTTGCGGCAAAAATTGCATGCGAACAGATTTCTGAGGAGCAGTTAGAGGAACTGGTTGCGACCATGCATGAGTTTGAGGAATCCACTAAGACGGATAATGTAAAAAAAATCGCAGAGGCAGATGTGAAGTTTCACGATATTATTTATCAGTCAACCGGAAACCCGAAGCTTGTGAACATGCTCAATAATCTCCGTGAGCAGATGTACCGTTATCGTGTAGAATATCTGAAGGATGAGAATAATTACCCGACACTGATGAAAGAACATAAAGACATCGTGGAGGGATTGGTCCGCAAAAACAAAACGCAGGTGACAGAGACAATGCACCAGCATGTGAAGAATCAGGCAGTCGCAGTTAAGGCTATGATCCAGGAGCAGGAATAAGAATTAACTGCCCGGAGGACAGGAAAACTGCATAAAAAATGGAAAACCGTACAGACTAGAAAGAGGATAAGCATTTTGCTTATCCTCTTTCGTATTTTTTAAAAACTATTAAGTAGCAAAACTCCAATTTATACTGTGAATATTGTGAAAGATGAACAAAATTTTCATAATTATTTACTGTACTTAGGAGTTTTGCAGACAGTTTTTTTATAGAAAGGGAGTGATCTACAAATGTCGGAGAATAGTAAGCGTCCGGTATCGACGGATTTAACGCAAAATATAGAGGAAATGGAATTTTATTTTCATGACTGTGCGGACATTAAAAAGAAGCAGATGAAGCTTGGCAGGAATCAGGATACCGCCTGTTATCTGACCTTTATTGAAGTGTCCGTGGACATGGGAACGTCCGCACTCGGAGAGACTTTAAAATACTTAAATGGACTGACAAGGGATGAGATCCTTTGCACACTGCAGGAAAATGCGCTTGGAATTTCGGATGCAACATATTTTCCGACCATTGAGGAGGCTGTGAGCGGTCTGCTCACCGGGGAGGCAATCCTTTTTGTGGACGGTTTTGATCAGGCGGTAAAAATACCGGATGACGGTTATCCGAATATGGGGATCACAGAGGTTGATTCGGAAAAAGTAATCCGCGGTTCCAACGAAGGTTTCTGCGATTCTGTGAAGCAGAATGCGGCGCTGATCCGGAAAAGAATCCGTTCGCCCCGTGTGAAAGTGAGAGGACTGAAAGCCGGGATTAGATCGAACACGAACGTCTACCTTGTGTATGTGGAGGATCTTGCAAACCCGGGACTTGTAAAAGAAATTGAAAAGAGGCTGCAGGATTTCACAATCGATGGGATATTAGACAGCGGAATGTTAGAACAGCTGGCAGAGAAAAAATGGTATTCGCCATTTCCACAGTTTCAGACAACACAGCGTCCTGACCGGGCGGCAATGGCGGTATTAGAGGGCAGAGTGATTGTGATGTGCGATAATTCGCCGATCGGACTGATACTGCCGACGGACTATAATTCATTTATCCGCACCAGTGACGATTATTACAGCCGTTTTGAGATTGCGACGTTCGGGCGGATTCTGCGGTATCTCGCATCCTTTTTTGCAATGACGCTGCCGGGATTTTATCTTGCAGTGACTAATTTTCATACGCAGATACTCCCGACTACACTACTTTTGTCGTTTGCCGAGGCGAGGCAGGGTGTCCCCTTTCCGGCAGTCGTGGAAGTGCTTATCATGGAATTGTCGTTTGAACTTTTGCGGGAGGCGGGCGTGCGGCTTCCCGGTGCAATGGGAAATACCATCGGGATCGTGGGTGGTCTGATCATCGGACAGGCGGCAGTCGAGGCGAATCTGGTCAGCCCGATCGTGGTGATCGTCATCTCTTTTACTGCGCTATGTTCTTTTGCAATACCAAACGAAGAATTTGCCACGGCGTTCCGCATTTTAAAATTCTTTCTTATTGGAATCTGTGCGTGGCTTGGCTACTTTGGCATGCTCCTCGGACTGCTTGCGGTACTCACACATCTGTCGCATCTGACAAGCTTTGGGATTCCGTATCTCATGCCATTCGTGGGTGCAGATCTGAATGACTATGAGGATGAGCGGGATTTTATTTGGCGGCAGCCTTTCCGAAAACTGCGCAGGCGCCCCGTTTATGCGAATCCGAAGGAGCGGACAAAGCTGACGTTTTCAAAGAAGAGATAGGTTGAAAAAAGTTTTTATCTTAAGATAAATGGAAATCTGATGAAAAAATGCGCAGATGTTAGAAGAGATAGGGGGAAGTATGTTCTCAGAAAACAATCAAATTTCAGGCAGACAGGTGTTCCGCCTTCTGACGTATGACTTTCTTGGAATGGGGACGCTGCTGCTACCGACAATGCTTGCAGATACGGCAGGGCGCGACGGGATTTTTTGCATTCTGGCAGGGATTTTGTCCACGTTATTGTACATGAAATTATTGAGATATCTGTTGAAAGGCATGAAAACAAGTTATCCCGACTTTTTGAAGCAGAAGTGTGGAAAAGTATGCGGTTATGTGCTCTGGGGCGGATATTTTCTGTATTTTATCCTTATGGCCTCGTACACGGCGTATCTGTTTTCCACGCTGATGTTGAATGGGCTTGTGGAAAACGTTAGCTTTTATCTGGTGCTGTTGTTGATATTACTGCTCGCATTTTATGGAATGGCGGGCGGGATCGAGGGCAGGGCGAGAGTGTACGAGATGCTGTTCTGGTTTCTGATGATACCGTTGTTTCTGATGTTATTTGCGGCGTGCAGGGAGGTGAAGCCAGCCTACTGGAGCCCGGTTTTTGTGGCGGATGGAAAAGAAATGTTAAACGGAAGTTATTATGTATTTTTCTGCTATTCCATGGTGTCAATCGTACTGTTTCTGAAAGAATATGTTGCGGATCGCAGGAAATGCGTTGGCGCAGCAGAAAAAGCGGTCTGGTTTTCCGGCGGCGTATTTGCAGCACTGTATCTGATCCTGATCGGGCTGTTTGGCGTGGAGGCACTGGCTCAGATGAAATTTCCGGCGGTCACGATGATGAGCCGCGTGCAGGTGACAGGCGGATTTTTGAAGAGGACGGATGCTTTTATGTTCAGCATCTGGTTTTTTACGCTGTATGCGATGTTAAACAGCATGGTTTTTTACAGTGGAAATCTGGCTGCAAAAGTGATCCGTGACTGTGGCGGTTATCTGGAAGGAAAAAAGAGAATGCTGCCGTATCTCATTCTGCTGCTTCTGGTGTATGGTGTGGCGGTGCTGTTTTACAGGAATCAGCAGTTTTTAGACCGTGTGACATTTCTGCTTTGGAGGATTGGAACGCCGTTTGTCGTGGGCGTGCCGGTACTGCTGTGTCTGACCGGAAGAAAGCCGAACCGAGGAATGGAGGAACGCAGAACGGAGAAATGCAGAACAAAGAAGCACGGAGTGGAGGTGTGCGGCAAAAAAGAAAATAGGGATGAGGGGAAAAAATGTAAGAAAAATGTGCGTGTGCTGGTGCTGGTATGCTTCTTATTTGTATGTCTTTTCTTACAGGGGTGTAATGTCGCAGAACTTGAGGATAAGGCATTTCCGGTTCTTTTGAATATCAGAGATCAGGACGATTTCCAAAATGTGTGGCTGAATCATGAGTATGCAGGAAACAAAGAGGTGGATTACAACCATTTGAAAGTGGTGCTCATTGAGAGGTCTTTTCTGGAAAAAGAGGCAGAAGTAGAAGATATGCTATCCATGCTGGAGCAGGAAAAAGAGGTTCCGTGGAACGCTTATGTGATGACGACGGAAAGCTGTGACCGTCTGGCGCAGACAGAGGGAGAACTTGATGTGCTGCTTGGAAATTATCTGGAAGAACTGCTGGAAAACACATCGGGCATTGATCAGAAAGCGTACCCGACGCTTGGCATGCTCTATGAGGAGCGGGTTAATCACTTGGAGACACTTTATATTCCTTTTGTCGATATAGAGGGGGAAGGACAGCAGCCAGCCATAACTGGAAAACCGCAGATTACAGCCTATGAAGTCTGGAAACGTGGAAGGGCGGCGGGGCTTGTCGATACGGATACCGCGCGTGCTGCATTCTTCACACAGAACTTTGCGGATGATTACACCTTACAACTTTCACCGGAACTTTATGTGAAAGTGGATGCAGCTTCCTGCCGAGTCAAAGAAACGGAAAAAATCGGTGCCGGAGGTCTGACAGAGCAGATCGTCACAGTGACCGTGACCGGAGAAGGCGAAATCTTAAGCGGCACAGTTTATGCAAGTGAAAAAGAGCAGCTTCTCAACACCCGGATGGAGGACTATCTGAATGCGGCCGCCACACAAGCACTTGAGAAAGAAATCGATATCACTAACAGTTACCGGAATCTCGGCGCCGATAACCGCACATGGTATTTTAAATATCAAAACACTCCTGCCGCTTATGAGAAAGACATCAAAATCCAATATCTGGTAAAAATAAACTGGAAATCGGAATAAATTCAGATCTTTCGGGAATCATTCAATGTAGGGATAGATGGTCGATGAGCGAAACTCATGAAAATCTAAATTGAATTGTGAAAAATTAACAAAAGCTTGAGAAAACACTGGGTGAGCAAATTCCTATCTGCGAAGCAGATTTTAAATGAATTTGCGAAGTACTGCGAAGAATGAGCAGTACCGTTACCAGCGACACGTAGCGAAAGCGTGTTTTCGTTGATATTGTTAACTTTTCGTAATATTCATAACGTAAAAATGAGTTTCGCAAGCAACGACACAGCCTGATAAATATGAATATTATCTACATTTATCTGATATTTTGGCAAGTGAAAGGGAGATTTGAATTATGGCAAGAAAATGGATCGGATACATAGGGGTTGGAAGTCTGATGTGCGCTGCATTGGGATGCGGTATTTTGTATACAAGACAGGCGAGACTGCAGCAGGCGATTTCGGACAAAGTGCTGCGGTTTCATGTGCTGGCGAACAGCGACAGCGAGGCAGACCAGAACCTAAAACTAGCAGTGCGTGATGCGGTGGGAAGTTTTATGCAGGAAAAACTGGCAGATGTGGAAAATCTGGAAGAATGTGAGCTGGTTGTGCGCCAGAGCCTCGGTGAAATTGAGGAAGCCGCAGCAGAGACAATCGCAGAAAACGGTTATGACTATGCTGTGACAGCGGAGCTGGAACACACTTCGTTTCCGGTAAAAAACTATGGAAGCTACACCTTTCCGGCGGGCGATTATGAGGCACTCCGCATTGTGATCGGAGAAGGAAACGGACATAACTGGTGGTGTGTGATGTATCCTAACATGTGTTTTTCAGACAGCATGTATGAAGTGGTCGATGAGGAAGCAGGAGAAAAGCTGCGCAAAGTACTGACAACAGAAGAGTACGAGAAGGTGCTGGCAGAAGGAGACTATCAGGTCAGAATGAAATATTTTTCGTGGCTGAATCCGTATCTGGAGAAGCTGACTGAAAACTAAAATAAAGCAGCATACTTATAAGAAAGCAATGTTTCAAAAAGCTTACGCTTGCTAAATTATAAGAAACACGCTAATATATGGCATGAAAAGACAATGACGAGAAACAGAAAAGAGGTTTACATAAATGACAAAAGATGTACTTGTGAAAATCAGTGGTTTACAGTTTGCAGAAGATCAGGATAATGGTCCGGTGGAGATTATCACAACCGGAAACTACTATAAGAAAAATGGAAAGCACTATATTCTGTATGATGAAGTGCAGGAAGGATTTGACGGCGTGACGAAAAGCGTTATCAAAGTGAATGATGATTTTCTGGATGTCACCAAAAAGGGTGTGACCAATGTGCATATGATGTTTGAGAAAAATAAGAAAAATATGTCTTACTACAACACGCCGTTTGGAAATCTGCTGGTCGGAATCAACGCCACAGACGTGAAAGTGAATGAGACAGAAGACAACATTGACATCAAGGTCGATTATAAGCTGGAAGTCAATTATGAACATCTGGCAGAGTGCAGTATTTCCATGAATATCATGTCGAAGGATACGAAGGATTTTAGGATATAAGGAGTGTAAGTGTGAAGAATGCATTTATGCATTCGGCGAACGATGAATGTCAATCATGTGCCGTTTTTCACATGATATGATAATCGTGAAGTTGAGGTAGTATATTATGAAAAATTGTAAAATGGCATTCACAATCGGTCTGGTGTTTGCAGTAATGATACTGGTTGCAGCCTGCACCGCCAGCAACAAATCAGACGATCATATATTTGATCATGAAAGTTTGGATGTTGATGAATATGTGTATCCTTCTGATTTTGATCTTGGAGATGATTTAAAGGGCACAAATTCAGAATCTGATGCAGCGGATGCAGGATTTGAAGAATTATCAGCAATGATCGGAACGTATCATTATACTTCCGATTATGGAACAGGTCGATTAATGATTGAAGCGACAGAGGATGGCATTGATATTTCTGATTATGAATCGGAGGACACCTATAGATTTCTGGCAAATGAAACAAATGTAAAAAATGAAGAGGAAAACAAAGTATATCTGGAATACCCGGCACAGGTGTATGAAGATGATACGGTTATTTTTGAGTATTATATTTTAGAAAAATCGAGTGATGGAATTGATGTGTATTATAGTCCATCTTCTTTTGACGAAGCTGAATTATTGTACCATGCTGTCAGGGAAAACTAAAAGAGGATTGCGAGATATCATATGATAGGTTATATTTTATTCGAATCAATTTTAACAAAATCAATTTGAATAAAAAGAAACCGAATTTGCAGAAAGATAATTCCTATGTTCATAGAGCATAAAAAAGGCTTCCAACCCCTCCGGGCTGGAAGCCTTTCCCATCCATTCTTATTTTGTCTTAGATTTCTTAGCGGCCTTTTCTTCATTCATGGCTTTTTTCTCTTTCTGAAGTTCTTTGTTGGCGCTCTCAGCTTTTCTCTTTAACTTGGTTCTCCAGCTTACTTTGCCTTCCGGTTTCTCTAATGGACCGCGGACACCGGTAACTTTCGTGATATAAATACCACTTACTGTAGCTTTGACTTCTTTTTTCACAGGGATCATATCAAAACATGCATCATCAGCGATCAGAGTCATAACCTTTGGTCCGACCTTAGCTTTTACGATCGGAAGCTTGGAACGGCGCATAAGCTTTGGTGTCTGGTCAATGACTGCCTGTGGCAGACCGGACTGGTTCAGACGCATTCTCTTCTTATCAATAATCAACATGGTAACAGTCTGTGCAGTTGCAGCAAGCTGTGCATCCTGCTCGTCTTTTCTCTTCTGAGCTTTCTTTCCGAGAAAATATAAAGCAATTGTTGCAGCAATAAGCACTGCTAAAATAACTAATAATACAATTGTTACTGGACTCACAACGAAAATCCTCCCTAATTTCAAATTCGTGTTTTATTGTAGCATTGATTTTTGGAAAAAGCAATGTGATTTTGGGGAAATACCTTTTATTTTAGGGAAAATTGTGATATGTTATAAAAGTTAGACGGCAGACTCCGTCTTTTGGATTTCCGGCAGAAAAGCCGGAAAAGGAAATGAGGAAAAGAAAGGTAAGATTAAATGAAAAAGAGAGTGTTAGCACTTTTATTGTGTGTATCCACAGCGATCAGCATGACAGGATGCGGCAACAAAGGTGAATCAGTTGAGGCAACGGAAGCAGTAGAGAACACCGAAAGCACAGAAGAGGTGCCGGCAGTTCCGCTTGCACAATATGATCTGAAGGGATCGGATTATGTGACATTGTGTGACTACAGTGCAATCCCGGTTACGATTTCAGGAGATTATGACGTCACAGATCAGGATGTGCTTGATTATGTGGAAAAGATTTTTACACAGGGCGGACCTTTTTATACGGCTGATCCGGACAAGACAACAGTGGAAGAGGGCGACATTGTAAACGTAGACTATGTCGGAAAATTAGACGGTGAAGCGTTCAGCGGTGGAACAGCAGAGGATCAGAATATTGATGTGTCCAACAATTCTTCCGCAAGTGGTTCCGCTTACATTGATGGATTTACAGACGGACTGATCGGTGCATCAGTAGGCGATGTGATCGATTCTAATGTGACGTTCCCGGATGAGTACCCGAATAACCCGGATCTTGCTGGAAAAGAAGTTGTATTTACATTTACGGTCAATTCTATCCAGAAGGAAGTGACCATGGATACGATGGATGATGAATTTGCATCGAAACAGTTTGGTGCGGATTCCGTGGATGGAGTGTACAAGCAGGTACGCCAGTATCTGGAGTCCAGCGCAGAGAGCACTCATAAAAATGATGTTTATTCCGCTTTGGAGGATTATCTGTTAGAAAATTGTACCGTTGATATGCCGGCAGATTACAGATCGGATGTGATCGAAGCGATCCGTGCCAATTTCATTGACCGTTATTGCTCCGGGGATGAGAGCCAGATGGAAACGGTACTCAGCTCTTACGGCTATACAGAAGAGAGCATTGAGCAGGAATGGTCTGACAGTGTGGAGAGCAGTATCAAGTTAGAACTGATCGTAAAAGCCATTGCAGAAAAAGAAGATATCCAGATTGACGATACGGAGTTTGAAGATTATGTAAGCACGATCGTAAGCAGCGGCGGTTTCGGTGATGCTGACACGTTATATAGTAACTATGGTTATGGTGATTCTGTTTATGGAAAGAATCAGATCCGCGTGATTTATCTTGCAGGATTAGTTTTGGATAAATTAGCAGAGACAGCAGAGGTTACTGAGAACGCAGTTGAAGAAAATACCGAATCTGTAGAAAGTACAGAATCCGTAGACAGCACAGAAGAATAAGAAAACGATATCGAAACAGAGGTATGAGATCATAAAAGAGTCGACAGACGTTGATGAGAGAAAGGGAGAGTAGAAAAATGGAATTAGTAAATGTAAGAGATTTATTCCGCAAACAGGATGAGTATGTGGATCAGACCATCACGATCGGTGGCTGGGTGAGAAACATCCGTAACTCCAAAAACTTTGGATTTATCGTGGTAAACGACGGAACTTTTTTTGAGCCGGTCCAGGTTGTTTATTCCGATGTTCTGGAAAATTTTGAAGAGGTAGAAAAATTAAATGTCGGAGCAGCGATTATCGTTACCGGTAAATTAGTTGCAACTCCGGGCACAAAACAGCCATTTGAGATTCAGGCTGAAAAAGTGGAAGTAGAAGGTCCTTCTACACCGGATTATCCATTACAGAAGAAAAAACACAGCTTTGAGTATCTGAGAACCATCTCTCATTTAAGACCGAGAACGAATACTTTTGAGGCTGTATTCCGTGTGCGTTCCCTCTGCGCTTATGCAATCCATAAATTTTTCCAGGAGAGGGATTTCGTGTACGTGCACACACCATTGATCACCGGAAGTGACTGTGAGGGTGCAGGTGAGATGTTCCAGGTAACAACACTTGACATGAACAATCTTCCAATGACAGAGGATGGAAAAGTAGATTACAGCAAAGACTTTTTCAATAAACCGACTAATCTTACTGTAAGCGGACAGCTCAATGGTGAGACTTATGCGATGGCATTTAAGAACATCTATACCTTTGGACCTACTTTCCGTGCAGAAAACTCCAACACGACAAGACATGCAGCAGAGTTCTGGATGATCGAGCCGGAGATCGCATTTGCAGATTTAGAGGATGACATGATCTTAGCTGAGAGCATGTTAAAATATGTCATCAACTATGTGTTAGAAAATGCGCCGGAAGAGATGGCATTCTTCAACAGCTTTATCGATAAAGGGCTGTTAGAGAGATTACAGCATGTTGCAAACTCTGATTTCGCACGTGTGACTTATACAGAAGCAGTTGAGATCTTAGAGAAGAACAACGATAAATTTGATTACAAAGTATCCTGGGGCTGCGATCTTCAGACCGAGCATGAGCGTTATCTGACCGAGCAGGTATTCAAACGCCCGGTATTTGTAACTGATTATCCAAAGGAGATCAAAGCATTCTACATGAAGCTGAATCCGGACGGAAAAACAGTTGCAGCAGTAGACTGTCTGGTTCCTGGCATCGGTGAGATCATCGGCGGAAGCCAGAGAGAGGATGACTATGGCAAGCTGAAAGCGCGTATGGATGAGCTGGGACTGAAGGAAGAAGATTATGACTTCTATCTTGACCTGCGTAAGTACGGTTCTACACGTCATTCTGGATTTGGCCTGGGATTTGAGCGTTGCGTTATGTATCTTACCGGAATGGGCAACATCCGTGACGTAATCCCGTTCCCGAGAACAGTTAACAACTGCGATTTATAAAATGAGGTAAAAGAATGAGATTTATTCATCTTGCAGATGTACATCTTGGGGCGGTTCCAGACCGGGGCTGCCCATGGAGTGAGAAGCGGGAGAATGAAATCTGGGAAACATTCCGCCGGGTTATTGCGGGTATCCGCGAAAATCCGGTGGATTTGTTATTTATAGCCGGAGATTTGTTCCACCGTCAGCCTCTTCCATACGAATTGAATGAAGTAAATAATTTATTTTCCAGTATTCCGAATACCAGTGTCTATCTGATGGCGGGCGACAGCGATTATCTGAAGAGGGATTCCTTTTACCGAGAGTTTTCCTGGGCGCCAAATGTAACCTTTTTTCAGGAAGAAAAAGTTACCTGCGTGAAAGATACAAAATCTGACGTCTATGTATATGGAATGAGCTATGAGCATCCCAAGATCGAAGCTCCTGTCTATGACAGTGTAAGACTGGCAGGAAGAGAAGGGGTTCATATTCTGCTGGCTCATGGAGGAGATGGAAGTCATTGCCCTGTAAATGTGGCTGATTTCCAAAAGATT
>OQVT01001229.1_pt1 | contig 15961 bp, 15 predicted proteins | sample 1691561 | NCBI WGS metagenome assembly OQVT01 (sample SAMN03418260, study PRJEB22391) | human gut metagenome | biome: human-gut; feature: organic feature; material: feces | host: Homo sapiens | place: Tanzania | collected 2013-01 | reverse complement strand
TTATCATGTCTATTCTTCTTATAGCTGAAAAGCAGTATACAACTGATACTCCCTGGGCAATAATGGTCGCTGATGCTGCCCCTGCTATTCCCCACTTGAAAACAAGGACAAAAAGAAGGTCAAGCGCAACGTTCGTCAAAGCCGCCGTGATCATAGCCATGAGCGGTGTCCTGCTGTCACCCAACGCCCTTAAAAGCGCCGCCTCAAAATTATACACAAGGCTCACTGCCACTCCGCCCAGCATAATCCTCAGATAGCTTTCCGAGCCTGCAAAAATATCTGCCGGTGTTTCAAGGAGCTTTAAAACCGGCACTATCGCAAGCTGTGCCGCTGTCTCAATTTGAAATGGATTATCCTGTGTACCCTCTCCCGCAGCAAACCCACCTGCAATCGTTTTACCATCCCAGGTATCTACTGTTTCCCCTTCCGCTCTCGCACTCACCGGCACGGCGATCCACACCAGTGCCGCCAGTGCCAGCAGGGCCAGTCTCATCTTCATGCTCCATGCTTTTGTACTTTTCTTCATAACCCTCATGCCTTTCTATAACCTGCAAAATTTCAAATATTTTCCCATCTTTCGCAGGTACAAAATCCCAATCTTGTTTTTATACTTTCCGTATCATTTATTATACTGAAAAAGCAAATGCACCGTCAATATTTTCCATACGATTCGTCTCATATTTTTTACAAAATTCTAATCGAGCAGGCTGGCTCATCGTATACACAAAAAGAGTGACCGGAACTCTCCGGTCACTCCTCGTTGCCTTCTCTGAAAAATATATCCAGTTTTCCCAGACATTTGATCAATGTCTTCATTTCTTCCTCGTCCAGATCCCGAATGATCGTATGGATCATTTTCCTGTGGAAATCTCTGTGATGGAAAAAAGCTTTTCTCCCTTTCTCTGTCAGGGTCACCAGCACCACCCGCTTGTCCTGTGTGCTGCGGTTACGCTCCAGGTAGCCTTTTTTCTCCAGACTGTTCATATTCGTGGTCAGGGTTCCCACGGTGACATGCAGTTCCCCGGCGATACGGGACATGCTCTTTGGTTCCTCGATGCCGATAGCTTCGAGGATGTGCATATCATTATTTGTAATATCCTTGAATTCGTCTGTTATGACCGCCTTTGCCTCTGCATCCATCACGTTATGGAACAGGTTCACCAGCAGTTCATTCAGTACCCGGTTGTTGCTTTTTTCCATAGTTTTCCCAATAAATGTTTCTCTGGTATACCGGCAATGCTCCCGGACCGCAGGCTTCCTGTCTACCGGACCGCGTCCATGCCGTTGTCGTGTCCTTAGTCGTTATCAGTATACCGTCTACCAGGTCATCACGCAAGCCCCAATCGTAAGCCCGGCGCCGAATCCCGCCAGAACGATGCGGTCGCCGCGGTGCAGCTTTTCCTGCCTGTTCAGTTCATCCAGAAGCACCGGGATGGAGGCAGAGGACATATTTCCGACCCTTTCCAGATTGGTGGGGAATTTGTCTCTGTCTGCATGCAGTCTTTTCGCCACTGCATCAATAATACGTGCGTTGGCCTGATGCAGTACGAACAGATCAATATCCGGCACAGCAAGTCCGGCATCCGACAGTGCTTCCCCGATGCACTGCGGCACCCGTCTGGTGGCAAACCGGTACACTTCCTGTCCGTCCATCTGAATATAAGGTTCTCTGCCGTCCGTCAGCTGGTTTTGGTCCGTTTTTGCTGCTGAGGTTCTTGCATAAGGGGTTGCCAGTTCTCTTGCTCCACATTGTAAAACTCCACCGCCGGTGCCGTCGGAATGCAGTGCCCGTCCCAGAATGCCTGCTGCCGGTATCCGTTTCTCCTCCGCCGTCTCCTGCATCCCTTTCTCTGTCTCCGCCAAAGCGTTACTGTATTCCACCGCCCGAGACTCCGTCCTGCATCTCTCCACAACTACCGCCCCGGCACCGTCTCCGAACAGGATGCAGCTGCCCCGGTCCGTCCAGTCCACCAGCTTGGACAACACTTCACTGCCGATGATCAGCGCATTTTTCGCAAGTCCCGTCCGCAGATAGACATCCGCAGTATTCAGGGCAAATAAAAATCCGGAGCAGGCCGCATTCACATCAAAGGCCAGTGCATTCACTGCGCCGATGTCCGCCTGTACCTGGCAGGCGCAGCAGGGCAGATACTGCTCCGGAGAACAGGTTGCCACCAGGATCAGGTCGATCTCTTCCGCTCTTTTTCCGGCCTGTTCCAATGCTTTGCGGGCCGCTTCTGACGCAAGTGTCACAACCGTTTCGCCAACTGACACATGTCGTTCAGCAATACCGGTTCTCTCACGGATCCATTCATCCGAGGTTTCCACCAGCTGTTCCAATTCTTTATTTGTAACGATCCTTCCCGGAAGTGCACTTCCGGTTCCGGTGATTCTTATGGTCCTCACGCCATTTCCTCCATGATATCCACTGTTCTTTCTATTTTCTGTGCCCTCCAGGCATTGCTGCCGCAGAACAGCAATCCGTTATCCACATCTCCCGTTGCCGCATTGATCAACGCTCTGGTGATGCAATAAGGTGCCGTCTTCGGGTCGCAGGTCTTAATGCAATGTCTGCATCCGGTCATAAACCGTTCCCCGGCTGCCACTTTTTCCAGGAAAGCATTCTGTATGGCTCTCCCGGGCATCCCCACCGGACTTTTCACAATGACAATGTCTTCCTTCCGGGCGCTGAGATAGGCCTGCTTGTAGGCATCCGCCGCATCACATTCCTCCGTGGTCACGAACCGGGTACCCATCTGTACCCCCGCTGCCCCCAGCGACATGCAGTGTTCTTTGTCCTCTCCGGTGTAGATTCCGCCCGCAGCGATCAGGGGAATCCCCAGTTCTGCCGCCTGCCGGATCATTGCCGTAAGTTCCTTCTCATATGTCTGCGGTGTATACGCATCCAGTTCTTCCTTTTTAAATCCCAGATGTCCGCCAGCCAGCGGCCCCTCCGCTACAATGAAATCCGGCTTTCTGTCGTATTTTTTCATCCAGTATTTCGTGACGACCGACAGGGCACGGGTACTCGACACGATCGGAGCCAGCATTGTCCGGTGGCTGCGCCCGGGCATTCCGTTTTCCGTCTCTGTCACAACTCCGGGCAGATCCAGCGGCAGCCCCGCACCGGAGATAATACAGTCGGTACCGGCCAGCACTGCTGCCCTGACATAATCCTCGTAGCGCTGCGTTGCCACCATGATGTTGACACCGACGATACCGCCTCTTGCGATCTGCCTTGCTTTTTCTATTTCTTTTCCGATAGTGCGCAGATTACAGGCGATGGGATCTCTGTCAAAATCCGGCTCCCGGAAACCGATCTGGGCAGTAGAAATGATGCCGATCCCACCTGCCGCAGCCACTGCTCCCGCCAGACCGGACAGGCTGATTCCCACACCCATGCCTCCCTGGATCACGGGAATATCTGCATGTAATTCCCCCAGGATCATTTTTCCGTGCTTCATCCCACATCACCTCTCGTTACCGCTTTAATACTTGCGGAACCTTTCATAACGTTCCTCTGCGATCTGTTCACCGGTCATGCCGGTATATTTTTGCAGAAATTCCTTGATATGTTCCTTGAGATACCCGCCAATGGCCTCCACGGTACTCTGGTCTGCTCCGCCGTATTCCGGCACGATCCGCTCGATCACACCGAGACGCTTCAGATCCTCGGATGTGATATTCATGACTTCGCTGGCTTCTCTGGCACGGTCAGCATCCTTCCATAATATAGAAGCAAAGCCTTCGGGAGACAGGATCGAGTATGTGGCATTTTCCATCATCCATACCTCATTGCCTACCGCTGTAGCCAGTGCTCCGCCGCTGCCGCCTTCTCCGATAAGGATGCACAATACCGGTACTTTTAAGGCTGACATCTCCAGCAGATTCCGGGCAATGGCCTCGCCCTGGCCTCTCTCCTCCGCCTCCACGCCGCAGAAGGCTCCCGGCGTATTTACAAAGCTGATAATAGGCCGGTTGAATTTCTCCGCCTGTTTCATCAGGCGCAGTGCCTTACGATACCCCTCCGGCATGGGCATACCGTAATTGCGTCTGGCACACTCCGCAAAATCCTTGCCCTTCACATCTGCCAGCACTGTGACTGGCTGCCCATCCAGGAATGCCACCGCACCTACCAGTGCTTTATCATCCCCATAATAACGGTCTCCGTGAGCTTCCACTACATAATCGAAAATGTAGGGAATATAGTCGGTTGCTGCCGGTCTGTCCACTCTCCGGACGGTCTTGACCTTTTCCCATGCCGTTCTGGGGAGTGTCAGTATTGACCGTTCCTTCACAATCTCCGTAGGTTCAAAATGGAAGTCAATATTTTTCTTAAAATCTGCATAATTCCCCTCACTGCACCGATGCGTCGTGATCAGGAAATATAAGGTCTTCTTCAGATTCTCCCGGCGGACGATACCGTCCACAAAACCATGCTCCTGTAAAAATTCCGCTGTCTGGAAGCCGTCAGGGAGACGCTGTCCCAAGGTCTGCTTAATGACTCTCGGTCCTGCGAAGCCGATCAAAGCTCCCGGTTCCGCCATGATCACATCTCCCAGCATGGCAAAACTGGCCGTGACACCACCTGTGGTGGGATCCGTCAAAATAGTCGCGTAGAGAAGTCCTGCTTCTCCATGCCGTTTGATCGCTGCGGAGGTCTTTGCCATCTGCATCAGTGACACGATTCCCTCCTGCATTCTCGCACCGCCGGAACAGCAGAACAAAAATACCGGCAGCCGCAATTCTGTCGCCTTTTCAATTGCCCGGGTGACTTTCTCGCCGACCACATGTCCCATACTGCCCATCATGAATTTAGATTCGCAGATGCCGATCACAGCCTTTTCCCCGTAGATCTCGCATTCACCTACGGTCACAGCTTCTTTTACGCCGGATTTTTCCCTGGCCTCTGACAGCTTGTCTTCATAGCCCTCATATTTCAGTGGATTGCTCTCTTCTATCTCCTCGAACCAGGGCTGAAAGCTTTTCCGGTCTGCCACCATGCGGATCCGGTTGTGGGTCTTCACCCGGAAATAATAACCACACTCATAGCAGACATATTTATTTTTCGCTGCCCGGTCTCTGTTTATCATTTTCTTACATTTCGGGCATTTGATCTCTGTTTCTGTATCTACACTTCCCATACCTGCACCTCTTATTCTGCGTCACTTTTATCTCTCTGTCCCACTCATAAGAAATCACTTCCGCAGACTATTTTTATTTCAACGCAAAGGTAAGCTCTGCTTTCGCCGCCAGTTTTCCGTTTACCGTGGCGATCGCTTCCCCGACGCCCACCGGTCCCTTGCTGCGGATAATGGTGGTCTCCAGTTCTAATGTGTCCCCGGGGCGCACCATCTGTTTGAATTTTGCCTTGTCGATCCCTGCAAAATAAGCAGTCTTGCCACGATGCTCCGGCAGAGACAGAATTGCCACCGCCCCTGTCTGTGCCAGTGCTTCCATGATCAACACGCCCGGCATCACCGGGTTCCCCGGAAAATGTCCGGCAAAATACGGTTCGTTAAAGGTCACATTTTTGCGTCCCACTGCCCGCACACCGGGCTCCAGCTCCTCGATCGTATCGATCAGCAGAAATGGATGTCTGTGGGGCAGAATCTCCATGATTTCCTGGGTGTTATATACTGACATTGTTCCTCCGTTCTGCGAATGCTGTCGCATCAACTACTTCCTCGCATTCTGCAATCGTCCTCGTTAATGCTCTGCCTTCTATCCTGTGTCTTGAACATCTGCTGCGGTTATTCTGTGTACTTCTTCAACAGCAGACTCGCATTATGTCCGCCGAAGCCCAACGAATTGGTCAATGCATAAGGCACCTCTTCTTCGTAGCTGTCCCGGCAGTAATTCAGATCAAGTTCCTCCTCCGTCTCATGCAATCCCACGGTGCGGTGGATATAGCCTTCCTGAATTTCTTTTACGCAGGTGACGAATTCCACCGCTCCTGCCGCTCCCAGGAGATGTCCCACCATGGATTTGGTGGAATTGATCTTCAGATCATACGCATGTTCCCCAAATGCAAGCTTGATAGCTCTGGTCTCGAACAGGTCATTATGATGGGTGCTGGTTCCATGAGCATTGATATAGGTAAGCTCTTCCGGTTCCACACCACCGTCTTTTAAGGCGTTCAGCATGGCAGTGGCTGCTCCGCTGCCATCCTCCGCAGGGGATGTAATATGATAAGCATCCGAAGAACATCCGTAGCCGGTCAGCTCCGCATAGATCTTCGCTCCGCGCCTCTTTGCATGCTCCAGCTCTTCCAGTACCACGATAGCGGAACCCTCTCCCATGACGAAGCCGTTTCTCTCCTTGTCAAAAGGAATGGATGCCCGTTCCGGATCCTCACTAAATGACAGCGCTGTCAGTGCTGAAAATCCGGCAATTCCGATGGGGGTAATGGAGCTTTCCGTTCCTCCCGCTACCATTACATCCGCATCACCGTACTGGATCGTACGGTATGCTTCTCCGATGGAATGTGTACCGGTTGCGCAGGCAGTAACCACATTCAGGCTCTTGCCCTTCAGCCCATAGGCAATGCTGACATTGCCTGCTGCCATATTGGAGATCATCAGAGGCACCAGCATGGGGCCTACCCTGCCGGGACCTTTTTCCTTCAGGCGGTCATATTCCCGCTCCATGGCCTGTAAGCTTCCGATGCCGCTTCCCACGCTGCAGCCCACCATATAAGGATCTTCCTGTTCCATAGCAAGACCCGCATCTGTGATCGCCTGTCCGGCAGCCGCTACCGCGAACTGGCAGAACTGCTCCATTCTGCGGGCGGATTTTTTGTCCATATATTGTGCGGGATCAAAATCCTTCACTTCCGCCGCCAGCTTACAACGGTAATCCGCAGTATCAAAATAGGTTATAGGACCGAATCCGGTCTTGCCCTCTTTGATACCATTCCAGAATTCCTCTACGCTGTTGCCAATAGGAGTGATGGCTCCCATGCCTGTTATTACAACTCTTCTATTTTTACCCATACGTGATATACTCCCTCGCATCCTGACTTATTTTCTATCCTGCTGTATCGTCAGCAGACATATTTTCTATTCTGCTTTCCTGTTGCCGGACATAGTTTTACATCGCCATACCACCGTCCACGCACAGCACCTGACCGGTAATATAGTCCGAGGCATCTCCTGCCAGGAACAGAACCGCCTGTGCGACATCCTCCGGTCTTCCCATTTTCTTAAGCGGGATCTGTCCGACCGCATTATCCTGCACCGCCTCCGGCAGCTTGTCTGTCATATCTGTCCGGATAAATCCGGGTGCCACGGCATTCACACAGACATTCCTGGATGCCAGTTCTCTCGCTACACTTTTCGTCAGACCGATCAGTCCCGCCTTGGAGGCAGAATAATTAGCCTGCCCTGCATTCCCGACGATACCACTGACAGAAGAGATATTGATGATTTTCCCATATCTCTGCTTCATAAAGGTCTTCGTCAGATGCCGGATCATGTGAAATGCGCCTTTCAGATTCGTATCCAGGACTGCATTGAATTCTTCTTCCGTCATCCGCACGATCAGATTGTCCCGCGTGATCCCGGCGTTATTGACAAGGATGTCAACTCTGCCGTATTTCTCTGTTACTGCCTTTACAAAGGCTTCACTCTCTGCAAAATCCGCAACATTGCACTTCACAGCCTCCGCCATGCCGCCTTGGCTTCGGATGTCCTCCGCCACTGCTTCCGCCGCCTCTGCAGAACCGTTATAATTAATGATCACCGTGGCTCCTTCTGATGCCAGCGCCTGTGCCACTGCTTTTCCAATGCCCCGTGATGCCCCTGTGACAATAGCAACTTGTCCTGTCAGACTTTTTCCTGTCAACATGCCAGCTCCTCCATCACCCGGTCCAGATCCTCCGGTTTCTCGATATTGTATACTTTGACATTTCTGTCAATTTTACGGACGAAGCTGCTGAGTGTCTTCCCAGGGCCGATCTCTATGAAAGTATCCACGCCATCTGCGATCATCCGCTCAATGCTCTGGGTGAAATGTACGGGACTGGACACCTGTTGTTTCAACAATTCCGCAACCTGTGACGCATCTGTCACATAATCCGCTGTTACGTTGGACACATAAGGAATCCAGGGAGTTGACAGCTTTACGCTTTTCAATTCATCTGCCAATTGTTCTCCTGCATTTTTTAACAGGGCTGAGTGGAACGGTCCGCTGACCTTTAAAGGTACACAGCGTTTTGCGCCTGCTTCTTTCAGCGCTTCTGATGCCGCCTCTACTGCATCTGCCTCTCCGGTGATCACGATCTGTCCCGGGCAGTTATAATTTGCCACCGAGACGACTTTGCCGGTTTCTTTTGCTGTCTGTTCGCAGATTTTTGCCACGATATCTCCGTCCAGTCCTAATATCGCTGCCATGGCTCCTCCTTCCGGATAGGCCTCCTGCATATAGATACCACGCATCCGGATGATCCGGAACAGATCCGGCAGCTCCATCACACCGGCGGCAGCCAACGCCCCATATTCTCCCAGGCTTAAGCCTGCTGCCATCTCCGCTTTCAGTCCTTTTGCCTCCAATACTTTCAGAATTGCCACTTCCATGGTCAGCATGGCGATCTGAGTATATTCCGTAATGTTGATATAGGGATTTTCCTCAAAAGTCAGCTGTTCCATGGAGTACGGATGTCCGCCTTCCACCTGTGCTTCCCGCTTATCCTGCCAGTATAGATTCTGAAGCACCTTGTCTGCCAACTTCCATACCGCCTGTGCTTCCGGATAAGTATCATAGAACTCCTTGCCCATTCCTATGTACTGGGATCCCTGTCCCGGGAATAAGTATGCGATCTTGCTCATTTTGTCATCTCCTAATTACTATGTGATACTATTGTTCTCCTCGGTTACAGCACATTTTTCATAATGCGCTGTTTTCCCTGTACCATTTGCTGCGCATTACTGTTCATAGTTTATTGTTCAGCGTCTGTTATTGGCGGTTAGTGTTACTGTCTTTTCATTTGTGCTGCGATGCACTCCTGCGCCTGCTGCACTGTTTCTTCAATAATCTCACGGCAGGTCTGTTCTCTGCGGATCAATCCTGCGATCTGCCCAGCCATCAGGGTTCCGTTTACGGTATCTCCGTCCTGCACTGCCTTCCTGAGAGATCCCAGCGTCAGCTTTTCCAGCTCCATGAAGTCTGCATTTTCTTTTTCCAGCTTCAAATACTCTCTGGTCATCTGATTGCGCAGGGAACGCACCGGATGTCCGGTAGACATTCCCGTCACCACGGAATCAATATCCTTTGCCTTGATGATCTGATTCTTATAATTTTCATGGACAATGGATTCCTTTGATGCTACGAACCGGGTGCCCATCTGGATACCTTCCGCTCCCAGCATAAAAGCCGCCGCCATGCCTCTGCCATCGGCGATACCTCCGGCTGCGATCACCGGGATAGATACCGCATCCACCACCTGAGGAACCAGCGCCATGGTCGTGGTGGAACCGATATGTCCGCCACTCTCCATGCCTTCCGCCACCACAGCGTCTGCTCCGGCCCGTTCCATCATCTTCGCCATAGCCACACTGGCTACCACCGGAATGACTTTCACTCCGGCATTCTTCCACAGTTCCATGAATTTTCCCGGGTTTCCAGCACCAGTCGTTACCGCTTTTACTCCTTCTTCCACGACGATCTTCGCTACATCCTCCGCATTGGGATTGAGCAGCATGATATTCACGCCGAAGGGTTTGTCCGTCAGTTCTTTGCATTTACGGATTTCCTCCCGGACGACCTCAGGCGGAGCGGAAGCGGCACCGATGATGCCTAAGCCTCCGGCATTCGACACTGCTGCCGCCAGCTTATGTTCCGCCACCCAGGCCATACCGCCCTGGAAAACGGGATATTCTATTTGTAGAAGTTCCGTGATCTTTGTTTTCATTGTCTTTCTGATCCTTCTCGTCGTTCTGCGAATTCTCCCATTCAGGCAGATATTCCGTTCTTACGCATGCTCCTGAATATATCCGATAACATCACCTACTGTTGCCATATTTTCCAATTCCTCGGAAGGAATGGACACACCATATTCCTCTTCAAATGCCATTACCAGTTCAAACAGATCCAGGGAATCTACTTCCAGATCCTCTTTGAAACGGGTTGCCTCTGTGATTTCTACATTCTCCTGGTTTAACTGTTCTCTGATGATGGCTGCTACTTTTTCTAACATGTTTTTACTCTCCTTATGCTTTTCATTATTGTGTTTCTGATACCTTGTTTTACTACTTTGTCGTCTCCGGCGTGTTCACTTTCCCTTCGAAATTGTTGTCAGTGTTGACCTTTTTCATTTCAAGTCTATCTTTCGCCAAATTGTTTTGACTATCAAAGTATTTATCTGCAATATACTACGTAGATGTTGTTCTGTCAACATCTTTTTTTATTATAACCACCAGAACTTATTATCATAGCTCCCGCAGTAAAATCAGGATTTTTCGTTTCTCCCCTTGCCAAACCGGTATTTTTCAGATAAAATAATCTACGTTGTAATCTTTTGGAGACGTATCGAAGTGGTCATAACGGGGCGCACTCGAAATGCGTTAGCCCTCCGGGGCACGCGGGTTCGAATCCCGCCAACTCCGTAAAAAGCCGAAGCCTGTATTATGTGCTTCGGCTTTTCGATTCGAATTTTATGAGGTATTAAAAATGAACAAAGAGCATTTGATTACGCGATTCAAGAAAAAGTATATTGGTGACAAGGCATTTTACCGCTATCTGATCCTATTGGCATTCCCAATGATTGTGCAAAATGCCATTTCCAGCTTTGTCAGCTTTTTGGATAATATTATGGTCGGTCAGGTTGGTACGGAACCCATGTCCGGTGTAGCCATTGTAAACCAGCTGATTTTTGTATTTAATATCTGTATTTTCGGCGGCGTTTCCGGTGCCGGAATTTTCAGTGCACAGTTTTTTGGAAAAGGAGACTATGAAGGACAGAAATACACCTTCCGTTTCAAAATGTATGCCTGCCTGTTGATTGCAGGACTTTCTTTGATTCTTTTTGGTTTTTGGGGAGAAAATCTGATTTCCTTATATTTAAGCGAAGAGAGTACCGTTGGAAATATTGAAATGGCACTTCATTATGGAAAAGATTACCTTGCCATCATGATGATTGGGCTGATTCCCTTTGCGATTGCACAGACATACATCAGTACCATCCGTGAAACAGGTCAGACTATGGTTCCTATGTTATCCGGAGTTGCCGCCGTAGTCGTAAACCTTGTTCTTGATTACATTTTGATTTTCGGTGTGTTCGGAGCTCCCGCCCTTGGTGTCGAAGGTGCCGCGATTGCTACGGTCATTGCACGTTTTGTGGAATGCTTTATTGTGGTATTCTGGGCGCATCGCCATCTTGGTAAAAATCCTTATTTGGTAGGTGTTTATAAAGGACTTCGCATCCCCAGACCGATTCTTATGGATATATTCCGAAAGGGACTTCCACTGATGTTCAACGAAATGATGTGGGCGACCGGTATGGCTACCATCGCGCAATGTTATGCCATTCGTGGACTGGAGGTTGTTGCTGCACAAAATATTTCCTCCACTATTTCAAACCTGTTTAATATTGTTTATATCCAGCTTGGGGGCTGCATTTCCATTATCGTCGGACAAAAATTGGGTGCCGGAGAATTAGAAGAAGCCAAAGATTATGATAATAAAATTATTTTCTTTGATGTTATTTCCTGTGCGGTTATCTCCGTTATTATGATTCTTCTGGGTGGTCTTTTCCCTGAAATCTACAAAACAGAAGCCAGCATCAAAGCGCTGGCTAAAAGCTTTATTATTATTTCGGCATTAGTAATGCCATTGTGTGCATTCTCTCACTGCAGTTATTTTACTTTGCGTTCCGGCGGGAAAACGATTATCACGGTTCTTTTTGACAGTGTCTTCACCTGGGTGATTGTAATTCCATTTGCCTATGTGCTGGCTCACTTTTCGACGCTTTCTATTACCAGCATCTTTTTCCTGGTAAGCTTTACGGAAATCCTCAAAGTAGTTATTGGATATTTCATGGTCAAAAGTAATGTCTGGCTGCAAAATATTGTTAATGATTGTAATTAATTTTCTATCTTGGCAGCTTTACGCTGCTCCTTTTCCTCTCGATTGCGGATACGCAGTTCTTTAAAGAACTGCGTCAGCATATGAGAGCATTCTTCTTTCAAAACACCTCTTTTTACCCTTACCTGATGGTTAAATTCCGGCATTTCAAGAATATTCAGAATGGAACCCCCACAACCGGCCTTTGGGTTCATACTGCCCATGACTACTTCATCGATTCTTGCCTGAACAATTGCTCCTGCGCACATCTGACAGGGTTCCAGTGTCACATAAAGTGTACATCCCTCCAGGCGCCAGTCACCTACTTTTTTGCTTGCTTTATTTATTGCGGTAATTTCCGCATGGGCAAGGGTGTTTTTGTCTGTGTTCCTGCGATTATAACCTCTTCCTACGATTTCACCCTGATAAACTATGACACATCCAATCGGCACTTCCCCCAAGGCATACGCTTTCTTTGCCTGACGAAGTGCTTCTTTCATATATTTTTCATCATCTGTTAATTGTTTTCTCACATGTTGCTCCTTATCTATCCATCAACGCCACGAAGAAATACCTTGTTTTTCATACACGAATCTGCATTTAGCTGTTGTACAAAGTTACGCAGTTCCTCATCCTGATATCCATGATAACAAATTCCTGATGTTGTTTTCTCTGCAAGCAATTCTCCACTGTCTTCAAACTGTTGCAGGAAATATTGGGGACTGCCTTCTATCCAGCAACAGATTTCCTGTAATTTTTCCAGCGTATGAAGTTCTTTTACCACTGTTGTACGGAATTCATAAGATATGGAAGAATGCTTCAGCAATTCCACGGATTCCTTTATTGAAAGAACATCCATTTCCGGACAACCTGCTGTGTCAGGATATTCGGAAGGTATATTTTTGATATCCATCGCCACATAATCAATCTGATGTGCATCTAAAAGCTTTTGCAAAAGTTTCGGATGGGAACCGTTGGTATCCAGCTTAATCGCATATCCAAGTTCTTTTATTTTTGCAAGAAATTCCGGCAAATCCTGCTGAATGGTAGGTTCCCCACCCGTAATGCAAACCCCGGACAGGATTCCTTTTCTTTTCTTCAAAAAAGAAAGAATCTCCTCTTCCGAAAACATTTCCTGTGACAACGGGCTTAAAACCAGCCCTGCATTATGGCAAAACGGACACCGAAAATTACAGCCTCCTGTAAAAACAGTGGCTGCCACCCGTTCCGGATAATCCAATAATGTTGTTTTATTTAATCCGCTAATTAACATTGACAAAGACTCCTAAAACCCATATACTACTAATTAGTCTTTAACCGCGTGGCTTTGTTTTTAAGGAGCTGCTGTAGCTGCCCAGAATAAGTGGCGCTAACGGTTGGGTCTTACGCAATGGAAACTGCGAACCGTGTCAGGTTGGGAACAAAGCAGCACTAAGCAGAACCTTCCATGTGCCGTAAGGGTGCCTGGCCTCAGTCAACTGTTTTGGTAACGTACAGCAGTTCCTTAAGGACATAGAATGCGGTTATTTTTTATTATAGCGTCGTCTTATAGGAATCGCAAGTAATAACCAAAGCTTCCGGTTTCACATTCTTTTTCACAAATAAACTTTGTAAATCCAAACATTTCTGCGACCTCTTCTTCTCTCTGATGATATATTCCCGGAATTCCAACTGCCGTATTTTCCTCTTTTGTCGAAAACAGAATCACAATATATTTGTAATTCATCAGTCCGTGTATCAGAAAGCTGTTATTGATTATTGCCTTTACTTCATCCGGTAAAAATTCAAGCTCCTCATATCGTACAAAATATAGTTCCCAATTGTCTATCTGCTCTGCACTTTTTTTGCAATGTTTTACGACACGCTCCCATTTCTTTTTGGAATCCACATTTTCCCGGCTTATCGCACTCGTTTTCTCCCCTTGCATATCCTCATCATCCTGAATCAGAATCTCATTCTTATCAAATCGTAATCGTATTTCGCCATTTTCCGGAATTGTTGTCCGGTTTCTCCAGTTTATCTCTACATTCCACTGATCATCCGTAGCAACTATCCGTACGTTTCCTGCCATTTCCCTCTTTTTTTCTTTTGAATTCTTATATAAGTAATAATTTTTCTTGCAATACATAAAAACACCCCGTCGTGTAAATATAGTTTGTACTACTATATTCACGCGACAGGGTGTTCATTCCTTTCAAGGTAACAATCAAACCCCAAGGTTATCAAGATACTTCATATAATTATAAACCATCATTGCAATCTTAAATGTTAATGCATCATCAAAGGTGCGCACATCCAGTCCTGTTGCCTTTTCCAGTTTTTCAATTCGATATACGAGTGTATTTCTATGGATAAATAACTGCCTGGAGGTTTCCGATACATTCAGATTATTTTCAAAGAACTTATATGCTGTAAAAATAATCTCTTCGTCCAATTCTCCCGGATTACTGTCACCAAAGATTTCTCTAATAAAAATTCTGCAGAGATTCGTTGGTAATTGATAAATCAAACGACCAATTCCAAGTGTCGCATACGAATTCACCCTTTTTTCTGCATAAAAGATTTTGCCTACATCAATTGCCATCATAGCCTCTTTATAAGACTTTGATACGTCCTTCAGCTCCTGTACCATCGTTCCGTAAGCAACACGGACATTCGTCATTGCTTCTGCACTGATTGTATCGACAATGCTTTGCGCAATCTGCTCAATCTCATTATAACCGTCTGTGTCTGCCAATGCTTTAATCAGAATCACATACTTCTCATCTACTTCTGTGACAAAATCTCCCGCCTGCTGGGAAAACATGCCCTTCAAAAGCTCTTTTACGACAGCATCGTCTTCATTGCCGGATTCTATCAGATAAACCACTCTCGGAACAACTGCTTCAATATGAAGCTTCTTTGCTCTGCTATATACATCTACCAAAAGAAGATTGTCCATCAAAAGATTCTGGAAAAAATTATTACGGTCAAAGCGTTCCTTATATGCACCAAATAATTGCTGTATCTGACTGACCGCAATCTTTCCCACCATATAGGAATCATCATTTGCTCCGCATGCAATCAGAACATAAATCAATTCACCTTCATCCGTTATCTTAAGTAAATGATTTTTTCCGATTACCTGACTATCTGCAGGTGATGTAATAAAATTGCGAATCATATCACCGGTCACTTCTATATTTTCAGAGGTAGAAGCCACTTCGATTCCGTCAGAATCATAAATGCATAAATCCACCTTTGTAATTCCATGTAATTCTTCGATACAATTTGTCAATATCTGGGTAGATACCATTGCCGTTCCCCCTTTAAACCTTCTTTTTATGGCACATTAAAATGTTAGAAAAGAAAAGGGATGCCAAATCGGCATCCCTTATAAAACATACTAGTTTGTAATAACCTGTTCGGTTTCCTTATCGAATACATGAATCTTTTCAACATCGAAAGCGAACTTAACAGTATCGCCAGGTCTAGCTGTTGTACGGGAATCAACTCTTGCAGTGATAGGGAATTCAGCCAAATCAAAGTATAAGTAAACTTCTGCACCAAGCAATTCATAAACCTTAATGGTAGATTCAAATACACACTTGGATGTTTCAATAAACATTTCGGAATCATATACATCTTCCGGACGAATACCAAATGTAACAGTCTTTCCTGCATAACCACCTTCGATAAGCTTCTTAGCTTTTGCTGGAGGAAGAGGAATCTTATTACCAGCAACCTTAAGGCTTACTGCATCACCCTCTACTTCAACTTCAGCATCAAGGAAGTTCATCTGAGGAGATCCCATAAATCCTGCTACGAATAAGTTGCCTGGCTTCTCATATAAGTTCTGAGGAGTATCAACCTGCTGGATAACACCGTCCTTCATAACTACGATTCTATCACCAAGTGTCAT
>OQVT01001228.1_pt1 | contig 15963 bp, 12 predicted proteins | sample 1691561 | NCBI WGS metagenome assembly OQVT01 (sample SAMN03418260, study PRJEB22391) | human gut metagenome | biome: human-gut; feature: organic feature; material: feces | host: Homo sapiens | place: Tanzania | collected 2013-01 | reverse complement strand
AAAAGGTGCTTTACAGATTTTGTTGGTTGTAGTCCTGATTGCTGCGTTCGCATATGTGGCGGTAGCAGGAATTGGCGGCGCACACAAGGGTAAAGCGCAGAACATCCGCTTAGGTTTGGATCTGAAAGGTGGCGTGAGTGTTACTTATCAGGCAAATAAAGCAAATCCAACGGATCAGGAAATGGACGACACAGTATATAAAATGCAGAAGCGTGTTGAAGATGTCAGCACAGAGGCTGCTGTTTATAAAGAAGGATCCAATCGTATCACGATTGATATCCCAGGTGTTAGTAATTCCGCAGAGATCCTTAAGAAACTTGGTAACGCAGGATCTCTTCAGTTTATCATGTACAGTGATCTGAAAGCAAAAGACGGCGGCGCATCACCGGCGGAAGGTGAAGAGGTTACCTTTGATAAGAAGAATGTCAAATTAGACGGTTCTACGATCAAGGAAGCCAAGGCTGCTACGGAGCAGGACAAGAGTACCGGAGTGACTAAGAATGTCGTAGAACTTACATTCAACTCCAAAGGTTCCAAGAAATTTGGGGAAATCACAGAAGCGAATGTCGGAAGCCAGCTGGCTATCGTTTACGATAACAAACTGGTATCTGCACCGAGAATTGACAGTGCTATCACGGAAGGTAAATGTACTATTTCCGGTGGCTTTGAGAAATTCTCAGAGGCAGAGGAACTGGCATCTACTCTTCGTATCGGTGCCCTTCCACTGGAACTGACCAATATCCATGACAATGTAGTAGGTGCTACTCTTGGTAGCGAAGCCCTGAGAACCAGTTTGATCGCCGGTGTGATCGGTCTGATCTTAGTCATCCTGTTTATGATCGTTATGTATCGTCTGCCGGGTGTGGCTTCTTCCATCGCATTGATCTTCTATGTAGGAGCAATGCTTCTGATCCTCAACGGATTGAATGTAACACTGACACTGCCGGGTATCGCAAGTGATGAGACTTTATTATATGGTGTTGAAGTAAAATTCTACTCGAACAAGGTTGTTGTAAACAGAGACTTTGAGACAAGCGTAAAAGGTCTTCGTGCCATCGGTGACGGAGCATCTGTAACCCGTGGACTGCAGCAGGCATCCGCAAACGGAATCTCTGTTGCAAGAAGCATTTTAAAAGCTATGGAAGCTTAAAAGAAAAGCATGAAAAAAATTAGAAAAAAAATTGCACTGATATGTCTGCTCTGCTTTTCCTTTTTGCTCACAGGATGTAAGATCGGAAATAAGGAAGTGATCGTCTCAAACACATTGAACAATCGCCAGGTATTTCGAATCGGAAACGTGTCCTGTGGGCTGAAAGAGGCGAAGGTATATCTTGTGAATTACCAGAATATTTACGGAACTGCCTATGGACTTGATCTCTGGCAGCATGATTTTGGAGACAGTTCTCTGGAAAATTATGTGAAAAATATCACAATGCAGGAACTGACACAGGTGGTCTGCTTAGACCAGCTTGCAAAAGAAAAAGAAATGGAACTTTCCGAAGAAGAAAATGGAAAGACCGCCCAGGCAGCAGAGGAGTACTTTGCATCTCTCACGGAGGATGAGATTGCCTATATGGGTGTTTCGGAGAGTGACATCAAAGAGTACTATGAGCATTATGCGCTGGCACAGAAAGTGTACCATTCACTCACAAAAGCTGTGAATGAGGAGGTCAGCGATGATGAGGCACGGGTGATGGAAATCATGCAGATTTTTGTTTCGGATGAGAGCCGGGCAAATGAAATTGCATCCAGATTAGCTCAGGGAGAAGATTTTGCAACACTCGCCAATAACTATAATGAGCTTAGCAGCATTCAGGTAAATGTTTCCAGAGATGAACTTCCGGATGCGGTAGAGCAGATTGCATTTCAGATGGAAAATGATGAAGTTTCCGGTAAAATCACAGTGGATGGAGGCTTTTATTTCATTAAATGTCTGAACAAATACAATCAGGAGTTGACGGAGGCAAACAAAGCCAATATTGTAGACAAAAGAGAAAAAGAAGCTTTTGATGATGAATACAATGAATTTGTTTCTTCTTTTGAATTCCAATATCCAGAGTAACTAGCTTCAATTTTACTAAATACTTCTGGCAAATCACTCTTTGTAACCTTGACATTCCATTCACACCCACTGGTCATAGCTGGCGCAGTTAAATTAGATGATCCTACATAAGCAGTTGAATATCCTGATTCACGATGAAAAATATAGACTTTGGCATGTAATCGGGTCCTATCTCCATCAAATGAAACCTTAATCTCCGTATTTGGCAGTTTAGATAGCTCTTCTATTGCTCGTAATTCTGTTGCACCCATATACGAAGTAGTAATAACTCTTAATTTTTTTCCACTTTCAACAAACCTTCTTAGTTCGTCCAAGATCAAAACTACTCCGCTCCATCTAATAAAAGAAACCATCATATCAATTCGATCGCATGACGCAATTTCTTTATTGATTTCACTACTCATATTTGGTTCACGTCCAGCACCTGTAAATAATGAAGTATCAGCCACAGATGTTGCTGGTCGAATCAAATCACTGGCTTTTCTCTTTGTAACCTTTGTAATTGGATTATCCAGCAAAAGTGCTTTCAGCTGTTCGCCCTGATCAGCAACTTTTTCATCCATAATGTCAGCAGCGTCATCTGCAACCACTTCAATTAGTTTATTTACCAATTTTATTTGCTCTGACAACTCACCTTTTGTCTCTTGCAGCATTTGTAATCTTTGCTTTATTATCTTTGACGTATACTCTGCTAAGATTGCCGGAGCCTCTTCTGGATCTATCTTCTCTGTATACTTTAAATTTTCATCTATAGAAGCCAATTGTTTATTTAAAGAATCTGAAACTACTTCTTCATAGATGCCATCCGTTTTATGAAGCCTCATTCCAACACCTCACATATATTATTCTTCCGCTTCTTTTCTTTTTTCAGATATGATTTTTCTCCAAGTTTGATCATATTTCAAAACTCTCAGAACCATATCTTTATTCAACTTTTCAGGTTTTTTTACCGACAGATGAATTCTATTGTCTGGAATATCCTCAATAATCGTGAACTGGCTTCCGCTAGGCTGCCAAGTAAATCTGTGTGTATGATCTTTTTTGTCATAACCCTCTAAATTATTACGTTTATTCCATTTGAAATAATACAATTCAGGATCATATCTAACAGTGTCGAATTCAAACACAAGATATTCTAAAATTACACTATTTTTTCACTATTTTTCATTACTTCATCGCCAGTGGAATACTCCACTGACGCCTTAAATTTTTGTATTCTACCCTATCACACTGGCACCAAATGGCATGAAAGAAAGTCTTGCCATCTTGAAAAACTGCTTTCCAAACGGAATTCCAACTATCGTAATGCACCATATACAACCAACTATCAGATTTCCAAGCGCCATTTCCCAACCAAAAAATACAATCCATATGAGATTTACCAAGAATGAAAACATACCATTTCCATACACGATTTCTTTTCCAAACGGCCAGAATGCCAAAGTTGCAAATTTAAAACATTGCAGGCCTACCGGAATTCCAATAATTGTAATACACCATATGCATCCTGCAAAAAACCATGCCAGTCCACCCAGCAATCCTCCAAATATAAACCAAAGGATATTACCTATAGTTCTCATGATAACACATCCCCCTTAAAGTCCTCTGAAAATCTGATCAACATGATTTCTACGATTTCTCAACCAGCTTTACGGTAGAATCTCAAGCCAGTATCCATCTGGATCTACAATGAAATAGATTCCCATCGCTTCATTTTCGAAGCAAATACACCCCATCTCTTCGTGCTGCTTATGCGCTTTCCGTCCTCTTTTACAAGCTCAATAAAAGCATCTGGATTTGTTGTTTGTGCATAAAACAAGACATAACTATGATCTGTAGTAAAGTCAGCTTCTGCTCCTACAAATTGCGTAAAGATTCTTTGATCCAGCCATTCTTGAAATTTAGGATTCAAAGGCCCCATTAAAGAATCTAGCCACATATTGACCGCAAAATCCTTTTCTATACTCTCCATAACATTTGAACAAGGCTTCATTTTAAAGCCAACACACACAAAAGGCTGAGAAATATCCATTGTATCTACAAATTCTTTGCGATTGACTTCCATCGGTTCTTCTTTAAAAAAACGCGAAATCTCTTTATCACACTTACTTTCTACATCCTTTTGACAGTCTTTGATCCATTCCATAATTTCGTCTGTATCTTTTCCAGTGATGCCTACAAGGCACAATTTACTTGGATCATAGTTCAACTCATAAAAATATTTAAGATCTTCCATACGCATATTTTGAATATCTTTCTTAGATCCTAATACATCTACTTTCATTGGATGATTCTTATATAAAGAGATTAAAGTCTCCTTAAAAAGACGCTGTTCAGGCGATTGTTGATACATATCATATTCACTTAGAATGATCCCCTTCTCTTTTTCAATCGTTTCCTTTGTCACATCTAAATTTTCAACAAAATCATAAAATGCAACCAACGGAAACCAAAGAAACAATAGGAAACAAGGAAAATGCGAAAAAGTTGTTTCTTCGATATTTTGTTCCTGTATTGTTTCTTACTGTTTGTTTACGATGTTATAATTATTGAGTATCAGATGGTTATGATTTTATATTAAAATCTTGCCAAGGCTTCAAAGCTTGAAATTATATATCCTAAGATGATAAATAGTGATGTTGAATGGCAACGACAAACCGCAACAGATGCCTATTGGGATGCGTTAAATACGATAGATTATAGCTTCCGCAATTTTGAAACAGAGATTAAGAATGACTATTCCCAGTTCAAGGGTATGTCTCCTTATGAAATAGCAAGAACAGGCTATCACGTGAAAGAAACCATCGAGGAATTGAAACGAATGTCTGAAGAGTATCTAAATTCGCTAACAGATGACGACAGATATTTAGAGGAGTTGGTAGACCGATATAAAAAAGCATTGGAATCAGATAGTGATGCCGTACTCTACACAAAATTGTCTGGTGAGGTTGAATCGCGCAATGTGCAAGCCCGTATGGGGATGAATGACGAAGAACGCCGCGCGTCTTTAGCCGCTGAAACCGAGGATGTGGCTCGTGAAGACCAGATATTCCTGCAAGACGGGCTGAATGGCGTGAACGAGAGCCGCGAGCCGTCTATTTGGTTGCCTAAAGATGAGTATGCAAAGGTTGCTCATGCTATTGCTACGAATAATGGTTTTAAAAACAAGGGCATTAATTGGGTTTTTACGGATAATAATTACTACATTTACACGGCCAATGAAGACGGCTATTTTGCCGTAGAATTTGGTTTACCTATTCGTGGTAATGAAGATTCCATCAATGAACTAATAAAGGGTATAGAAAATGGCACTATCAGAGACACAAGAAGTTTGCATTCAGTTATTAAAAGAATGCGGAGCAAGCAAAACAGAGATAACAGGAACAATGCTAATGCTAAAGGACGACGAAGAAGCGCAGGAAAACCTGGCAATCTGGATCTACGACAACAGGCCAACGAGGCAAGAAGTAATGAACGTTTGGGTACGGGATTATCTGAAAGGCTATCTACAAGAAATAAAATTGGAGGACGAGGACGAATAGACGATACCTCATACCGCCAAAGCGAAGACACTCCACACGTTTCCACCTCTTCCGAATCCAAAACCCAAGCCGCGCAGAAAGCCACCGAGAATCTCAACCTTGGCGGCAGAGTTGTCGTGCATGAAAGCGCCGAAGGACTTGAAGGAAAAGAAGCCACGGCAAAGGGCTGGTATGATACCCGAACGGGGCAAATCCACGTGGTGTTGTCGAACAACGCAGACGCAGCGGACGTGACGCAGACCATCCTGCATGAATCCGTAGCCCATCATGGACTGAGAGAATTATTCGGCCATAACGTGATGGATGCTTTTCTTGACAGCATTTTTGCGGCAGCGTCACAGGAAGTGAAAGACGCTATCAACGAATTGCGTCGCGGAAATGGATGGAATTTCCGTACCGCCACAGAAGAATATCTTGCAGGGCTTGCAGAGCGCACGGACTTTGAACGTATGACGGCAGAGGAACGCGGCTTGTTTGCTACCATCCGAAGACTGTTTAACCGTGCGCTGGAGTTCTTGGGCCTGAAAAACCATGAGTTGAGCGATAGGGAACTTGCTTATATACTTTGGTGTAGCTATCAGAATTTAAAGACAGGCGAGAAGGGACGCTATGTAGCCGAAGCAGAGCGTATTGCCATGCGTTATAAATTGAAGGCTGGGAAGAACGCGATGACCGACACGGAGAAGAAGGAGCACTCTGTTTTGCTCCGTGGAAAACTGGATAATTTGCAGGAAATCCTTGCCAAGGATACCTACGAAAGACTTGTGACGAGCGGTGCGCACCTTGAACGTACCGCGTGGGTTGACATGCTTTCTCCTCTTCAGGACTTACAACACGCCATAGAGAAAAACGGCGGGTTTAAACTTGAAGACTTTGAGAATCCATATAATGCCTATGTCACTATGAGCAGCCGCAATTATGCGCAGATGGATATTTACAAGAGGACGCTTTATGCAGATATGATAGAGGCCATTCATGCGCTTGGCAGCGAGACAGGCCGTTCATACGAAGAAATAAAGACGTATGTGATGGCCAAACACGGCATGGAGCGTCAAAAGTATATGGCAGAAAAGGCCGCAGAAGAGGCTTATGACAGATACAAATCCATGCACCCATTTGGGCAGAAGACGCTTGACGACTTCATTGATGAATATGAAGAGGAGAGCTTTGCAGGATTGACAGAGTTATTCGGAACGCAGAGCGTTTCTGACGCTATGGATGAAGCCCAAAAATATGTAGAGGAAGTGGAGGCCGAGGCGGGCAGTCTGGTGGATAGCTTGTGGGACAGCATTCGTGCTGCTACCAAGTCTTCCCTTCAAAGAGCGTATGAGGCAGGACTGATAAGTAAGGAGACATACGACAATGTAAGCAGTATGTATCAGTACTACATTCCACTCAGAGGCTTTGACGAGACAACGAGTGATGAGGTGTACGAATATTTTGGCGACCAAACAATCAATGGAGGCACGGGTAGCTTCATGAAGAAAGCCAAGGGACGTAAGAGTGTTGCAGATGATCCGTTTGCAGTTATCGGCAATATGGCAGAAATGGCCATCATGCAGTCTAACCGCAATCTCATGAAACAGCAATTGCTGAACCTCGCCTTAAACCACCCATCCGACCTTATCAGCGTCAGTGACCTCTACGTGAAAATACTCTTGATATGTCCAATCCTTTGGAAAAGGCGTTTTACGATTTTATCTATAATGGCGGCGAGACAGGCTATACTTTTATGAGTCCCATAATTATAATTAATTTTCAGCGAGTTACAAAAATACATAACATAATGTGTGACACTTTTTGCAACTCATTTTTTATTAAATCGGGCGCGTTTTAGAAAAGAGCTTTGCTCCTCCCCTATCCCGTCTCATCAAAAAAGGCAGACCCAGCATTGTGGTGGGTCTGCCTTTTTTGGTGTATATTCTGAATGCAGCGTTTTTCAGAACGCCCGATTTAGCAATGGTAAGTAATGGTAAAAAAACAGAACAACCTATCTTTTTCACCACTGCTTAGATTGCCATTACATATTGTTGAACTTCAGAGCGTCTTGGTCATCGTACTGCTTCTGGAGCTTGACAAGCTCCTTCATCAAACGCTTGGTGACAGCCTCATAACCCTTCTTTCCGTAGAGATTGTGCAACTCTTCAGGGTCGGTGTTTAAGTTGTAGAGTTCCCACTCGTTGATGTCGTTGTAGAAGTGGATGAGTTTCCATCCGTCGGCAGTGCTGACTCCATAGTGGCGCTTCACGCTGTGCTCCGCGGGATATTCGTAATAGTGGTAGTAAAGGCTCTTACGCCAGTTTTTCGGGTGCTGCCCCTTCAGGAGCGGGAGGAGCGACTTGCCTTGTATGTCGTCGGGAATCGGTGCGCCGGCGAGCTCGAGGAAGGTTGGCGCATAGTCAATGTTCTGCACCATTTCCTTGATGTCGCCCTTGGTGTTGAAGCCCTTCGGAAGGTGCATGACGAGCGGGGTGCTGTATGATTCCTCATACATAAAGCGCTTGTCGAACCATCCGTGTTCGCCCATGTAAAAGCCTTGGTCGGAAGTGTAGACCACGAGGGTGGAGTCCATCAAACCGGCATCGCGCAAATAGTTGAGCGTGCGGCCCACGTTGTCGTCGAGTGTCTTGACCACTTTGGCATAGTCGCGCATATAGCGCTGATATTTAAATTCGGCGAGCTGCTTGCCTTCGAGATGGCGTTGCCAGAAGTCGGTTGAAATGGAGTCGTAGAAATGGTCGTATTCAGCACGATCTTTGCTGTCCATGCGTCCCACCATGTTGAGATAGTTCTCCGTTAGCGGCGTATTGAGGCCTGGACGATACATCTTCGTGTCGTAGATGATGTCCATGTGGTTGCCGATTTCCATTTCTTGCGCTCCAGCAGCAACGCGGCCTTCATAGTTGTCGTAGAACGTGGAAGGAATGGGGAACGTCTGGTCTTCATATTCGTGCAGATACTTCAATTCCGGCAACCAGTTGCGGTGGCAGGCCTTGTGGTGTATGAGCAAGAGGAAGGGTTTGTTTTTGTCGCGCTTGTTTTCCAACCAGTCGATGGCCTTGTCGGTGATGATATTGGTAAGGTAGCCCTTCTCCTGATAGGTCTCTCCCTTCATGTTGATGAAGTCGGGGTTGTAATAGTTGCCCTGCGCAGGGAGGTAGTCGCAATAGTCGAATCCCGTCGGCGTGCTGACGAGGTGCCATTTCCCAATTAATGCCGTTTGGTATCCTGCCTTCTGAAGGAGCTTTGGCATGGTCTGCTGCGAGCCGTCGAAGATGCCGTGTTCGTTGTTGGTGAATCCGTTTTTGTGAGAATGCTTTCCCGTCAGCATACAGGCGCGGCTGGGACCAGAGAGGGAGTTGGCCACATAGCTATTGACGAAGCGCACACCGTCGGCAGCAATGCGGTCGAGATTGGGCGTACTGATGTAGCGCTTGTCGTAACAACTCATCATTTGCGCCGTATGGTCGTCGGTCATGATATAGACGATGTTGTAGTGCCCTTGTGCGCCAGCGATGGCGGGGAAGAGGGTCGGAAGAAACATCAATAATTTTTTCTTTTCCATGTTTAGTGTGTTGTTTGGGAGGTGTGTAATGACAAGCGGGTGGTCTGAATCAGCCAAGAGCATTACTTATGTTTCTGACATGAATTTCAGAGACTTGCTTGCTGTGTTTATCAGCTCCTCTTTTAATGAAAAACGGTTCAAACGTGCTTGCCACCTTTTTTTGTTGGGGCAGCAAACGCGTTTGAACCTGGTATTGTTATGGGGGAATCCCCAATAATTATTCTTTTGTCATGCTATACACAACGTCCATGATCTGCTTGCCGAGAGCATCGGCTTCTTCCATGGTGGATGCTTCAGAATATACGCGAATGATCGGTTCGGTGTTCGATTTGCGCAAATGAACCCACTTGTCGGGGAAGTCGATTTTGACGCCATCGATATCCGTGATCATCTGGTCTTTGTAGAGATCCTTAACTTTCTGGAGGATGGCGTAGATATCGGTCTTCGGGTCGAGGTCGATGCGGTTCTTGGCAATGCAATATTTCGGGAAAGAGTCACGAAGCTCGGTGGCCTTCATCTTGGTCTTGGCCATGTAGGTCAACAGCAAGGCGATACCAACCAATGCGTCGCGGCCATAGTGTGCGGCAGGATAGATGACTCCGCCGTTTCCTTCACCACCAATAACGGCCCCTGTTTCCTTCATCTTCGTCACAACGTTGACTTCGCCAACGGCTGCTGGCGTATAGGTGCAGCCATATTTCTCTGTTACATCGCGGAGGGCGCGGGTTGAAGAGAGGTTGGAAACGGTGTTGCCCGGTGTGTGCTGGAGCACATAGTCGGCAACGGCAACGAGCGTGTATTCTTCGCCAAACATGCTGCCGTCTTCACAAACGAGCGCCAAGCGGTCGACGTCAGGGTCAACAACGAAACCAACGTCGTGGTGTCCCTTACGCATGAGGTTGCGGATGTCTGAAAGGTGTTCCTTCAAAGGCTCTGGGTTGTGTGCGAAATCGCCAGTCGGCTCAGTGTTGAGACCTGTCACCTGCGTAACGCCGAGCTGTCCGAGGAGTTTCGGGAGGATGATGCCGCCGACGGAGTTGACTGTGTCGATGGCCACACGGAAGTTGGCCTTACGGATGGCCTCAACGTCAACGAGCTCGAGATATTTGACGAGGTCGATGTGGCGCTGGTCGAAATAGAAGTTTTTGGTGTAGCAACCGAGGTTGTCTACGTCAGCAAAGCTGAAGTCGCAAGAGAGTGCCAGCTGAACTACTTCCTGAGCCTCTTTAGGAGGAAGGAACTCGCCGCGCTCGTTGAGAAACTTCAGAGCGTTCCATTGACGTGGGTTGTGACTGGCCGTGATGATAATACCGCCACAGGCGCGTTCCATAGTAACCGCCAATTCAGTTGTTGGAGTTGAAGCCAAGCCGATGTTGAGCACATCGAAGCCCATACCCATGAGGGTGCCACAAACAACGTGTGAAACCATTTCGCCTGAAATACGGGCGTCACGGCCGACTACGATTTTGCGACGATACGGACCAACTACACGTTCGCGAAGGCTTGCGTAAGCTGATACTGACTTTGCAATGTCAATTGGATTGAGGGTGTCTCCCGGCTTGCCACCGATGGTGCCGCGGAAACCTGAGATAGATTTGATTAACGTCATGGTATGTCGTTATTTTATTGTGTTAATTTTGTCTGCTTGTGTGGAGCGGAGGGCGCATATATTCTGTATTATATGGCGCTGGTTGCAAATACAGTTGCCAAACGCCGCCCTTTCACCTACAAAAATACGAACAAACCTTGAAATATGGCTTTTATTTGCAAGAAATTTGGCCGCCTTTTTGTTTTTTGCCGCAAATGGCGGCGCTGTCCTTGCCTTTGCCCGCCGCGCCGCAGATTTCAGCGCACACCATTTGCCGCTACGAAGCGTTGGAATTGCTTGCGGGAGCCATTGAAGACGTTGATGTCAACTTCTCCCTGTATTCCGGCCACGCGTCCGTAGGGCGAGAGTTGCCAGAGGAGGAGGTGTACGTAAGGTTTGTATTCCCCATAGCGTGCAATCCACACTTGATAACGTAAGAGGGCAGCGGGGGCGTCAACCATGTATTTGTTGACAAAGGTCTGGCTGATATATAGGATGGGCATTGTGCCGCAATGGGCCTGTACGACTTTCAGCCAAGCTGCCATTTCGCGGAAGAGGGCACGACGGCCGCCCATAGCCTCTATCTGCCTGTCGGAGGGTTCCACGTCGAGCACGGGGGGCAAATCTCCCCGTTTCAGTCGGGCCGTTTTGATGAAATGGCGGGCCTGAATCGCTCCGGGGGTGCGTGTCGAGAAGAAATGATAGGCCCCGACGCGCAATCCGCGGCGGCGTGCAGCGGCGATGTCGGCAGCATAATAACGGTTGGACGAAGTGGTGCCTTCAGTGGCTTTCACGTAAACGAAGGTGACGGGATAGTTCTGCTCGCCACGGATGCGGGCCGTATTGGCCACGCCGAGGCGCGTGATGCGCAGGCGTTTCCAGTCGATGCCATAGCGTTTTCGTCCGATTTCATGCTGATAGCGCGAGATGTCGATGCCGTAAACGCGGTCGGAGGTATAGACCATCTGCTCGCCTCGGAATTTATCTTTCTTCCAAATGCCAGCCCTCACCATGTGGCGCTCGCCAACGGCAAAGCCGAAGCCCTGCCGGCGGTCGCTGTCCCATTGCCCGCAATAGTAGCTCTGTCCGGCAATGTGACAGATGCCCGCTCCGTGGCGCTGCAATTTGGCATTAAACATGCCGGAATATCGCGCGACGCCGTCTTGCAGTTGGCCCTGCGGCAAGGTGTCGGCTGTCCACACTCCGGTATAGACGCGTTGTAAGGTGTCGGTGTAGGTGCCAACTCCCTGGCGCATGCCTTTCTCAAAAATCCCGTAATATTTCCCGCCATCGGCATAGCGTTTGAATCCAACGCCACAGGCGCTGCCTTCCGCCATCCGTCCGGCAAACAGACCTGTCGAATCGGTCACGACTTGGAAATAACGGTTTTCCGTCTGTCGCCGCCGAATGTTTTGCGGCCACTCGGGAAGGGTGTCTTGGAGGGGTTGCACACGGTCGTTGACAGGCAGCAACATCTGGCACACGGTCATCCAGGCATCACGGGAAAGCCACGCCAGCCCACCGCCGTCCAAGCAGAATTTGCGCACCATCGACCACGGGCATGAGCGTCCGCCAACCGTCAGACCAACGACATCGCCCCGCTTGTCAATCTGCAACAGTCCTTCGGCAACCTCCTGCGGCATTTGTCTGCCCACGTTTTCGGGCAGCAAGTCGGGCAATGCCCTGCCCTTCATATAGCCCACGCGAAACCGCGTTTCATCCCCCTTATTATATAAGGAGACGAACGACGCATTTTGCGGCAATCTCCCCTCTGCCGTTTGCAGCAACGCCAGTTGCTTGTTTCTCCTGATGCACGTTGCCGCCATCCGTTGCTTCTTGACTTCCGCTTTCCCTGGCGCAATCCATCCTCGCACTTCGGCAAACGCGACAGAGGTTTCGTGGCGCAGATGCACCTTTAAATACTTCCCAGCTAAAACGGAATCTATGAGGCAACGCAACGAGTCGACATCTTTCTGCCTGGCTTCCACCCCACTGCCGTAACGCATGACATCGTTGTATCCGTCGTCGACCACGGAATGGGTGCGGGCATAATATTCCATTTCTTTGACGGCCTCTTTCTGCTCGCCAGCCAACACGCCAAGGCGCTCTTTTTCTTTCAAGAGAAGGGAGCGGACGGAGTCGGCGGACAGACTGTCGGCTGCCTGGAGAAAAACGGACGCCGGAACCACCAACCGCCCGTTTTCCGAGACAAACACGCCCGAGACGCATGTCGTGTCAACATGGCAAAGGCGCCCTTCCGCGTCTGTGGTGTGTCCGTCTGTCACAGCGATGCAGACGGAATCGCCAGCGCCGTTTTCTACCACATACCACATACGGGCCTCCACCTTGCAGGTGGCAGAAGCCGTCTGTCTGAAGGTGACGGGGCGGAACACGTGCCACCAAACAAACAGGATGCAAAAAATGGCCACTAAGCGTGGCCACCATTTCTTGAGGGCGCGACGTCTCCTTGAAACGTCCGCCCCCTTCATTTCGCTTTTCATTTTTCCTCTAATCTATAAATGGATGTTCTATAAATTAGTTTTAATGGAGATTCTTTATTTAGGATTGACTTGGCCGCTTTTACAGTTCTCACTCGCATCTTGCTGTATTTCAAAGACTCACATAGCTCGCTATGCTCGTCTTTGAAATACAACAATCTGCTTCGCGATAAATGTAAAATCGGCTCAAGCTAATTTATAGAACACCCATAAACCCCTGTTGTTTCAAAGCCTTGAGCAATTCCACGCTCATGGCCTCGCAGTCTTTTTTAGTGTAACGCACATCGGCAAACACCTGTGCCAGTGTCTCCTTCTTGTTGACCTCCACAAAGGTCTTGTTCTCCGGCAAACTTTCCTTCAGGGCATAATCGCGGTCGATGCTCTCTGCGGTCGGCGCCTTGTAGGTCTCCTCATGCACAATGGCCATCAGCGGCAGGCGGTCGCTGGTTGCAGGCGTCTCATCGGGCCATCCCAACGTGATGGTGGCAACGGGCATGACGAGTTTCGGCAACTGGAGCGCACGGATGATTTGCAAAGGCTGGTAAATCGTTGTGCCGAGAAAGCAGAGGCCCAGCCCCGCTGCTTCGGCCAGGGTGCAAAAATTCTGGCAAAAGAGCAGTGCGTCGGTCGCCGCATTGACAAACGAAAGGAAATTGCCATACCCCGGCGTGGCTTTACGTTGCTCACACCAGGCCGTCGTTCGGCAATAGTCGGCACAGAAAGTGAGCACCACGGGGGCCTGCGTCACCATCGGCTGGTTGAAATGAGCCGGGGCCAACTGGCGTTTCTTTTCTTCCGAGCGCGTCACAACAACGCTGTAAAGTTGCAGATTTCCCATAGTCTGCGTGTGTCCCGCAGCCTCGAGTAAGCGGTTCAGCAACTGGTCGTCAACAGGCGCGTCAGTGTATCGGCGAACGGAACGGCGTTCTGAAATCCCCTTCATCAATCCGTTGAAAGTGTCTGATATTTGGTTCATAATGATAGGCGTTTTAAAAATCAGTGTAAAGGTAGCAATTTAATCAGAGAAACGGCCAAGGACGGCCTGGCTTTTTTAACCACCAGCAATCATACGCTCTGCGGGCGGCGAAGCGGCAGGACCCATTTTGTCTCTCAAATCAGTCAAACGAGGCATCAATGGGATAAAGTAACGGTAAAAAAAAGGAAAATATTTTGCCTTCTCCACGCCTTGCCGTAACTTTGTCGAGAAAATCAAGAACAAAACAAAATCATCTGTATAAATTATGGCAAACAATATCCGTTTGGAATCAGAAAAGGCAGCCCAGTTCCTGCCTGCAGGCGCCGTTGAAGCATTGCGCCCCGAAGTTGAATCAGCCCAGAAAGCCCTTGAAGCTGGCACATGCGCCGGAAACGATTTCTTGGGTTGGCTCCATCTGCCAAGCAGCATCTCCGCTGAACACTTGGCCGACTTGAAGGCAACGGCCCAGACGCTCCGCGAAAACTGCGACACGATCGTTGTGGCAGGCATCGGCGGCAGCTATTTGGGCGCCCGCGCCGTGATTGAGGCCCTCGGCAACAGTTTCGAGTGGCTGACCAACAACGGTAGCAACCCCGTCATTCTTTTCGCAGGCAACAACATCGGCGAAGACTATCTCTCTGAACTCTGCGAATATCTGAAGACGCGCAAATTCGGCGTCATCAACATTTCAAAGAGCGGCACCACCACCGAAACGGCCCTGGCCTTCCGCCTGCTCAAGAAGCAATGTGAAGAACAGCGCGGCAAAGAAATGGCCCGCAAGGTCATCGTTGCCATCACCGACGCCAAGAAGGGTGCTGCCCGTCTGACCGCCAACAAGGAAGGCTACAAGAGCTTCATCATCCCCGACAACGTGGGCGGACGCTTCAGCGTTCTCACTCCCGTCGGCCTGCTCCCCATCGCCTGCGCTGGCTTCGACATCGACCAGCTCGTGAAGGGTGCTGCCGACATGGAAAAAGCCACTGGCACCGATGTTCCCTTCGAGGAAAACATCGCCGCCCAATATGCCGCCGTTCGCAACGCCATCCACCGCGCCGGAAAGAAAATCGAAATCTTGGCCAACTTCCAGCCGAAGCTCCATTTCATGAGCGAATGGTGGAAGCAGCTCTACGGTGAGAGCGAAGGCAAGGACGGCAAGGGCATCTTCCCTGCCTCTGTCGACTTCACGACAGACCTCCACTCCATGGGCCAATGGATTCAGGACGGCGAACGCACCATCTTCGAGACCGTGCTTTCTGTTGAACAGCCGGCCCACACGCTCCATTTCCCACACGACGAGGAGAACCTCGACGGCCTGAACTTCCTCGAGGGCAAGCGTGTGGACGAGGTCAACAAGATGGCAGAACTCGGCACACAGCTGGCACACGTTGATGGCGGCGTCCCCAACCTGCGCCTCGTCATGCCAGAGCTCAACGCCTACTATCTCGGACAGCTCATCTATTTCTTTGAACGCGCCTGCGGCATCAGCGGTCTCGTTCTGGGCGTGAACCCCTTCAACCAGCCGGGTGTGGAAGCCTACAAGAAAAACATGTTTGCCTTGCTCAACAAACCAGGCTACGAGGCTGAGAGCAAAGCCATCCGTGAACGTCTCGGCTCATGCTAAGCGATATGACAAACGAAAACCATTCAACAACGACTGCCGCCGCATCCTCCCGTGAGGTTGTAGCGGCAGCCGCCTCTGGCGACATGTCCAGGCCAAACTCCGTGCAGACCT
>OQVT01001226.1_pt1 | contig 15975 bp, 12 predicted proteins | sample 1691561 | NCBI WGS metagenome assembly OQVT01 (sample SAMN03418260, study PRJEB22391) | human gut metagenome | biome: human-gut; feature: organic feature; material: feces | host: Homo sapiens | place: Tanzania | collected 2013-01 | reverse complement strand
AACCCTGATCGTATCTACTTTCTCAGTTCGTTCGAATTGACTAGGAAGCCCTCATAGCTTCCATGATATCTCTTTCCTTCGTTAACAATGTAAAGAACTTTGTCTGTCGTACCTCTCGGCACGCTCAATGAAAGTACCACAAAGCCATTTTTCTGTCAACAAATTTTTGAAAATTTTTTGCTTTTTCATGCATAAAAAATAATTCTTTTTATAACAATGAAATACAAAAAACAAAACAAAACACACCTACTTGATGACTCTGTTATAGCCTTCTCCATAATGGACGCATCTTGAAACCCGGCTGAGGGTTGCAGAGGAAATTCCAGTGTTCTCTATGACCTGAGTATATGTCATGCCGTCTTTCAGCAGACGGGCTGCATAGAGGCGCTGCGCCATTTGCTCGACTTCCTTGAACGTGCACAGATCTGCAAGAAAGGATTCCATCTCCTTTACATTGGTCAATGAAGCAAGCGTTGCATAAAGATCGTCCTTCATCGATTCAAGTCTGCCGTCCTCTCTAGTATCCATTTCATCACACCTCACTCAAAAGAAAGACGTTCCTCCATCCTGGAGAACAGCATGGTAAGGACACCGTTCAGAACAAGATAGAAGATGCCGGTACAGAACAAAGGCCATATTATACCCTTTGCCTTTATGTACGACTGCCCTTCATAGATTATTTCATAAACAGCTATTATTCTAGCCAAAGAGGTGTCTTTCACCAATGTGATTATCTCATTGGCCATTGGAGGGATGATGCGTCTGAATACCTGAGGGAATATGACGAAGGTATATGTGCGCCACTTGTTAAGGCCAAGAACGGCACAGGCTTCGAACTGGCCTTTGCCAATGCTCTCAATACCTCCTCTATATATTTCAGAGAAATAGCAGGCATAGTTCAATATGAAAGCGACCAAAGTCGCCGCCATGCGTCCTGATCCGCTACCGCCCCAAATATTGCAGCCAAAGACAAGACCTGGACCATAGAATACGATCAAAAGCTGCAACATAAGTGGAGTTCCCCTTACGATCCATATCAAGGAGCGGACAATGAAGCTCAGAACTCTGTTTCCGCTCATGGACCCAAAACAGACGACCAAACCCAAAGGGATTGCGCCAACCAAGGTGAAAACGAATATCTCAAGGGTTCTGAGAAATCCAGAGCAAAGCGAAGCAAGAACAGATGCAAACATAGTCAAAACGAAACCAATGCTCCCTGCACGTCGTATTTCATAGCAATCTCAAGAGTCTTTCCGCTTTCGAAGCTGGAAACAAGGAAATCATCCAGACGCGCCGCCAGATCCGAGCCTTTTCTGAATCCAACCCCATACTCCTCGTCATTCAGTTTCACCGTATAGGAAAGGTTCGGATAGCTTGTCCCCTCACCTGTCATTGCACAGGCCATCAACAGGTCTATCACGCAGGCATCGGAAGCTCCGGATGCAACTTCAAGCAAGGCATCGGCCTGGGTCTGCATTCCAATGTACTCGATTCCAAGGCTCTCAAGCTGAGCGGCGCCGGCGCTGCCGCTTTCAACTGCAAAACGAAGCCCCTTTATGGAATCCGCAGTCCCGTACTTCGTGCCTTTCTCCTTTGGAACGACCACCACCTGGGCATTGTTCATGTAGGCTTTGGATGTCTCCATTGAAACCAGAACACCTTCGTCAAGCGTCATGCCGTTCCAAATGCAATCAATGTTCTTTGTATTAAGTTCAGTAAGCTTGTTGTCCCAATCTATTTCCACGAACACGGCCTCGACTCCAAGGGATTTGGCGAACGCCTTTGCCAGATCGGCATCGAATCCAATCCAAGTACCGGAACCGTCCTTGTAGTCCATTGGGGCGAAATCGGTTATGCCAACAACCAATGTTCCCCTACTCTGCACAAGTTCAAGGTCAGAGCCCTCCTTTCCTCCCTGTGCGAACAATGGGCAGCATACCGCAATAGCAATGGCCAGCAACAAAAGCTTCTTCATATATCCCTCCTTGGGCTTTCCTTATGGCGGTCATATTACTTTATTTCGCTAAAGTGGTAAAGTGAAAAAGCAAATAAAACGAAAAAATTTCCAAAACCAAGAATGGAAAGCTCAGGTTTCTTGTATCTAGTTATTTGTAGGCGGCAAACAGACGACAGCACATACAAAAGGAGGATCGTATGAACAAGCCAACTGTATTTGGATGCGTATCGACATCCTATGGAATCCAGGAGATCGTGGTGGACTGCCTGATACGAAACGGCTTTCCTGGATTCGACATGACGGGGCTTCCTGGAACGGCGGTCAAGGAAGCAAGGGAGCGCGTCAAATCCGCACTCAGGGCAAGCGGTCTTGGATTTCCCCAAAACAGGGTCCTCGTAAACCTGAGTCCGTCGAACATCCAAAAGGACGGAACTTCGCTAGACCTCCCAATAGCCCTTTCGATTGCCCTTTGCAAGGCGGCCCAAAGCTGCAACGGCAACTTCACAGGGGACATTGGGATCATGGCTGTTGGAGAGCTGACGCTGGAGGGCAGACTCATCCCCACCCGCGAAACCAACGGGGCTCTTGAAAAGGCCGTCTCCTCAGGCTGCCAACTATGCATCATACCAGAAGGCTGCAACGTCCCACGAATGCCGGGACTCTTCAAGGCCGATACCCTTGCCCATGCCGTTTCGATATGTACGAAGGCACTTGGAGGCGAGCCATACCCTTCCATGGAGTGCTCCAAGACCACTCAGCCAATCTTCGATGATGTCATTGGTCTTGAAACACAGAAGACGGCACTTGCAATCGCTGCATCAGGGATGCATGGAACACTTCTCTTTGGCCCACCAGGTGTTGGCAAGACCATGCTTTCGATGCGCATCCCTGTTTTTCTGGAACGCATTTCATCTCACGACAGACCCATGTCATTGATTCTCCCGCATGAAAGCTCAACGGCATCGGTCTTGAAGATGCTTATGGAGTTCTCTCAGAATAGGCCAAACGGCTTTTGCGGTGGGGCCCTCGTGCTGGATGAGCTGAACAAATATGCGCCCAAGACGCTTGACCTGATAAGGGACGTGGTGGATGGCAGGGCTGTGCGGGAGGCAGGCAACTTCATGGTCGTGGCGAATCTGAATCCGTGTCCGTGCGGTGGGCTTGGAAGCAGGCAGGCTATATGTTCGTGCTCTGCAAAGCGTATCGAGGGCTACTGGTCAAAGATTGGAAAGCCGTTTGTCGAGAGGTTCGATGTGCGCCTACCGTTGGAGGAATCGGTGGGAGGGCTTGTTTGCGGGACCGTTGAGGGGGCTTCCAGTAGTATGTCCAAGACAGACTCGTATTACATAGAAAGAGCCGTTGAAAGCCGTGAGCGTCAGGCCTCGCGATATAAATATATAGAAGGAATGTCGTTCAACGGCCAGCTTTGCCGCACGCCAAAAGCCTTTGCGTTTATGTCAAAGGAGCGTGAACTTTTCATGAAGATATGCCAGAAATCCCAATCCAACGCCCGCAGCCAACTTGGCACGATTGCCCTCGCCCGCTCCATTGCGGACTTCAATGGCAAGGCCGACGTCTCGGAACAGGACTTCCTCATGGCAACCGAGCTCAGGCGCTACGGGCTTGGGGACTACTATTGGAAATCGTTGATATGAGAGTAGTTTTGCAAGTTGCTCATTTGCTTCCCCATAAGTTATTGACACAAAAGCCTCACTTTTGATAATCTCACTTTGTTGTTATGGGCCACTAGCTCAGTAGGTAGAGCAACGCCCTTTTAAGGCGTGGGTCATTGGTTCGAATCCAATGTGGCTCATGCTTGCAACTAGATGTCGCCTTCGTCTAGTGGTTAGGACAACGGGTTTTCATCCCGTCAACGCGAGTTCGATCCTCGCAGGCGATGTTCAATTAGGTCTCCAGAAATGGAGGCCTTTTTCTTTGTTGAAGGCTCTACAGGTTCACAACCGCTACAGATGCGACACATGCCACAGATTCTACGAACGTCATACTTGCTACAACCGCCACAGGTCGGCTGCAGATCCAACCAAGCTCACATCACTCACCACGCTCACCAACCCCACCACACTCACCAAACTCACCAACATTACAAAATACTCACAATCATGACGATATACCCCCTACGGCATGGCGTTTTGATGCGTCTTGATGCGCCGTAGTCCGCCGTCATGCGCCTTGGTACGCCATAGTACGTCACTCAACGCCCCTTACCTCACCTTAAGAATGCAAATATGGTGAAATGTTGATGCTAACGAGAGGACTCTTATTGACAAGTAAACTTGGCAGCACTATCATGACGATGCAAAGTATACTTGGCAATTGATTCAGGGGGTTCTTGATATGGACAAAGATGCAGTCCTGGCGAAAAGCAGAGCTGAGAACAAGAACAGGGATATGTACGAACAGGAAATACTGAAACAGGCAAACTCCAACGCAATTGTAGTCCAAACGGTTTTGGCGGCTGTATTCTTCATGACGCAGATACTCGTAAAAAGCGAAATCAACTGGGGACTGTGGGCACTTGTACTAAGCACAAGCATGACGACTTTTTGGGTGAAGTACAAAAGACTCCATCGCAGACACGAACTCATGGTTGCAATAGTCTACACGATATTGGTCGACATAATGTCAGGGTACTACATCTACAGTCTGATTGCATCCTCATCGATTCTCTGAAGACAGTGAAGAGAGAAACCATGGAAAACGAACTGATACTTAAGAATCGGCTGAAAGAGGCAAGAGCAGAACACAAACTGTCCCAAACGCAACTTGCTGAAATGGTGGGAGTATCCCGCAACACCATCAGCTCGATTGAAACAGGACAATTTACTCCTACTGCAAAGCTTGCTCTCATTCTGTGCATTGCACTTGATAGGAAGTTCGAGGATCTGTTCTATTTTGAATAGGCATTTAACAGGCAAACTCGTCTATGCATTACTTTGGGATTACCTTATGGAGGACTCTATGCTACAATTCCAGACATGGACACAGCCCAAGGAGGAATTGGTTATGAAGAAACTTATCATGGTGCTCATGGCGCTTCTTGTATGCGCCGTTGCATTCGCAGCACTTGACTTCACAGAGGTGGATGCCCTCTACCTTACGGACGAACATGACCAGGAAGTATACGACAAGCTCACCGTTATGCTTGAACAGGCAACGGAAGGAGAGGAAAAGGCCAACGTCCTTTGGAGGCTCTCAAGGGTTTGCGTAGACCTTGGAGACGCCATAGACAAGAGCGACAAGAAAGCTCGCTTTGCCATATACGAAGAAGGCGAACAGTATGCATTGGACTCCATAGCAGCCTACCCTACAGCCCAAGGATACCTTTGGAAGTGCTCCAACATAGGACGCTGGGGACAGACGAAGGGAGTGTTCGACTCACTTGCAAAGGCAAAACCAATGGTACAGGACCTTGAGGTCATGATAGACGACCTTGGCTGCCTCGACAGCTCTGAGGCATGGTACGTACTTGCCGTTCTCTACGATTCGCTTCCAGGAAAGCCAATCAGCTTTGGAAACAGCAACGCCGCCATAAGCTATGGCAGAATCGCCTGCGACACCATTCCAAGGAACGTAATATATGGTGGAACCTATAAGCAGCTTGCCGAGATGCTCTGGAACCGCAACTGGAACGCAAAGAAGAGAGCATCCGAGATTTCCAAAATGCAGAAGAACTGGGACAAGGAGACCTCCAACATAGAGAAGTACAAATACTACGAAGGCGCAAACGGCGCACAGGCATATCCTCTTTGGACCAAGACAGCCCTATCCTCCATGACAGACAGGCAGGAAGCGGTCGTAATCCTCAAATACGCACAGGCCGTCTTCGAAGGCAGAAAAACCCACACCCAAGCCGATGTCGATAACTACAACGAGATCGCAGCCCTTCTGAAAGAATGGACGTGATAGTATCATTAAAATACAAAAAGAATTTAAATCTGATATTATCGCAATACAGTTTTTATATAAAAATTCTACGACCTAAAGGAGAGTTTGTGGATACACGACCACAGGCTCCCCTTTTTTGACTTCTCGGCTATTGGATGTCAGCCAAAGTTTCTTCATTTCTTTGAATTTTGAATCCTACTGAAGAAAGTTTTCTTCATAAAACCCTCTTTTCCCAACTTACAGAAGAAAATCACCTCTTTTGCTTTTCCAAACATTGACACATATATGGCTTTTCAATATATTAACGTATGCACATATTCTAATATGTTTAAACGTTAATTCAACTGTTCCAAAGCGCACCCATTTCAAAAGGGCTCGCCACGGATGAAGGAGAAGACAATATGGCACATGAAAAACATGAACACGAAGAGCTTCATGAACATGATGGCGAACACTGCGAAAGCTCATGCTGCTGCCACGAACACGAGCACTCCCATGAGGGCGGTCATTCGCACGAACACAACCATGATCATTCGCACAGCCACACACATGAAGAGGTCTGCGGCTGCGGTTGCGGGCATTGCCACCACGATCATTCAGGTGATGACGAAGAGGATTCCAAAAAGGAAATCATCAAGATAGCCGTGGGTGCAGTCCTTACAATTCTTGCATTCGTAGCAAGAGACACGTTCGCATGGCCAATGTACATCCACTATGCACTTCTTATAGCCGCATATCTTGTTCTTGGCTGGGAGGTTGCATTCAATGCAATAAGAAACCTCTTCCACGGGGAGCTGTTCGATGAGAACTTCCTTATGTTCATAGCCACGGTTGGAGCTGCAGCCCTTGGAGACTTCAAGGAAGCCGTAATGGTCATGCTCTTCTATGACATTGGAGAGTTCGCACAGGATGCGATTGCCGAGCGCTCAAGAGACAACATCTCTGAGCTCATGGACATAGCACCTGAAAGTGCACGGGTAATAGACGAAAACGGCAACGTGACGGAGAAGAAGCCAGAGGAAGTCAAGGTTGGAGACCTAATGCAGATCCGTGCAGGCGAAAAGGTCGCCCTTGATGGAACGATCATAGAAGGAACGTCGTTCATAGATACGAAGGCCATTACAGGGGAAAGCGTCCCAGTAAAGGTCAAGGCCGGAGACACACTAGTCAGCGGCTCAATAGTATCGGACGGAGTTCTCACGGTAAGGGCTGACAAAGCATACAATGACAGTACAGTCAAGAAGATACTGGACCTTGTAGAACATGCACAAAGCACAAAGGCTCCTACGGAAAGGTTCATAACCAAGTTCGCAAAGGTCTATACTCCAATAGTCATTGGAATTGCAGTGATTGTAGCGCTCGTGCCATCCATCATAACAGGACAGTGGGCGCAGTGGCTTCACAGAGCCCTCATATTCCTTGTCATAAGCTGTCCTTGCGCACTGGTGCTTTCAGTACCTCTCTCGTTCTTTGCAGGAATGGGAGGAGCCGCAAAGCGTGGAATCCTCATCAAGGGAGGTACGCATCTTGAGACCCTCTCAAAGGTAGAAGCATTTGCATTCGACAAGACAGGAACCATAACGGAAGGTGTCTTCTCCGTCCAAAAGGTCGTAGCCGCAGACAAGGTTGAAAGCAATGAAATACTTGAAACGGCTCTAGCCCTTGAAGAGAAGAGCACGCACCCAATAGCCAACTCACTTGTGGAGTACTGCAGGAAGAACGAAATCAAGAGCCCCTACTCCAACGTTGCAGTACAGGAGCTTTCAGGACTTGGACTCAAAGGAGAGGTCGATGGTCACACGATCTATGCCGGAAACGACAAGCTCATGGAAAAGATGGGCATCAGGACCGATTCCAAGGATTTCGCAAACGAAGTCGGTTCCCTGGTCTATGTTGCAAAGGACGGCAAATGGCTTGGTACAATCCTGATCAGCGACAGAATCAAGGACGGAGTGCCTGAGCAGATTGCAAAGCTCAAGGCTCTTGGAATCAAAAAGACCGTCATGCTCAGCGGAGACAAGAGAAGGACCGCAGAATACATCTCAAAGACCGCAGGCCTAGACGAATGCCACGCAGAGCTCCTTCCCCAGCAGAAGGTCGAGATGGTTCAGAACCTCAAGAAGCAGTACTCCTGTGCATACGTAGGCGATGGCATAAACGATGCACCTGTCATTGCAACTGCGGACATTGGATTTGCAATGGGTGGAGTCGGAAGCGACAGCGCAATAGAAGCCAGCGGAGTCGTCATCATGACAGACGACATAGCAAAGATACCTGAAAGCGTGGAGATTGCACGCAAGACGATGCGCATTGCAAAGCAGAACATAGCCTTTGCACTCACCGTAAAGGTCCTTTTCATGGTGCTTGGCGCAATGGGACTTGCAGGCATGAACGGAGCCATCTTCGCAGACGTAGGCGTCACCCTCATAGCCGTCCTCAACTCCATGAGGGCCATAAGGAAGTAACACCTGGACCGATACCCCAAAGAAAAGAGCCGCAACGGACAAATTGCGGCTCTTTTCTTGTTATTGCACTTTATGGTAGATTATGCACATGCAATCAGAAGACATCAGAAACATAGGGATAATGGCCCACATAGATGCGGGAAAGACCACCACGACCGAGAGGATACTCTACTACACAGGAGAGAACCACAGGATTGGAGAGGTTGACAACGGCGAAGCCACAATGGACTGGATGGAGCAGGAGCAGGACAGAGGAATCACCATAACCAGCGCCGCCACCACATGTTATTGGAAGGGCAAACAGATAAACATAATAGACACTCCGGGCCACGTGGACTTCACTGCTGAAGTCGAAAGGGCTCTCAGAGTCCTCGACGGAGCCGTTGGAGTGTTCTGCGCAGTAGGAGGTGTGGAGCCTCAGAGCGAGACTGTTTGGAGGCAGGCCAACACCTACAACGTCCCAAGGATTGCATTTGTAAACAAAATGGACCGTCTTGGTGCGGATTTCTATGCCGTACTTGAAGATATAAAGACAAAGCTCAAGGAAGAACCAGTTCCACTATTCATCCCGGTTGGGAAAGAAAGCAAGTTTGAAGGTATCATAGACCTTCTGAAAATGAAGATGGTCGTATTCGATGCGGCATCTGAAGGCTACGACTACAGCTATGTTGACATCCCTGCGGACATGCAGGACGAGGCGGACCAGTGGAGGGAGAAGCTCATAGACAGCGTCTCCTCCTTCTCCGACGAAATCACAGAGCTGTACTTTGCAGGAGAGGAGATTCCGTCTGACAAGATAATCGCAACGCTAAGGAAATGCACCCTTGAAAGGAAGCTTCTTCCGGTGTTCGTTGGATCGTCGCTCAAGAACATCGGCGTACAGTGCCTTTTGGACGGTGTGGTGGACCTTCTCCCCTCCCCTGCAGACATCCCGCCTGCAATAGGGATCCATGCAAAGAAGGAGACGGAGGTCAAGGTGGAGAACGACCCCAAGGGACCACCGTTGGCGTTGGTGTTCAAGGTCCAGTACGACAGAGAGGCAGGCCCGTTGTGCTTCATAAGGGTCTACTCGGGTACGTTCCACAAGAGCACGGCGGTACTGAACATCACGAAGAAGAAGCGCGAAAGGATAAACAGGCTCCTTAGGATGCATGCAAACAGGCCGGAGGAGATTCAGGAGCTGCAAAGCGGTGACATTGGAGTCGTCGTGGGCTTCAAGGGAGCCCAGACGGGTGATACCATTGGAACTGAAGGCGCCCAGATTCTGCTTGAGAAGATGGTGTTCCCCGTCCCGGTGATTTCCGTTGCAATAGAGCCAACCACAGCAAGCGACCAGGACAAACTCCAGAAGGCGCTTGAAATACTGTCAAGCGAAGACCCAACCTTCACATGGAAGGACAACGAAGAGACGGGACAGCTTGTCATAAGCGGGATGGGAGAGCTCCATTTGGATGTCCTTGTCACAAGGCTCACCAAAGAGCTCAAGGTTTCGTGTCAGGTCGGAAAGCCACAGGTCACGTACAGGGAGAGCATAACCCAAAGTGTCGAGCATACCCAGACGTTCAGCCGAGTCATTGCAGGAAAGGAGAATGCCGCAGAAGTTACGCTCAGGCTTACGCCACAGGAATCCAAGGAAGGCAACGTATACGAGAACCTGGTGTCTGCAAAGACGATGCCGCCTGAGCTTTTCGATGCCATAAAGAGAGGCGTGGAGAATTCGTTCCAAAGCGGAATAAAGTACGGCTACGAGGTTTGCGACACCAAGGTCGAGCTCGTCTCAGTCAAGTACAACGAGCTTACGGCAAGCGAGTTCGCATTCGAGGCCTGCGCCGCCATGTGCTTCGATGCAGCTGCGAACGAAGCAGAACCGGTGCTCATGGAGCCAATCATGGATGTCACGCTCATAGTCCCATCCCAGTACGTTGGAGAAGCGATCTCAAGCCTTACAACAAGAGGTGGAATCGTATCCAGCATGGAGAGCAAGCCGTCTGCGGACCATATCATAGCGCAGGCTCCGCTTGCAAAACTGTTTGGATATACCACGGCCTTGCGCTCCGCTACGCAGGGAAGAGGCTCGTTCTCCATGGAATTCAGCCACTACGCACCAAAAACAGGGAACTAAAACTGGAATTAGGACTGAAATTGAAGAAGATTTCTCTAGTTTTTTTGCATATACTGTTATATGATATGAAAGGTTGCCCCTTGCGGACGGCCTTTCGTCTTTTCATATCCACCTGTCTTTTGGTGGTTGCAGGACAAAGGTTGGGGCCAAAAGGTGCACCTGAACTGCATAAACTTGCATAAACAAACATTGCCAACATTTCTAGGAGGGAAACATGGCTTTAGCTTCGAAGGATATCAGGAACGTAACAATTGCGGGGCACAATGGAACAGGTAAGACTTCTCTTCTTGAGCAGCTGCTCTATTACAGCAACGTGATTTCAAGACCGGAACAGGTCGAGTCAGGAAAGACGACCAGCGACTACACGGAGGAGGAGATTGCACGCAAGATTTCAATCCACTCCGCACTTGCGAACATTTCATGGGAAGGAAGGTCGCTCAACTTCATAGACGCTCCTGGTACAGCTGACTTCGTTGGTGAGGTCATCTGCGGTTTCAGAACATGCGAATCCGCCCTTATGGTCGTAGATGCAAGAGACGGCGCACAGATCGAGACAATCAAGCTTTGGAGAAACCTCAACAAGCTTTCCAAGCCAAGAGCCGTATTCCTCAACAAGATGGAACGCGAAAGGGTCGATTACGACAAGACGTTCACACACCTCAAGGAAGAGTTCAAGACCACGTTCGTTCCTGTAACGATTCCAATGGGCAACGGACCTGACTTCAAGGGGGTCATAGACCTCATTGAGAACAAGGCATACTTCTTCCAACCAGGACAGAAGGAGAAGGTTGGAGACATCCCATCCGAGTACGCAGACGAAGTCGAGCAGTACAGAGAAGCCCTCATCGAGTCCGCAGCAGAAGGTGCAGACGACCTCATGGAGAAGTATCTCGAAGAGATGACCCTTGAGGCTGAGGAGATCCATCGCGGCGTATGCGAAGGACTCAAGAACAACGTCCTCGTTCCAGTGTTCTGCGGATGCACGGCAAACGGTGCAGGCATCACAAGCCTTCTGGACTTCATTGCAGAGAACTTCCCATCACCAGTCGGCGCAAAGGAGACCATCGTCAAGGAAGACGGAAGCGAAGAGGAGCTTGCAGTATCCTCAGAAGGACAGGCATCCGCACTCTGCTTCAAGACAACCATAGACCAGTTCTCTGGAAAGCTCTCCTTCCTCAAGGTCGTCACAGGAAGCATCGCAGGCGACACAGACCTCTTCAACCCAGCATTGGGCAAGAAGGAAAAGCCGGGCAAGGTCTACAGAGCCGTTGGAAAGAAACTCATTGAGACCGATGCCCTTGTGGCCGGTGACATTGGAATCATCACAAAAAGCAATATAGCAACCACAAACTGCACGCTCCTTGGCAGCGCAGACATGAAGTTCACGTTCAAGAGCCTCAGCTTCCCTAACCCAATCTACTCGCTTGCAATATCCGCAGCAGACAAGAAGTCTGAAGACAAGATGAACGATGCCCTGCATAAGGTCACGGAAGAAGACCTCACATTCCAGGTTGCATACAACGAAGAGACAAAGCAGTCCACGGTATCTGGAATGGGAGAGCTCCATCTCAACATGATCCTTGACAAGATCAAGGAGAAGCAGAAGATTCAGATCAACACCAAGCTTCCAAGGGTCCCTTACAGAGAGACGATTACGAAGAAGTCCGGCATCGTCGAGTACGCACACAAGAAGCAGTCCGGTGGACACGGCCAGTATGGTAAGGTCCTCATTGAGATAGCTCCAATAGACAGAGGCCTCTACTACACCTTCGACAACATAGTCAAGGGCGGATCCGTCTCCAAGGGCTACGTTCCAGGCATTGAAAAGGGTCTCCATGACCAGATGGAGGAAGGATTCCTCGCTGGATACCCAATGGTTGACATTGGAGTCACGCTCGTCGATGGTAAGGAGCACCCAGTCGATTCCTCTGAAATGGCATTCAGACTTGCAGCAAAGGGTGCAATGAAGCTTGCAATCGAGAAGGCAGGTCCTGTCCTCCTTGAGCCGTTCGCAAAGCTCAGCGTCTACATTGACAACCAGTATCTTGGAGACATCCTCTCAGACCTCTCCTCCAAGCGTGGTCGTGTCCTTGGACAGGAAGACCTTGGTGGAAACATGGTTCAGGTCAACGCAGAAGTCCCACAGGCAGAGATGCTCAACTACGCCATAGACCTCAAGTCCATGACGTCCGGTACAGGTTCGTTCGAGCTTGCATTCGACCACTACGAGACACTTGCAGGCAAGATGGCTGAAGACGTCATCAAGGCATCCAAGGCAGCAGCCGAGGAAGAGGCAAACAAGTAATAATACCTTGTAATACAAAGAAAAAGGCGGTTGCTCCATTGCATCCGCCTTTTTTGTATCTTTTCGTATCAAAGAAGAAACCCTTTGGAAAACAAAACCTCAACTCCAAGGTGGAGTATCGAGCAAAACGCCAAAGAACTCCTTTAGGTTGGAATCCATCGCTTCACCTTTGTACTTGAGGTCTTTGAACAAGTTTGAATCCCTTTCAATAATCCTCTGCCAGCTTTCATCTTCCTTTCCTGGAATTATAGGACAGAACAGAACACCGTTTTCAATAGCGGCATTATAGTCACCAGGAGCATCGCCAATCTTCATAACATGCTCTGCATCGTACTTGTCTTCCATAGCTTGTAGTATGCATTGAGCCTTCGTTCCAAGCTCCTGTCCAGCGACAATAGAGACATAAGAAGTCAATCCGCAGGACTCCCACTCCCTAAGAAGTGCTTCATGAGGAGTCGCCGATACAACAACTACATCTGCGAACGCACCAAGAATCTTCAAAGTCTCCTTGACGTGAGGAAATGGAGTTATTCCATGGACTATCCGGGATATGTTCTCATCCACTTCTCTAGACCATCTTGCAGCCGTAGCAAGAACTTCCGGCATATCAGGATGCTCTTTTTCGTATTCCTCTATGGCCACAGCGCTTAGAACAGGAGTGTTTGCTACCCATTCCTTCAGAGGCCCAAGGTCAGGAATCACATATCCTCTGGAAGAGACCTCCTTTCTTGCATAAACCAGCTCCAAGGTACGAATCAGGGCTGGAAACCGGTTGGAACCCCTAGTGGAAGAATAGAGGTTCACAAACTCGGCAGCCTCCCTTGCATAACGGGAAACCCCCTGCAAACCCCAAACATTCACAGTTGCTGGACAGAAACACTCCTTGTGTTTAAGTTCCATGTTGTCGAACACGCAACCATCTGAGTCAACGCACACAAGAAAATCGTGCTCTTTCTTCATATCAGTCAGAATACTCGACATCAACTCACCTCTTGCTCCAAAACGTCAAAGCTTGGTCTCCCATCTACCACACCAAACAAGTTCGTTTGCCTTTCCTTCAAATTCAGATACCCCCACAATCTTCTCGATGGCTGCCCTTATATACTCCCTTGTGGGAGCATAGGCGTTTATGAAAGTCTTGAGCATTGGAACATCTATCAGGTGGTTCGTATAGTTCAAGGAAACACCTATGGTAGGAACCTCCCTAACGAACCAAGGGAGTTCATTGGAGTGGGATGCCGACCATCTGACTCTTACGTTGTTCTCCTGAGCATATCCTTTCATGTTTATGAACATGAAAACGACATCGTATTTCTTTTTGAATTCCTCTACACTCTCAGTCTGCATGGCTCGGAACCTATTAAGGATGTCCATCTTCTCGCATTCCATTTCATAGTAGTCCGTATGGCAAGTCACCTCGAATCCGACACGCTCAAGTTCCTCGACGACAATCCCCTTTGCCTTGTCCGTTCCATCCAAAACGGATACAGGTGCGCTTTCCACGAAGTAGAGCTTGCATCTTTTCTTTTTCGATACATCTATAGGCAAGGCCCTCTGGGTGTCCTTCACAAGGGTCACGCTGCGGTTTGCAGCCCATGCAGCCACATCATGATGTTCCTTGCATCCTACAACTGAAAGACCTTCCTTCTCGGGAAAGACAAGCCTATCAAGTCCAAGTTTCGCCTTCAAACCAAGTATCCTATAAAGGGCATCCGACAACCGATCCTCAGTTATGTCTCCGTTTCTGTACCCTTCCAGCATGTAGGAGAAATCCTCCTCCGGAACATTGAAATACAGGAACAGATCACACCCCGATGCTATCGCTCCAACGACCTGCTCTCTTCTCGTTGCAGCAGTGGAAAGACCTGCCATGTGCGATGCATCGGTCATTACAAGTCCGTTGAACCCCAATCTATCCCGGAGAAGATCCTGAAGCAACTCAGGGGAAATCGTGGCAGGCTTTATATCCTCGTCCCTAATGCCCGGTCTAAGCAGTCTGCTATAGGAAGGAAGACAGATGTGTCCAACCATTACGCTTTCAAGACCGGCATCGAACAAAGCCTTGTAGACTTTTCCATATGTATTGTCCCACTGCTCGACTGAAAGGTCGTTGCACCCTAAAACGAGATGCTGGTCCCGCTCCTCCGATCCATCTCCTGGAAAATGTTTGGTGCAGCAGGCTATTCCGCTTTCCCACATGCCTTTCATGTACGCAGTCGCACAGGCTATTATATTGTCAGGGTCATCTCCAAAGGCTCTGGTATTGACAATCGTGTTTCTCCAGTTCAAAAGGACATCTGACACTGGAGCGAATGACCAGTTGCAACCTATAGCTTTGGCTTCTTTACCTGCGACTTGCCCCATTCTGTAGGCGACCTCTGGACTTGAAGCTGCACATGCAGCTGGAGTGGCGACAAGAGTACCTTCCTTCACGGCTCCGTTCCCTCCAGCTTCGCAGTTTGCCGCTATAAGGATGGGAATCCTGCTTTGCTCCTGATAGTAACGGTTCTGGTCGTAGATCTCCCCTAGGTCGCCACCCTGCCAACGTATCGCACTTATATGGAACACGTTTATCATGGAGTCGTAATGCTCCTTGGTATGAAGATAGTTCATGCCAATGAAAAGCTGTCCGATCTTCTCTTCAACCGACATACCTGCAATTGTATCTTCGACCCATCTGATGGACTCATCATCCAAACAGAAGGGTTTAGCCTTCAAATCAACCATTTTTACACCTCATTTGAAAAACGCTGTATCAAGGCCTGTCCTATCAATCAGGCCACAGACATGATTCTTCTCTGTTCCAAGGCCTGTTCAATCCTTGCCTTCTCCGCCTTCCTTTTTCTAAAGTAATATCTGTTTGCAAGGAAGACCAAAAACAACACGAAGACCGTCTGATTGACAACACTTGTGTTCGCCTCGGACAACTCCATTAGGGTCAGTCCGTAAGAGAAAAGGTTGAGGGTAAGTGATGCCACTATTACACCCGTAGCCTGATTGGTTCTCTCTCCTATGTACCCCCCAAGCATCATGGCGAACATATTTGAAACGACGACACCATTGCTTGCAAGCCCCATCGTTGAACTCATTTGGGTCTGAAACGCAGCGTCTATTATTCCAGCAACGCACACCAACCCACCTGCAAACATGTAGCACAGAACAGCATGTCTGAATATATTTATTCCGCTGTTGCGAGCTATGAGCTGAGAACCTTGGATGG
>OQVT01001224.1_pt1 | contig 15987 bp, 10 predicted proteins | sample 1691561 | NCBI WGS metagenome assembly OQVT01 (sample SAMN03418260, study PRJEB22391) | human gut metagenome | biome: human-gut; feature: organic feature; material: feces | host: Homo sapiens | place: Tanzania | collected 2013-01 | reverse complement strand
GAAACATCAAGAAATGGGAAGCCGAAACGGAGAAAGCGAACCTTGCCCTCAAAACGACCAAGGAAGAGATTGCCAAGCAGAAACAGGTTCTGCAGGAAGCGACGCAAGCCGCTGAGCAGGCTTGGGAGACAGAAAAGAACAAGACTGCCGTAATAGCTAAGGGTTCTAACAAGTGTGTATTCAAACTGAAGGCCCTTAATCTTGAGCAAGGCAAGAATGTAATTGTGGTTACTCCTCAGGTTACAGAGGCACAGGGCTTTGTAGCTGGTGCGTTCCCGACAGCTATTGTTACTATGATTGGTAGCTATGCTTCTGATCTGTTTGGTACATGGGTTATGAATTCACTTGTTACAACAAAGGAAAACTTCATAAATGCATGGGGCTGTACTGAAAAGGATGCTGAAGGATGGCCAACATTAAATGCTGAAGATACATTCACATTCTCTGGTGATGGTACAGGTACAGGCTATAAACTCACTACGTCATTGAAGTCAGAATTGAAGAACTATTTCCAACCGTCTTCCGACTTCTCGATTGACAAGGAAAAACAATTCCGATTTGGTATGTCTGCGAGTGAAAGACCTGTTTTGCAGATGCTGCTCCTTAAGAACGTTAACCGTTACTTCTCGGCTACGCAGACGAGTGAGGATAAAGAGGCTCTTATAGCAGTTAGAAATATAGAGGATGAGAACGGTGAGACTTTGCTTGATGTTTATATCATTGACTATAATTCTAAATCATTTGCCTATCCGATGTTCGATGATTATGGTATGTATGAAGTGGCTAAACCGACAGCTGCAATGAGCGGTATGCAAATCAACTTCACATTGAAGAAAAAGAAGTAGTTCATAGTATTATACTGAATTATACGTCCCATCCATTGTCCATTGGACGTAGAACCACTGGTTTTGAACGGTTCTGCAAGTTTATGACAAGTTTGTAATTCTCACGCTCTTTTCTATAAGATCAAACAACGAGCGATGAAAACCATAATAAAGAAATCTCTTTGATAACGGTTGGTTTTCAATAATAAGCTTTTCACTAACCATAGAACGGTACGAATCCACCAGCTCAACGACATGAGCAAGAATGGTATGCGGACAATCTTTATCGGCAGATTCTTCGATATTGTCAATTGGTATAAGTTTGCTGAAACTAAATCGTTTTCTAGATTAGTGTCGGACGGGAGTCCGCCGTTCCATTTGCCTTGTTACCACTGATTTTGAACAAAAACATAGCTTTGTTGCCACTGATATTCAAACAAAAATTGTTATCTTTGCATTGATTGTATTTGGTAGCTCTTGCAATCAAACATTATTCATTAATAATCAAAAATTAAACAAGCGTGTCAGAAGTTCCCACTCTAATAAACGACCTTGCCCTTATACTTATTGTGGCGGGTGCGGTCACACTCATATTCAAGAAACTCAAGCAGCCGCTCGTGTTGGGCTATATCATGGCTGGATTCATTGTCAGTCCGCACATGCCGTATACCATGTCCGTAATCGACCGCACTGACATCAAGACGTGGGCTGACATAGGTGTGATGTTCCTTCTGTTCTCTTTGGGTCTTGACTTCTCGTTCAAGAAGATCATCAAGATGGGCATAACGCCCGTCATCACCACCCTCACCATCATCTTCGCTATGATGACGCTGGGCATAGTGGTGGGGCATGGGTTCGGTTGGAACCGTATGGACTGCATCTTCCTTGGCGGTATGCTTGCCATGAGCTCCACCACCATTATATATAAGGCATTCACCGATATGGGACTGCGACAGCAGAAGTTTGCGGGTCCTGTGATGAGCGTGCTCATACTTGAAGATGTGCTTGCCATAGTGATGATGGTGATGTTGTCGGCACTGGCAAGCGGCTCCAATCCCGACGGAGGCGAGATGATAGGCTCAGTCATGAAGATTGGCTTCTTCCTTGTGCTGTGGTTTGTTGTGGGCATCTTTGCTGTGCCCCTATTCCTGCGCCTAACGCGCAAGCTCATCAACAACGAGACCCTGCTCATCGTGTCGCTCGGACTGTGCTGCCTTATGGCAGTGGTGTCTACCAAGGTGGGTTTCAGTTCGGCTTTCGGTGCATTCGTTATGGGCAGCATCCTTGCTGAGACCATTGAGGCAGGCAAGATAGAGAAGCTTGTAGCCCCCGTGAAGGACCTCTTCGGAGCCATATTCTTCGTGTCGGTGGGCATGCTGGTCGATCCTAAAATCATAGTCAGCTACGCCTTGCCTATCGGTGCATTGGTGCTGACCATACTTGTAGGTCAGGCTGTGTTCGGCACGTTCGGCTTTCTCATAGGCGGACAGTCGCTCAAGTCTGCCATGCGATGCGGCTTCTCGATGGCGCAGATAGGTGAGTTCTCGTTCATCATTGCCTCGTTGGGTGTTTCACTTAAGGTGACGGGCGAATTCCTTTATCCCGTAGTAGTGGCAGTGTCGGTCATCACCACCTTCCTCACACCTTATATGATACGCTTCTCGGTGCCATGCTACGGAGTGCTCGAACGCCGCCTGCCCAAGACATGGATACGTGCGCTCAATAACATTACGCTCTCGCATCCGTCTACAGCACCCAAGGGCAACTGGCACAGCCTTATAGCGCAGATGGCACGCATCACGCTCATCTACTCCATATTGTCCATTGCCGCCATAGCCCTTATGTTCACGTTCTTCCTGCCTTTCGTGCGCCATCTTATGCCCGGCATGCACTGGTGGGCAAACGGAATATGCGGTGTGCTCACCATTATGATTATAGCCCCGTTCCAGCGTGCCATAGTGATGAAGAAGAACCACTCTGAGGAGTTTCGTGCATTGTGGGGCGAGAGTCGCACCAATCGTTTGCCGCTGCTTGTCACCATCTTTGTGCGTCTGGTCATAGCCTCGGCGTTCGTGTTCTACATCTGCAATTATCTCACACGCTTCACCAATGCGCTCCTGCTCACTATTGCAGTGGCTATAGTACTCGTAATGATTCTGTCCAGACGACTCAAGAAGCAGAGCATACTGATGGAACGTCTGTTTGTGCAGAACCTTCGTTCGCGCGACATAGAGCAGCAGGTGCTCGGACTCAAGAAGCCGCTGTATGAGGGTCATCTGCTCGACCGCGATATACATATATCCGACATTGACGTGCCCGAAAACTCCACTTGGGCAGGACATAATCTTGCCGACCTGCGCTTGAGCAACCGCTTCGGCGTACATGTCAGCAGTATTCTGCGCGGACATCAGCGCATCAATATACCCGGTGCCGATGACATCATCTTCCCTGGCGACCGTCTGCAGGTGATTGGTAGCGACGCCCAACTTGCGTCGTTGCATGCTGCCATCGATGGCGACATAGTGCCCGACGACCCTGACATAGAGAAGCGTGAGATGCAACTCTCGCAGATTGTCATCGACCGACACTCGCCTTTTGTGGGCAAGACGCTTCGCGAGACCTGCATACGCGACCGCTACAACTGTATGGTTGTAGGCCGTGAGGAGGGTAAGGAGAACCTCTCGATGGTCAGCTCTACCTATCGCTTGCGCCTTGGCGACATAGTGTGGATAGTAGGCGAGGAGGCTTCGCTTCAGAGCCTGAAGCTTGCCAATAGTGGCAGCGAGGAGGCTGTGAAACGCTGAAATGAGCGGTTTGCCTAATAAAAAAGGTCGTTTGTTGAATTAATTTGTATGTTGACGTATATGTTTATAACTTTGCAATCGTAAAAAAGATATAATTGACTAGAGAGTTATAACAAGACATACATCAGATTACGTTTCATACACATTAAGCAATGTTATTTTACAAAGACTACAATTATTAAATTTATTAGGTACGTCTGCAGTGGCAGACAATCGTAAATGAATGAATTTTGTTGTTGATTAATAATTCTTTTCGTGAGAAAAGGTATTATACAACGGGACCTGTGTAAGGCCCCGTTTTTTTTGTTGGTGCAATCCTATTGTGGCATCGGCAAAAATGAGTAACTTTGCATTTCAGAAACAATTATAACAGAATAATAGCAATGAGAATAGGAATAATAGTGGCTATGGACAAGGAGTTTGCACAGTTGCAGACTCTCGCCACAGACAAGGCTGTCGAGACACACGACGGTCGCACGTTTGTCAAGGGCCGTATCGGCGACAATGAGGTGGTGATGCAGCAGTGTGGCATAGGCAAGGTCAATTCTGCCATTGGCGCAGTAGAGATGATAAACCGCTACAGCCCCGATCTCGTCATTTCGACAGGCGTGGCTGGCGGAGCCGACACTTCGCTCAATGTCACCGATGTTGTGGTTAGTACAGAGTGCTGCTATCACGATGTTTACTGTGGCGACGAGTGCAAGATGGGGCAGGTAATGGGGCAGCCGGCACGCTTTGGCTGTCCTGCCGAATTGGTCGATAAGGCTACTTCGCTCAGTTGTGGCACTCATGTGCGCAGCGGTCTCATCGTCAGCGGCGACTGGTTTGTCAATACTAGTGAGAAGATGCAGTCGATACTCGACAACTTCCCCGATGCCGAGGCTGTCGACATGGAGAGCTGCTCAATCGCACAGACGTGCAACCTTTACAATACTCCCTTCATAAGTTTCCGCATAATCAGCGACATTCCGCTCAAAGACCATAAGGCGCAGATGTATTTCGACTTCTGGGAGCGCATGGCTGAAGGCTCGTTTGAGGTGACAAAGGCGTTCCTCGAAAGCATTTAAAGGTAAAACGGTAAAAGAGTAAAAAAGTAAAACGGTAAAAGAGTAAAAAGGCTAAATCATATAAACAATATGGAGAAGATATCAAGCTTTACAATCGATCACAACCGCCTGTTGCGCGGCATATACGTTTCGCGTAAGGACAATGTAGGAGGCGATGTAGTCACTACTTTCGACATTCGTATGAAGGAACCCAACCGTGAGCCGGCTCTGCATCCGGGTGCATTGCACACCATAGAGCATCTGGTTGCCACCTATCTGCGCAACGACGCACAGTGGAAAGACCGCATCGTGTATTGGGGACCTATGGGATGTCTCACCGGCAATTATCTGCTTATGCGTGGCGACTTGCAGCCCGAAGACATAGTAGAATTCATGCAGCGCACATTCCGGTTCGTTGCACAGTTTGAAGGCGACATTCCGGGTGCAGCACCGCAAGACTGTGGCAACTGGCTTCTGCACGATCTGCCCATGGCACGTTGGGAGTCGCGCAAGTATTGCGATGAGGTGCTCGACTGCATCAAACCCGAAAACATGCACTATCCCAGCATAGCTGAGTAGGAAAATAGCTGCCGGCGTTAGCTGCAAAAGGCAAAAGGCAACAAAAACAACATTGCCAAACCTTCTTATGAAGTAAGGACAGTGCTGTTTTTGTTGCCTCTATCAATATATACTGACTATATTACTTAACAATCAAGGATTGATTATAACAAGTGGCGTTTTGTGAAAATTCCCCAATGTAGTTATTCTGCAATATCAAACAGATATTAGAAATAACCTAATAACATTACATGTAAAATTGGAATTTCGATAATTCAAGAGCTGGATGAAACAATAAATGCCTCAAATGAGGCATTTCAAATCTCCTGCGCGGAGATTATTATCTCCTGCGCAGAATTTTGCATTATCTCCTGCGCGGAGATTTGAATTCGAGTCACCACATTTCTCTACCGCAGCAATAAGCATATCGTTGGTACGATCGATTATGTCCTCATCAATGCTTTTGAGATAGATTTGAGTGGTCTTTTCAGAGTGATGCCCCAGACTGTCGCTTATTACGCTAACCGGTATCTGCATACTACGAGCTATAGTGGCCCACGAGTGGCGCGCTACGTACATAGTAAGCGGTTTGGGTAGCGACAACTTTAAGGAAAGTCGGCGCAGATGATAGTTTACTTTATTCTGTTGCTGTAGGTACTGACGACGCAGACTCAACTTCAGCTTACTGTTGAGCACGCCCAAAAGATGTTCGCCATCGAGCGAGGGATGGCGATTGACTATAGCCTGCATATTGTCGCGCCATGCCACACGCAGTTCCTGACCCGTCTTTTGTCTGATATAGACAAGCTGTCCGTTGCGTACATCACTCTTGCGCAGGTTGACAATATCAACGAACGACATGCCACGGGTATAGAAACTGAAAAGGAAAAGGTCGCGAGCCAATGACTCTTCAGCCGTGTCTACAACACAATTGAGCACGGCGGATATTATGTCGATGCCTACGGCGCGCTTTACTGTACGCGGATAACCAGTGTAGACATTATCAAACGGACGGAGATTGCTGATATCCAACTGGCGTACAGCCTTGTTATAAATGGCCCGCAACACACGCATATAGAAAGAAATGGTGTTGAGAGTGAGACCGTCCTGACGCAGACGGCCCTCAAAGGCCTCCATTATCACACTGTCAATATCTGTCAGCGCAATATCGTGGCCACCACGAAAAACTAGAAAACGATTAAGTGCTGCCGTATAAGTTTCCTGAACACGCGCCTTATTGTTGGCACGCAACTGTCCGACAAGCATTTCTACAAATGCAACAAGCGTCATTGACTCTTGCTTCACGCTATTTGACACGGCATCGGTTGGTGTGACATTGATGTCTTCTGGCGTCTTTGCCAACTTTATTGTGTATTCTTCATGCTTAATACCTTCTGTCATCAAATCTTCAGGCAGTTCTATTTTAAATATCATATAAGTATTGTAAATTATATGCGCAGGATAGAATACAGAATGTGGCAATTTGTAGCTTATTCACAACGTACAGACCAATGCATTATTATATCTACAAACAAAAAATAACAACATTGTGCTCGCACAAAACATTGTTTAACAGTAAGGGAAAGTCGATATTATATAAGGTGGTGATGCAAATTTAAAGTTTTTTTGAAAAAAAGGCTAAAAACTCTTGCTGTTTCCAATAATTCTTTCTACATTTGCACTCGAATTCAAATCTCCGCGCAGGAGATACAAGAATGGAGTAGGCATTTTAGCATTATGTAACGAATGGCTAATTCTAAAAAGAATATAGGCTTAGCGGTTGTCACGCTGCCAGTCGGTGAATGGAGGCTTACGTTAGATAATAGAGTATTGATAATAGTTTTAATTAATTTTTAAAATCGTATGAACAAAAAGTATTTTAGCGTATTGCTGATGGGTGCTCTCGCTGTAGCATCCGTGGGTACTATTACGTCTTGTAAGGACTACGATGACGATATCAGCGGTCTGCAGACACAGATTGATGAGTTGTCGAAGGCTATCAAGGACATTCAGGCCCAGATCAAGAACGGTGCAATCCTTACTTCTGTTACTCCGGTAGCTGACGGTATCAAGATTACATTGAACGAGAATGGCCAGTCTAAGGACTATACCATTACTAATGGTAAGGACGGTGCTGCTGGTGTAGCCGGTGCAACTGGTGCTGCTGGTAAGGATGGTAAGTCTTGGGAAATCGGTGAAAACGGCAACTGGTGGTACAACGATGGTACTGGTTTGAAGGATTCAGGTCTTCCTTCTCGTGGCGAAAAGGGCGAGCAAGGTGCTCCAGGTCAGGACGGTGCTCCAGGTCAGGACGGTGCTCCAGGTGCTCCAGGTCAGAACGGTGCTTACTATGTTCCTAATGCCGAGACAGGATTCTTCGATAAGTATCAGGATGGTAAGAAGGTAGAGTCTACAAACATCAAGTTCTGGGCAGAAGGTACAATCACTGCAACATGGGAGAAGGATGTCCTTACTCTCGTAGGTGTAAAGGACGCTAAGGACGGTAAGGTTGTTATCAACCTCAACTCAGAGCTCCGCTCGTTGGTATTCAGCCCGTCATACTATGTAGACGGTGTTGAGGCTATCAATCTTGCTGCATATAATTATCAGCCCACTTATGTGGAAGAGGTAAATGCTGATGGTGAATTCTCAACGGATGCTCCTACATGGAAAGAATCAGACAAGCCTGTTTACTATGCTCCTGATATGAATGCTGCTTATTTCTTGAATCCTTCTAACGCAGCCGTTACTGAGGATGTCAAGAATTACAAGTTCCTTGTAAGCAACGCACAGTATGTATCAACACGCGCTGCCAACAATCCTATTTTCACAGTTAAGACTGTTAAGAATAGCGACGGTGTGGTTAATGTAAATGCAAGATACAACCACGATGCGGCTCTCAAGCAGCTGAATCTTAAGGAAGGCGAGAATAATATGACTCTCGTTGCTCTGCAGTACACAAAGGATGATGCTGTTATAACTTCTGACTTCGCTACACTGCGTGCTTCATATTATCAAGACGTTCAGATTCTTAATGCTAAGTCTGAACTTAAGAAGAAGACAGCGTCACAGTTGTGGGAGTCTGCCGCTGAAGCTATTAATAAAAACGTTGGTACTAAGGAGGATGAAACTCCTATCGCAACTGTTAAGTACGACAACGATAAGGGTATCGACCTCCGTGAGTATGTTTGCACATACTGGTGGGATGAGAAAGCAAATGCTGGTCATGTAGTAGAGGCTAAGAATGCTACAGAAAAGGCTGTTGAGAAGGATGGCTTCAAGTATACATTCGAGCTTGTCGGTTATCATAAGGGTGACAACAAGACTTCTCAGAGTGCTCACGCTGCTATCGCAGCTGACGGCTACACTCTGCGTCCTCAGGTTGTTGATGACAACGGTAAGCAGCTTCCTTATGGCGCTGCCCAGAAGCGTTCTACTATCGGTCGTGAGCCGTTGGTACGTGTTATCCTCAATGATACTGTTAACAACAACATCGTAGCTGTAGGCTATCTGAAGGTACAGATCGTAGAGAACGAGGTTGATGCTGAACAGACACAGATTACTGTTCCGTTCGCTGATAACACTAAGTTCAATCTGAACTGCGACAACAATAATCCTGCACTTGCTAAGAACATTACTTGGTACGAGATTGAGAACCAGGTTCTCGCTCACGCTGATGTTAACATGTCTAAGAAGGACTTCGAGGATACATACGTGCTCGATGGTGACAATCCATCTCACTTGGCTCAGTTCGATAAGAACATTATCGATGCAGCTGCTCTTGTAAGTCCTATCGGTAATGTTGCTGTTACTACAGCTGACGTTCAGGGCACTATGACTCAGGTTCTCCAGTGGACTATCACTGGCCAGGAGGCTTACTCTATCTTCAAGAACAAGAACGTTAAGGAGTACTCTACTTACGTACGTTACACCTTAAAGCCTGGTAAGACTGCTACTCACAAGTACATCTACGTTAAGTTTACATGGACTCCTGCTGAAATTAACATCAATCCTGTTACTGAGTTCAGCAACTCATCTAAGACCAAGCAGCTTTGGTATGCAGCAAATAGCCTCACTGCTGGAACTGGCTTCGATGAAATCCACGGTAACGTAGAGCAGATTGGTGCACCTGGTGCACAGGACTTGTTCATGTTCGATATCAAGAGTAATCTCGTTGGCAACAAGTTGACACTTGACGGAATGAAGGCTCCTTACGATGTGCTCAATGAGGTGGTAAACGGTCAGGCTCACTTCGAATTTGTTGATGGTCACGGTTTCAAGGCTGTTAATAGCTTGATGCCTTCTCAATCAACTCTCGCACTTGAGACAACTAAGGGCCATTATGTACCAGTTGCATCAATGACACCTGCGGGTGTTGTTCAGTTAGCTAAGAATCCTGAGGTTCTTGAACTGCTCAATGCATTTGGTCCTGATCAGTTGGCTAAGGTGCTTACCGCTCGTGTAGCTGTTAAGTCGGCAACTTGCTGGGGTGCTCCTATCACTATCACGAACAACGAGTTCGACATCAAGTTCCTCCGTCCTATCACTGTAGAGGGTGCTTCTGCTACATTCACTGATGCTACTGTATCAAGTGCTGATGTTAAGTTGACATTCAAGAACTGGAATGGCTACAACTTTACTGACACTAAGCGTCCTGAGGCTTCTAAGAGCTACTTCGCTTACTATGGTGTTAAGAAGATCAACCTCCTTACAAATTTGGCTACAACTAACCTCAATGGTGTTGAAAACCAGAAGTTGAGCGATGTGACAACTAAGATTAAGTTGGAATATCAGGCTCCGGCAGAGAGTCCTATCGTTGCTAACAAGTATGGTAAACTTACTTACTACAACAACGGTCTGACTGTAGGTGACTTCACAATTACTATCCCTGCTGAGATCACTTACGACTGGGGTGTACTGAAGACCAACGTTATCGTTAAGGTTAACAAGACACAGGTTGCAACAAAGACTGTTAAGAAGTAACAGTTTACAAACTTTTTCGTATTAAATATTTAATGACCGATGGCAGGCATGGCTGTGAAGCGCGTGTCTGCCTTTTTTATCAATATAAACATTAAGAGACAGCGTTAAGATGAAACACATTTTTAAAAGTCAATATGCTCTTGCAATAGCCGTTGCTATTGTGATGTTTGCTGCCGTCGGCTGTAAACAGAAAAAGCCTGCACCTACCAATGAGACTGGTTTCGAACTGTCAATGACCAATGCCGACTCAACAGCGGTAGTGCAGCTTGTAGACCAGTTCTTTGGCTATGCTGAGAACGAATGCTATACAGAGGCTGCTGCCATGCTTTTCAGTGCACAAACAGAGTCTGATTCGCTCTATCTTGAGCCGGAACCTCTTGACAACAGGCAATTGGATATTATGATTGGCAAACTGAAGGCGCTCAAGATAAAGAGTCATCATATTGACTACATCAAGTTTAATGAGACTTATCTCAATGAGGTGAAGTGTACGGTCTTTCTTTCGGAAGAGGTTGAGGGGCCTAATGCTATCCGCACCGTGTTCTATTTTAAGCCGGTCGACTATATGGGTGCTTGGAAACTGTGTGTGATGGATTCTCCTTCTGGCGACCATGGTGTTGTCGATCCAAGCAAGCGCGATTCGGTGACGAACTCTTATGAGGGAGAGATGCGTGAGAAGAACCTAAAGAAACTTGAGAGTAAGAAATAAAACAAACAAGTAAATAAGCCACTAAATATCTTAAAGTATGAAATCAATAAAGACATTTTTTGCAGCTTCATTGCTTGCAGTCGGCACAATGACTGCTGCAGCTCAGGCTACTTATACTGACCAGGAAGGCAACGACTATCAGTTTAAGAAGCACCTGTTCCTCGACCTCCAGGCTGGTGGACAGTATACACTCGGCGAAGGCAAGTTCGGAGATATGCTCTCGCCCAACTTCCAGATAGGCTTGGGCTATCAGTTCTCGCCCGCTTTCGCAATGCGTCTGCAGGCTAACGGACTTCAGAGCTGTGGCGGATGGTCGGGCTTCCGTGACAAGGTTGGCGACACACCTTTCACAGCCAAGTATAAGTTCAGCTATGTAGCTCCGGGTGTTGACTTTATGCTCAATCTCAGCAACCTCTTCTGTGGTTGGAATCCCAACCGCGTACTCAACGTTACAGCTTTTCTCGGTGCTGGTGTCAATGTGGCATACGGCAACGATGAGGTGCAGGATATCGCTGCCAATCTGCAGAATCTCAACAAGTACAATCTTGAGTATCTATGGGATGGCACTAAGGCGCGTCCGTTCGGTCGTGGCGGTGTAGACGTTTCTATACGTGTCAGCAAGAATGTAAGTATCATGCTCGAGGGCAATGCCAATGTTCTCACCGACAAGTACAACTCAAAGAAGGCAGGCAATTCCGACTGGTATTTCAATGCCTTGGCTGGTGTACGCATCAATCTTGGCAAGAGCCATACAAAGCGTCAGAAGCCACAGCCTGTTGAGGAAGCTCCAGCACCAGCTCCTGCTCCAGTACAGCAGTATGTAGCTCCTGTAGAGCAGCCTAAAGCTGAGCCGAAGGTAGAGGATATTCGTCGCGACGTATTCTTCATTATCAATTCTAAGACTATCCGTACTCAGGAGCAGCAGAAGATTCAAGAGATTGTCGACTTCCTACGCAACAATCCAGAGGCTAAGGTAGAGGTGACTGGCTATGCCGATGCCGGTACTGGCAACAATACTATCAACGACCGTCTTGCAAAGCAGCGGGCTCAGGCTGTGACAAAGGCTCTCATTGAGAAGTACGCTATCGCTAAGGAGCGTATTTCTACCTATTCAAAGGGTGCACGTGTTCAGCCGTTCGCTGAAAACAACAAGAACCGTGTTACTATCATGATAGCCAAGTAGTATGTATCGTTTATAGAACTTGTGAAGGTTATATATATAGTTTAAAATGTAGGTATAATGTAAAGGGGATGCACCAAGGCTTCAACGTCTTGATGCATCCCCCATCTTTGTGTTTTTCAAAAACAATCAATATTAACCTATAACCTAACTAAAACCTACTATGTGTAACCTAATAATCAATTCATTCTTAAAATGTTCTTACATTATGTATAATGCAATATGTGTACCAACAAAAAAATGCTGACATCCTGTCGTTGTTAATGACAGAATGTCAGCACTATACATATATGTCTATGCCGTTATAGCCGTAGTCTGCGCAATTACACCAGTGTGAGTGTGTACAGATATATTACAGCTGCCGGGATTGCCATAAGCGAAGAGTCGAAGCGGTCGAGCATTCCGCCGTGTCCGGGCAGGATGTTGCCAGAGTCCTTAATGCCTATGGTGCGCTTGAAGAGCGATTCTACAAGGTCGCCCCATGTTCCGAAGAACACTACGACAACGCCCATACCAATCCACTGTACTATATTGAGCGACACTTCAGCATTGCCTGCGTGCATGTCAGAATTCTCATACATGCCTATCAAGGCTGCAACTACTATCACCAGAATACCGCCGCCTATGCTTCCTTCCCAGCTCTTGCCAGGCGACACCCGTGGAAACAGCTTGTGCTTGCCGAAGAGCGAACCGCTCAGATAGGCACCCGTGTCGTTGGTCCAAAGGAATATGAACACGCTCAGCGGTAGCAGCGATGAGTATACCACTCCGTCGGCTGTGCCTCTGAATGCCAGTACGTTGAGCATCGAGAGGGGTAGGGCGATGTACATCTGCGAGAGCATTGTGTATGCCCAGTTGTTTATCGGGTTGGGCGCTTTGGTGTAAAGCTCCGATATGAACATATACACCACTGTCAGCAGATAAGGTATGAACACTGCCGAAGGCACTATGCCTGAGCAGAAACCCGCAATGCCGAAGAACAGATAAACGCCTGCCACGGTAGCGAGGAAGCGGTTTACCGTCACGTTCTCTATGTTGTTCACTATGCCTGTATACTCCCACACGGTCAGTCCAGTGACAAGTGCAAACAACAGTATCATTGCCTCGGGGCGCAGAAAGCATGTCACTACAGCTGCCACGAATATCACGCCGGTAATCGAGCGTACGATGAGGTTTTTCATTTTATCACTCATAGTCTGAAAGATGTTTTATGTTATTTACTCTTCTTTGTGCTTGGCTGCCTCATGTTCCTCCTGTGCCTTGCGTACTTCTTCGGGCATATCCTCAAGCTTTGGCAGGTTGTCCTCGATTATCTCTTCCGAGCGGCTCACCCATGGGCGTTTGCCGAATATGCGCTCCACGTCTTCAGCGAATATCACCTCGCGTGTCATAAGCAGTTCGGCAAGCTGGTTGTGTCCCTCGCTGTGCTCCTTGAGTATCTGCTTGGCGCGTGCATACTCGTCGTTGATCATCTTGAGTACTTCGTCGTCCATAATCTTTGCCGTTGTCTCCGAGTATGGACGCTGGAACTGATACTCCTGCTGGTTGTAATAGCAGATGTTGGGCAGTCGGTCGCTCATGCCGGCATAGGCTATCATGCCGTAAGCCGACTTGGTAGCGCGCTCCAGGTCGTTCATTGCTCCTGTAGATATATGTCCGGTGAAGAGTTCCTCGGCTGCACGTCCGCCCAGCAATGAGCACATCTCGTCGAGCATCTGCTCCTTGGTTGTAATCTGACGCTCCTCAGGCAGATACCATGCTGCACCCAGTGCACGTCCGCGTGGCACAATGCTTACCTTTACGAGCGGATTGGCATGCTCGCAGAACCATGACACTGTGGCGTGTCCGGCTTCATGAAGTGCAATGGTGCGCTTCTCGTCGTTGGTCATCACCTTTGTCTTCTTCTCCAGTCCGCCGATGATGCGGTCTACGGCATCGAGGAAGTCCTTCTTGCCTACGGTCTTCTTGTTGTGACGCGCAGCTATAAGGGCAGCCTCATTGCATACATTTGCTATGTCGGCACCCGAGAATCCCGGTGTCTGGCGTGAGAGGAAGTCTATGTCGACAGTATGGTCAATCTTCACCTTGCGCAGATGCACGTTGAATATCTCCTTGCGCTCGGTAAGGTCGGGCAGGTCAACGCTAATCTGACGGTCGAAACGTCCTGCTCGCAGCAAGGCTTTATCGAGCATGTCTACACGGTTGGTAGCTGCAAGTATTATTACACCGCTATTGGTGCCGAATCCGTCCATTTCGGTAAGCAAGGCGTTGAGCGTATTCTCGCGCTCGTCATTGCCTCCCATTGCCGGATTCTTGCTACGTGCACGACCTACGGCATCAATCTCGTCGATGAAGATGATACATGGAGCCTTCTCCTTGGCCTGACGGAACAGGTCGCGAACACGACTTGCACCTACACCTACAAACATTTCGACAAAGTCAGAACCGCTCATTGAGAAGAAAGGCACGCCAGCCTCGCCTGCTACAGCTTTTGCGAGCAGGGTCTTACCCGTTCCAGGAGGGCCTACGAGCAATGCGCCCTTAGGTATCTTACCGCCAAGGTCGGTGTATTTCTGAGGTTCCTTCAGGAAGTCGACTATCTCCTGCACCTCCTGCTTGGCACCAGCCTGACCAGCCACATCCTTGAATGTTATGCCCAGGTCGTTGCCCTTCTCGTACATCTGCGCCTTCGATTTGCCTACGTTGAAGATGCCGCCTCCGACACCTCCGCCTCCGCCGCTCATGCGACGCATTATAAACATCCATAGCAGTACGAAGAATACAATCGGACCGAAGGTGTAGAACAGTGATATGAGTCCGGAGTTGCTGTCCTTCTCATAGCTGTAGTCGGCTATCTTGCCGGTCTGCTGTGCTGCTGACAGATAGGTGTCAAGAGCATCGGCTGATCCATATGTTACACTCACGAAGGGGTCGCGTCCTACCTGCTGACCCGACTGTCCGAACACGTCGCGTATCTTCTCAGGCTTTACGTACATGCGCAGAGTGCCCTTGTCCTTGTTTATAACTACACTCTTGGCATAGCCCTTCTGCACGTAAATCTTGAACTTGGTGTATGTGGCTTCTTGACTTGCCGAAGGCCCGCCCATCAAGGCATTGCCTCCGTCGGAGAAGATCAGCACAGCCAGAAGCACGAGTATAATCGTGTAGACCCACGTCATATTGAATCGTGGCATCTTCGGCTGGTTGTCGCCCATGGGATTCTTTTTGTTGTCCATAATTGTTTGCTCTTAATCGAGGTTTGGCACGTTGGTGATGGCAGCATCCTGCCATAGATTTTCGAGATTATAGAAATCGCGTGCTTCAGGAATGAATATGTGTACGAGTACGTCGCCGTAGTCCATGGCTACCCAATAAGCCTGGGGCAGACCCTGTACGTGTATTGGCTTGTCGCCAGCCTCAATGCGTGCTGTCTCCTCTACGGAGTCGGCAATGGCTTCTACCTGCGACGGCGAATTGCCCTGGCAGATTACGAAGTAGTTGGCTATCGAGCCGTCCAATTCGCGCAAGTCGGCTATCGTTATGTCCTGTCCTTTTTTCTCTTGAATACCTTTGACAATGGCTTCTACAAGTTTGTTCTTAGTTTCCATTCAGATTTCTTTATTGTTTCTTTATTATATATAATAATGTGTGTATACAGCTTTGTTTGTATATTTTTCAGCTATGCAAAGGTACAGTGAATAATCTGAAAAACGGCTGAAAACCCTCAAAAACGCCTTTTTATTAGATTTTATTAAAAAAAAACTCGAAAAATGCTTGCATTTCATTTTTTATTCGTACCTTTGCACTCGCAATAAGGGAACGAGTTGCGCTGATATTGGGATATGGTGTAATGGTAACACTACAGATTCTGGTCCTGTCATTC
>OQVT01001223.1_pt1 | contig 15994 bp, 15 predicted proteins | sample 1691561 | NCBI WGS metagenome assembly OQVT01 (sample SAMN03418260, study PRJEB22391) | human gut metagenome | biome: human-gut; feature: organic feature; material: feces | host: Homo sapiens | place: Tanzania | collected 2013-01 | reverse complement strand
CCAGAAAAGGATATAAATCGAAAAAGCAAAACCGATAAAGAAGGTCGCAAATCCACTTACTATTCCGCCTACGAAGTCTACCGTTGACGAAAGAACCCCGGTCGCACCGGTAAGAACGGTTATAACCTTTTTGTAAAGCTCCTCATAATCGAAATTGATGTCCTTTGTGAGCTTTTCAATCTCCGGATTTTTCTCCGTGAATTCCGTTATAAAAGCCTGCGCCTGTTTTATAATAGCAGGAACCTGATCGGTCAGTTGTTTTGTGGTTTCGATAAGCTCCGGAACAATTACAAAGGTAGCAAGCCCCAAAATAGCTATGACAATAAGAAGCGACAGGATATATGATATCGCTCTTTTTCCTTTAAAGTCCGGCTTGTTTTTGAAAAGAGTTCCTTCAATTTTTTTCAGCGGTACATTGAAAACGAAGGCGATGCATCCTCCGAGAATAAACGGAAAAATAAGATCGATAAACTTTCCGATTATCGAAAAAATACCTTCTATTTTCTCAAATGCCACAAACATAAGAATTACACAAAAACACAGGATAAGAATTTTTTTCATGTTCTCCCTGTTAAGAAATTCTGTTGTATTCATTTCTTTTCCCCCAGTTTTTCTTTTTCTCTCCGCTTAATATTATCACACTTTCTTCATTAAAAAAAGCCTTATTGCAATGAGTTATATATTTTGATAAAATCTTTTCATGAAGATTTTTGAAAGGATGAGTTGTTTTGGGCAAAAGAGAAGATTACATATCCTGGGATGAATATTTTATGGGCATATCCATGCTCTCCGCAATGAGAAGCAAGGACCCTAACACGCAGGTCGGCGCATGCATTGTAAATGATAAGAACAAGATTCTGTCCGTAGGCTATAACGGATTCCCTGTTGGCTGTAATGATGATATTTTTCCGTGGAATCGCGACGGTGACGACGAATACGATACCAAATACCCCTACGTTTGTCACGCTGAGCTCAATGCTATTTTGAACAACTCCGGCAGAAATCTTGAGGGTGCGAAAATTTACGTTGCTCTTTTTCCCTGCAATGAATGTGCGAAAGCTATTATCCAGGCGGGAATCCGCACGGTGGTTTACGACAGTGACAAGTACGGGGGCAGCCCCTCCAACCGCGCCGCAAAGAGAATGTTTGATGCGGCAGGCGTGAGATATGTTCCCTACCACAGAACAGGCAGACAGATTACTATTGAGGTCTAGAAAGGCAAGGATGTTGAAAAGTGAGAAACCGTAGCAGAGTGGCAGTCATCCTGACAATAACCATCCTGGTGGGGGCGCTTACCGCGACAACCAATGATATAGTAGTCAGGGCTACCAGTACCAGAGAACAGATTAAGCAGGCGGAGCAGGAAAGAAACGAACTGAAGAACCAGTTGAATGAAACCAATGATAATTTGGAGGATTTGCGGGAGACCCACAGTTCCCTGAAAGGGGAATTGAACAATCTGAATGCCCAGTTATCGGAGGTCAGCGCCAATCTGGAGGATTTGGAACAGCAGATTGGGGTAAAAGAACAGGAGATTACTGCTACGCAGGAAGCGTTGGATGAGGCGAAGGAGACAGAACGCTGGCAGTATGCGTGCATGGTGGTCCGTGTCCGGGATATGTACGAACAGAACGACACCAGCTATGTGGCTGTCATCTTCTTTCTGGACGTGTTCCTGACGGCGCTGCTGACGGACGGATATCTGTTCAGCATCCTCATTGCCGTCACCGGCGTGCTGTGCGTGGACTATGTGTTCACCGAGCCGTACTGGGAGATCAGCTTCACGCTGGCGGGATTTCCGCTGACGTTTATCGTCATGATGTTCATTTCGGTGGTCACCGTCGATGCCTGTCTGGACAGCCTGCGGCAGGCGGGACTGGACAAGCCGGTATTACAATCCATTTCACGAAAAGTGCAATCGCATCTCGTGCACCGCGTGTGCGGCAAGACCGGCAGGCAAATCGGCATCGAGTATGTGATTTTTACCAATTCATACGGCATTTTGATGCAGTCAGACGGCGCGCAGGCGTGTATTGCCGCGCGCAGAGAAAAGGAGAGACAGATATGATTCAGTTTGTGGGAGCAGGCCCCGGCGCAGAGGATTTGATTACCGTGCGCGGCGCAAAGCTGCTGGAACAGGCGGATGTCGTTGTATATGCGGGCTCGCTGGTCAATCCGGCGCATTTGGCGCGCACCAAGCAGGGCTGTCAGATTTACGACAGCGCGTCTATGACGCTGGAGCAGGTCATGGACGTCATGATTCCGGCGGCGCAGGAAGGAAAGCTGGTGGTTCGCCTGCACACGGGCGACCCGTCCATTTACGGCGCGATTCGCGAGCAGATGGATGTGCTGGACGAGCAGGGCATTGCATACGATGTTTGTCCGGGCGTGTCCTCGTTCTGCGGCGCGGCGGCAGCCCTGCACGCGGAATATACGCTGCCGGACGTCAGCCAGACCGTCATTCTCAGCCGCATGGCGGGCAGAACACCGGTGCCGGAGCGCGAATCCATCCGCAAGCTGGCATCGCACGGCAGCACGATGGTGCTGTTTTTGTCGTCCGGTATGCTGGGCAAGCTGGCAGAAGAACTGATTGCGGGCGGCTATGCACCGGAGACACCGGCGGCGATTGTCTACAAGGCGACGTGGCCGGATCAGCGCGTGTTCCGCACGACGATTGCGGGACTGGAGCAGACCGCCAAGGACAACGGCATTTCCAAGACCGCCCTGATTACAGTCGGCGGCTTTTTGGGCGATACCTACGAGCGCTCCAAGCTGTATGACCCGAGCTTTGCGCACGGCTGCCGCGAGGCGAGCAAGTGAACATTCGCATCATCTCGTTTACCGACCGCGGGCACGGCGTCAGCCAAACGCTCGCGGCGGCGCTGTCTGCGCACACGGTGCAGCAGTATGCGAAGGCGGACGGCTTTTTGCCGTATGCGTCTGTGCGGGCGTTTGCCGAAGAAAGCATGGCGCAGGCGGATGCGGTGGTGTTTGTCGGCGCGGCGGGCATCGCCGTGCGGGCGATTGCGCCGTTTGTGCGCAGCAAGGACACCGACCCCGCCGTGCTCGTGATAGATGAGAATGGAAGCTTTGTCATTTCGCTGCTGTCCGGTCACATCGGCGGCGCGAATGCGTGGACGCGGCATCTGGCGGATGTTCTGCACGCGATTCCGGTCATCACAACGGCGACGGACGGGCGCGGCGTGTTCGCGGCGGACAGCTGGGCGGTGCAGCACGGCTGTGCCGTAAAAGACATTCGAGAGATTCAATATATATCCGGTGCGCTGCTGCGCGGAGAACAGGTAGGACTGCGCAGCGATTTCCCGATTGCCGGCGCACTGCCCGACGGGGTGCAGACGGATACAGCACACGACTGCGGCATCCTGCTTTCCGTGCGCGAGCCGGAACAGCTTCCGTTTGCGCACACGCTGCACGTGGTGCCGCGCGTGGTGCATGTCGGCGTGGGCTGTAAGAAACAAACCGACCCGTGCGCCCTGCGCACATGGACGGAGGGCATTTTGCGGGAGCTGCGCATTGTGCCGCAGGCGGTCGCCTCGGTCTCCTCGATTGACTTGAAGAAGGAGGAGGCGGCGGTGCTTGCGCTGGCGCAGGCGTGGCGCGTTCCCGTGCACTTTTACAGTGCGCAGCAGCTGGAGCAGGTGACGGGCGATTTCCCGCGGTCGGACTTTGTGCGCCGCATCACGGGCACAGACAACGTCTGTCAGCGCGCGGCGGCAAAGGCATCGGAAAACGGCAGCTGTCTGCTCGCCAAGACGGCGAAGGACGGCATGACCGTTTCGATTTATGCAAAAGAGTGGAGGGCAGAGTTTTGAGTATCTGCATGGCAGGAATTGACTGGAAAAGCGCCAATATGGACAAGCGCGAGGCATTTTCCTTTACCGGCAGTCAGGTCGAGCACCTGTGCCGAACCATCGCGCAGGCATCCGGTGCGGCGGGCTGCGTGCTGCTGTCCACCTGCAACCGGACAGAGCTGTATTTGAGCGGCGCGGGCGATTTGCAGCCGGATGCGCTGCTGTGTCAGGCGGCGCAGGCGGAGGGCGCGCAAGCGCTGTTTACCGTGCGCCGCGGACGCGATGCCGCACGGCATCTCATGCGGGTTTCGTGCGGTCTGTGCTCGCAGATTTTGGGTGAGGATCAGATTGTCTCGCAGGTCAAGCGCGCGTATGCGATGGCGCACGAGGCACACACCACGGACGCCGTGCTCAGCCAGCTGTTTCGTCTGGCGGCGACGGCGGGCAAAAAGAGCCGCACACAGGTGCGCCTGTCGGCGGCGCCGCTGTCGGTTGCCGGACAGGCGGTCGCGCTCATAGAACAAAAGCTGGGCAGCCTGCGCGGAACACGTGCTCTGGTCATTGGCAATGGCGAGATGGGACGGCTGGCGTCGTCGCTGCTCGCGGCGCGGGGATGTCAGGTGACGGTGACCCTGCGCTCATATCGGCATGGGCAGACCATCGTGCCTGCGGGCTGCCGCACCATTGCATATGACGAACGCATGTCGCTGGTGCCGCAGTGTGATATTCTGCTCAGTGCGACGACCAGCCCGCATTACACCGTGACCAAGAGCGATTTGGAGGGCATGGAGCAGATTCCCTATGTGGTCTGTGATTTGTCCATGCCGCGCGACATTGATCCGGACATTCGCAGCCTGTCCGGCGTCAGTACCTTTTTTGATATGGACAGCATGGGCGGACGCGATGCGCACGTCAATGCGGAGGACAGGCAGCAGGTGGAGGACATCATCGCGGAACAGATGCAGGAGCTGGAGCGGTGGGACGGCTACCGCCGCGCCCTGCCGCGCATGGAAGAGCTGCGGGCGCTGCTCTCCCAGCGCATCGCGGAGGACTACGCCCTCGAACAGCTGACGGCGGGAGAACAGGCGGAGACCGCGGAAAAAATGCAGGACGCGGCGCGTCTGGCGGCGGACAAAGCCGCCCAGTGGCTGCTCGCCGGTATGCAGAACCAGCTGGATGAGCGGGCACTGGAAGCCTGTCGAGAGGCAATTTTGCGCAAAGCACCGCAGCTGCGGGATAGGAGCATGATATGAAACTGTATGTAATTGGAATCGGCCCGGGCGGCGCGGATCAGATGACCCCGCGCGCCCGTCAGGCAATCGAACACAGCGATATAATCGCGGGATACACGACGTATATTGACCTCGTGCGCCCGCTCATCGGGGACAAGGAAATTTTGCAGACACCGATGAAAAAGGAAATAGACCGCTGCAAGCTGGCGCGCGATGCCGCGCTGACCGGCAAGACCGTGTCCATGATTTGCTCCGGTGACGCCGGTGTGTACGGCATGGCAGGTCTCATGTACGAGGTGTGCGAGCAGCATCCGGAGATTGACATTGAAGTGATTCCGGGCATCACCGCGGCGTGCGGCGGCGCAGCCGTGCTCGGCGCACCGCTCATTCATGATTTCGCGGTCATCAGCCTGAGCGATTTGCTGACGCCGTGGGAGAAAATCCAAAAGCGGCTGGATTTTGCGGCGCAGGCGGATTTTTGCATCTGTCTGTACAATCCGTCCAGCCATAAGCGCGCGGACTATCTGCAAAAGGCGTGTGACATCCTGCTCAAGAGCAAGTCTCCGGAGACGCCGTGCGGCACGGTGCGCAACATCGGCCGTGACGGCGAGTGCGGCGAGATTTACACGCTGGCGCAGCTGCGCGACACCAAGGTGGACATGTTCACGACGGTATTTATCGGCAACAGCCAGACCCGCGTGATAAACGGCAAGCTCGTGACGCCGAGAGGATATGAGAACAAATGAGACGGGTGATTTTTTCCGGCACCAGTGAGGGCAAGACGCTGTGCCGGCAGCTGTCGCAGGCGGGGTTGCAGGCGGAGGTCTGTGTCGCGACAGAATACGGAAAAGAGGTCATGCCGGAGCTGAATGGCATCACGGTGCACACCGGACGCATGACGACGCAGCAAATGACGGAATTTTTGCGCGGCGCGCAGGTTGTCATTGACGCGACGCACCCGTATGCCGTGGAAGTGAGCAAAAACATCCGCGCGGCGTGTGAACAGGTATCGTGCCGATACATTCGGCTGCTGCGCCCCAAGACGCAGGCGGAGGGCGCCGTGCATGTGCCGTCCGCCGAGGCGGCGGCGCGGTATTTGTCTCAGACCGAGGGCGCCGTGCTGCTGACCGTCGGCAGCAAAGAGCTGGCGTGCTTTACGGCGGTGGAAAATTATCAGCAGCGCCTGTGGCCGCGCGTGCTGCCCGCGGCGAAATCACTGGAAATCTGTCAGCAGCTGGGCTTTCCGGCGGCGCATTTGATTTTGATGCAGGGGCCGTTTTCCGAGGAAATGAACACGGCGCTGATTCATGCCAGTGATGCCAAATGGCTGGTGACCAAGGACACCGGCGCGGCGGGCGGCCTGCCGGAGAAGCTGGCGGCGGCGAAGCGATGCGGCTGCCGCGTGCTGCTCATCGACCGCCCGCAGGAGGACGGCATGACACCGGACGCCGTGCGCGATTTGCTGCTCGGCGAGAAGCCGCCGCGGTTTCCGCTGTTTGTCGATTTGACGGATAAGACCTGTGTTGTCGTGGGCTGCGGAGCAATCGGCGCGCACCGCGCCGAGGTTCTGCTGCGATACGGCGCGCGCGTCATCGTTGTCGCACCGGAGGGCGAAGCACCGGCGGGCGCGCAGCACATCAGACGGGCGTTTGAGCCGCAGGACATTCGCGGGGCATTTCTGGTCACCGCCGCGACCGACAATCACGCGCTCAATCATGAGATTTACGAGCTGTGCCAGCGGGAGCGCATTTTTATCAGCACGGCGGACGACAGAACCGCCTGTTCGTTTTTCTTTCCCGCCGTGCGCACGGGAAACGGGCTGTCCGTCGGCTTGGTGTCTGACGGCAGCGACCACAAAAAGACCGCGCGCACCGCAAAAAAAATAGAAGCCATACTCAAGGAGGAACAGGAATGAGCCGAATCATTCGCGTGGGCAGTCGGGAATCCAAGCTCGCTGTCATACAAAGTGAACTGGTCATAGAGGCCATGCGCGCCTGTGACCCCTCGATACAGATAGAACTGGTCACGATGAAGACCACGGGAGATAAAATTTTAGACCGGACGCTGGACAAGGTCGGCGGAAAGGGTCTGTTTGTCAAGGAGCTGGATCGCGCCCTGCTGGCGGGAGAGGTGGACCTCACCGTGCATTCCATGAAGGATTTGCCGGCGCAGCTGCATCCGGATTTGCCGCTGGCTGCGGTATCCGGCCGCGAGACGCCGTATGACGTCTTGGTGCTGCCGGAGGGCTGCACGCAGTGGGATCAGACCAAGCCGGTGGGCTGTGCGTCCGCGCGGCGCACCGTGCAGCTGCATGCGCTGTATCCCCATATCGACATCAAGCCGGTGCGCGGCAACATTCAGACGCGCCTGCGCAAGCTGGACAGCGGCGAATACGGCGCACTGGTGCTCGCACAGGCAGGTCTGCACCGGCTGGGACTGGATGACCGCATTTACCGCGTGTTCACACCGGAAGAATTGCTTCCGTCCGCCTGTCAGGGCGTGCTCGCCGTGCAGACGAGAAAGGGCTTTGACACGGCGTGTCTCAAAGGCTTCCACGATGCGGACGCTTGGGACTGCGCCATGGCGGAGCGCGCGTTTATCCGCGCACTGGACGGCGGCTGTTCGTCTCCGGTCGCTGCCTTTGCGCAGCTTATTGACGCGGACACGATGCGCCTGACGGGACTGTATGTGTCGGAGGACAGAACGCATTCCGCGCGCGAAACCATCACCTGTCCGAGAGAGCAGGCGCAAGCACGTGCCGCACAGCTGGCACAACAGATGAAAGGAAGCAAGCATGGGTAAGGTAACACTGGTCGGTGCAGGGCCGGGAGATCCGGGACTGCTCACCGTCAAGGGCAGACAGGCGATTTTGGACGCCGAAGTGGTGGTCTATGACCGGCTGGTAGGGCCGGAGATTCTCGCGCTGATGCCGGACTCCGCCGAACAAATAGATGTCGGCAAAAAGAGCAATTGTCATCCGGTGCCGCAGTGGCGCATCAATGAGATTTTGCTGGAAAAGGCACAGGAGGGCAAACGCGTCGTGCGCCTCAAGGGCGGCGACTGCTTTTTGTTCGGCCGCGGCGGCGAGGAATTGGAGCTGCTCGAACAGCACAACATTCCGTTTGAGGTCGTGCCCGGCGTGACCAGCGCGCTGTCCGTACCGGCATACGCGGGCATTCCGGTGACGCATCGGGATTTCACCTCGTCCGTGCACATCATCACCGGACACGCCAAGCAAAACGGACAGCTCAATCTGGATTTTGAAGCGCTCGTGCGCCATCGCGGCACGCTGGTGTTTTTGATGAGCGTCAGCAGCACGCCGATGATTTTGTCCGGTCTGATGCAGGCGGGCATGGCGGAGGATATGCCCGCGGCGATGATTGAGCGCGGCACGCTGCCAAATCAGCGCAAGCTGGTGGCGACTGTCGGCACGCTGACCCGCCGTATGCAGGAGGAACACATCACCAGTCCGGCGATTTTGATTGTCGGCGCGGTGTGTGCGCTGTCGGATTCGTTTGACTGGTTCAGCCGCACGCCGCTGCACGGCGTCACGGTTGCCGTCACCCGCCCGAAAAACCGCGCGGGCACGCTGACCGACAAGCTGCGCGCGCTCGGCGCACACGTGATTTCCTATCCGTGCATCGAGACCAAGACCATCTGGCCGAATATGCCGGTTGTCGAAGCACTCGCGTCCATCGACCAGTACAGCTGGCTCGTGCTCACCAGCCCGACCGGCGTGGAAACGCTGATTCAGCTGCTGGATGCGGCGGACATGGATATGCGCAATCTCGCGCACATGAAGCTCGCGGTTATCGGCTCGGCAACCGCGAAAGCGCTCAAGGCGCACGGTCTGCGCGCGGACTATATACCGGCGATTTACGATTCCGTGCATCTCGCGGAGGGATTGGTGCGTCTGGTCGGTGAGGGAGACCGCGTGCTGCTGCTGCGCGCCGCGCAGGGCTCTGCGGAGCTGCCGGTGCAGCTGGGCGAGGCGTGCATCCCGTTTGACGATGTGCCGATTTACGAAACGCTGTATCACAACGAAAACAGTGCGGACATGGCGCAGGCTCTGTCCGCAGGAGAAATAGATTATGTCACGTTCACCAGTGCGTCCACGGTCAGGGGCTTTGTCAGCAGCCTGCCGGAGGGAACCGATGTTTCCGGCTTCCGCGCGCTGTGCATCGGAGCGATGACGGAACAGGCGGCAAAATCCGCCGGTATGCAAACCATCACAGCAAACAGCGCCACCATTGACGCCATGCTGTCTCGACTTTTGGAGGAACAACAACTATGAATTTAATCAATCGTCCGCGCAGACTGCGCACCAGCCCAACCCTTCGCTCGATGATGCGCGAAACCCGCATGTCCCCGTCCAGCCTGATTTACCCGATTTTTGCGATTGAGGGCGAGAACATCAAAAACCCGATTGCATCGCTGCCGGGTCAGTTCCAGTGGTCTCCCGACCGCATCTGTGAGGCCATCGAGGAGTGCATCCAAGCGGGCGTGGAAAAGGTCATGCTGTTCGGCCTGCCGGCGCACAAGGACGAAATCGGTTCCGGTGCATGGGCGGAAAACGGCATTGTACAGCAGGCAATCCGCGCCATCAAGGCGAAGTATCCGGATTTTTATGTGATTACCGACGTGTGCATGTGTGAGTACACCTCGCACGGCCACTGCGGCATTCTGTGCGACCACTATGTGGACAACGACAAGACGCTGGAGTGTCTGGCAAAGATTGCGCTGTCGCACGCACAGGCGGGCGCGGACATGGTTGCGCCGTCCGATATGATGGACGGCCGTGTCGCTGCGATTCGCAAGATTCTCGATGACAACGGCTTTATCAACATCCCGATTATGGCGTATTCCGCAAAATATGCCTCGGCATTTTACGGCCCGTTCCGCGATGCCGCAGGCTCGGCACCGTCGTTCGGTGACAGAAAGTCGTATCAGATGGACCCGCACAACAGCCGCGAGGCCATGCTGGAGTGCCAGCTGGATGTGCAGGAGGGCGCGGACATCCTCATGGTCAAGCCGGCACTCAGCTATCTGGACGTCATCGTCAAGGCAAAGGAGCGCTTTGATTTGCCGCTCGCTGCGTATTCGGTCAGCGGTGAGTACGCCATGATTAAGGCGGCAGCGGCGGCGGATCTCGTCGACGAGTACCGCATTATGTGTGAGTCTGCGCTGAGCATTTACCGCGCAGGCGCAGAAATTTTGATTACCTACTATGCCAAGGAACTGGCACAGGCGATGAAGAAGGGAGACATTGGCTGATGGATACCTCGGAAAAGCTGTTTGAACAGGCACAAAAGGTGATGCCGGGCGGCGTAAACAGTCCGGTGCGCGCCTATCGCGCGGTCGGCATGACGCCGCGCTTTATCCAGTCCGCAAAGGGCGCCTATATCACGGACGTGGACGGCGTACAGTACATTGATTATGTCGGCTCTTGGGGCCCGATGATTTTGGGACACGCCAATCCGCAGGTGCTGCGCGCAGTCGAGCAGACCATGAAAAACGGTCTGAGCTTTGGCGCACCGACCGAGCGCGAGACGGATTTGGCAAATCTGGTCGTGTCCATGGTGCCGCATATCGAGATGGTTCGCATGGTCAACTCCGGCACGGAGGCGGTCATGAGCGCGGTGCGTGTCGCACGCGGCGCAACCGGAAAGGATAAAATCATCAAGTTTGAGGGCTGCTATCACGGCCATTCGGATGCCATGCTCGTCAAAGCAGGCTCCGGTGCGCTGACCGGCGGCAGACCGGATTCCGCCGGTGTTCCGGCGGCGGTGGCAGGCGATACGCTGACGGCGACATACAACGATTTGGACAGCGTGGAGCGTCTGCTGCAAGCCAACAAGGAACAGGTGGCGGCAGTGATTGTCGAGCCGGTCGCAGCGAATATGGGCGTTGTGCCGCCGGCACAGGGCTTCCTGGAAGGTCTGCGCGCGCTGTGTGACGAATATCATGCGCTGCTGATTTTTGACGAGGTCATTACGGGCTTCCGTCTGGCGCGCGGCGGCGCACAGGAATATTTTGGCGTCAAGGCGGATCTTGTGACGTTTGGCAAGATTATCGGCGGCGGTATGCCGGTCGGCGCCTTCGCGGGCAGCCGCGCGCTGATGGAGCAGGTCGCTCCGACCGGCCCGATTTATCAGGCAGGTACGCTGTCCGGCAATCCGGTGGCAATGGCGGCGGGCATCACCCAGCTGACTTACCTCAACGACCATCCGGAGGTCTATACGAAAATTGAAGCAAACACGACTTGGCTGGCGAATCAGCTGCGCGCGCTGGAGGACAAGTACCATGCGGGCACGACGGTCAACCAGATCGGCTCGCTGCTCAGCGTGTTCTTTACCGAGCAGCCGGTGACCAATTTTGCGGGCGCAAAGTCCAGCGATGTCACGCGCTATGCGGAGTATTTCCGCCATATGCTGGCGCAGAAGATTTATCTGGCTCCGGCACAGTTTGAGGCGATGTTTGTCGGCAACGCACACACGCAGGCGGATTTGGACGCGACGGCAGCGGCTGCGGAACAGACGCTGGCTGCAATGACAAAGGCATGAACACGTATGTTTTGATTGGCGCAGGCATGGGCACCGAAGCCATGCTGACCCAGCAGGCGCGGCAGGCGATACAGCGCGCGGATCGTGTGCTGTCCACCGGAAGATTGGCGGACGGTCTGACGTCCGTGCGGGCGGACGTGCAGACGCTGACGTTTTCTCAGCTCGCGCAGCGGGCGCAGGACAGCACGGGAACCGTTGCGATTTTGCTCAGCGGCGACACCGGCTTTTACAGCGCGGCGAAGTTGCTGACGCAAAAGCTGTGCGGCAGCGGCACGGTGGAAGTGATGCCCGGCATCAGCAGCATCCAGCTGTTTTGCGCGCGGTTTCACACCTCATATGATGATGCCGTCCTGCTCAGCCTGCACGGGCGCTCGGGCGCGCTGCTGGCGCCTGTCAGCTACAACCGGAAGGTCATCCTGCTCACAGGCGGCGAAAACAAGGCGCATGTGCTGTGTCAGCGCCTTGCCGATGCGGGTCTGACGCATATCACGGTGCACATTGCGGAAAATCTCGGCGCAGAGACCGAACGATTGGTTTCCGGCACGCCGGAGCAGCTGGCGCGCGAGACATTTGGCGATTTGTGCGTGATGATGACGCAAAACGACCGCCCGACCGACAGCAGCCGCGCCCTGCGCGACAGCGATTTCGTGCGCGGCGAGGTGCCAATGACCAAGCAGGAGGTGCGCTGGCTGGCTGCCAGTCTGCTGTCCGTCAAACCGGATGAGACCGTGTATGACATCGGCGCGGGCACCGGCTCCGTCACGATGGAGCTGGCGCGGCACGCCGTGCGCGGCATGGTCTATGCCGTGGAGTGCAAACCGGAAGCCGTCCAGCTGCTGCACCGCAACCGCACACACACCGGCTGCTACAACACGCAGGTGATACAGGCGATGGCGCCGGACGGCTTGGAACAGCTTCCGCCGCCCGACTGCGCGTTTATCGGCGGCAGCCGCGGCAACATGGCGGAGATTGTGTGCGCGCTCAAGCGCAAAAATCCCCATGTCCGCGTGCTCATCACGGCGATTGCACTGGAAAGCCTGCATGAGGCGATAGACGCGCTGGAGCGTAACGGCTTTGCCGTGGAAATCTCCTGCGTCAATGTCTCGCGGGCGAAGAAGGTCGCGCGCTATCACATGATGACGGCGCAAAATCCGGTGTATCTGATCGGAGGCAATCTGTGAGCGCGCGTGCGCCGCGGCTGGTCATCGGCGGCACGGGAAGCGGCTGCGGCAAGACGACAATCACCTGTGCGCTGTTACAGGCGTTTGTGGAACAGGGACTGGATACGGCGGCATTCAAATGTGGACCGGATTACATCGACCCGATGTTCCACAGCAGGATTATCGGCACGCGCTCGCGCAATCTGGACGCGTTTTTGTGCGGGCGGGAACAAGTGCCTGCCCTGCTGCAACGCAGCGCGGGGCGCGATATTTCCGTGATAGAAGGCGTCATGGGCTACTATGACGGGCTTGCCGGCACGAGCAGCGAAAATTCGACGGCGGACATCGCGCGGCTCACGCAGTCCCCGACCGTGCTCGTTGTCTCCGCCAAGGGCATGTCGCTGACGCTGGCGGCACTGCTGCGCGGCTTTTTGCAATTTGAACAAAACACCATCCGCGGCGTGATTTTGAACGGCATTTCGCCGCGCATGACCGATTACTATGCGGGCATTGTCGAGCAAAACACCGGTCTGCCCGTGTTCGGCGCAATGCCGACCGATGCAGCCTGTGCGGTGGAGAGCCGCCATTTGGGACTGGTCACGGCGGGCGAAATCCAAAATCTCAAACAGAAAATGCAGGCGCTCGCGCAGCACGCGCGCGACGGCTTACAGCTGGATGCGCTGCTCGCCCTCGCCCGCACGGCACCGGAGCTGCAAGAGCAGCTGCCGCCGGTGCCAATTTGCGGGACGGGGCTGCGCATCGGTGTGGCGCGCGATGAGGCGTTTTGCTTTGACTACGCGGACAGCCTCGACGTGCTGACGCGCATGGGCGCCCAGCTCGTGCCGTTTTCTCCGCTGCACGATGCGCATTTGCCGGACAATCTGGACGGATTGTATCTGTGCGGCGGCTATCCGGAGCTGTACGCACAGCAGCTGGGCGATAACCGCACAATGCTGGCGCAGCTTCGCGCGGCGATTGCGGGCGGCATGCCGACCATTGCCGAGTGCGGCGGCTTTTTGCTGCTGCACAAGATGCTCACCGGCGTGCCGATGGCGGACATCTGCGGCGGCACGGCGCAGATGGGCAGCAGACTGAAGCAGTTCGGCTATATCACGCTGACGGCAAACAGCGATTCGCTGCTGTGCAGACAGGGCGAGACCCTGACCGCACATGAATTTCACTACGCACAGAGCACACAGCCGGGCGCGGATTTTTCCGCGCAAAAGCCGCTGCGCACGCGCGGCTGGCAGTGCGTCCATGCGTCTGACACGCTGCACGCGGGCTATCCGCACATACATTTTGCGGGCAATGTTCCGGCGGCGCAGCGCTTTTTACACAGGTGTCAAACCTATCATCAGGAGGCGAAACGATGACACTGGAACAGGTACTCGAACGCATTCCGCCGCTGGATGCGGAAGCGATGGCGCAGGCGAAGCAGCATTGGGATGCCCTCGCCAAGCCGCTGCACGGACTGGGTGATTTGGAGGACGTCCTCATCCGGATTGCGGGCATTTGCCGCACGCCGCACATCGATCTGCGCAACAAGGCAGTGGTTGTCATGTGCGCAGACAACGGCGTTGTAGCAGAGGGGATTTCTCAGTCGGGACAGGATGTCACCCAGATTATCACAGAAAACTTGGGCAAGGGCACGTCCACCGTGTGCCATATGGCACGCGCCGCCGGTGCGGACGTCATTCCGGTGGATATCGGCGTGGCGAGCGACATTCACGGCAGCGGCGTTGTGCCCCGCAAGATTGCCCGCGGCACGCACAATTTTGCCAAACAGCCGGCGATGTCGCGCGACCAAGCCGTGCAGGCGATTGGCGTCGGCATTGAGACCGCCCTGCTGTGCAAGCAGCACGGCTATGACGTCGTTGCGACCGGCGAAATGGGCATCGGCAACACGACCTCGACGGCGGCTGTCACCGCGGCGCTGCTGCATGCGCCGGTAGAATTGGTGACCGGACGCGGCTCGGGACTGACCTCGGAAGGTCTCCGGCGCAAAATTCAGGTGGTCACACGCGCATTGGAGCAATGGCAGCCGAATCAGCACGACCCGATTGACATTCTGAGCAAGGTCGGCGGCTATGATTTGTGCGGCCTGACCGGTCTGTTTTTGGGCGGCGCGCTGTGCGGCTTGCCGATGATTATAGACGGCGTGATTTCCTCTGCGGCGGCGCTGTGCGCCGTGCGGCTGTGTCCGACCGTGCGCGGCTATCTCATCGCCTCGCATCACACGGCGGAACCGGCGGGCGTGCTGCTCGAGCAGGCGCTGGACGTCAAGCCGATGATTGACGCGCACATGGCGCTGGGCGAGGGCACCGGTGCGGTGCTGCTGTTCGGCATGCTGGACGCGGCGGCTTCGCTGTACACCAATGGCAATACGTTCGATGACAGCAACATCGAAGCGTATCAGCCGCTTTCCTGAGCCGATGCTGGTACTGGTAACGGGAGGCGCCGCCAGCGGAAAATCCGAGCTGGCGGAACGCATTGTCTGCGAATTGGCGAAGGGAAAGCCGATGCTGTATGTGGCGGCGATGGAAACAGAGGGCGAAGAAGCGCAAAAGCGCATTGCCCGCCATCGCGCCCTGCGCGCGGGAAAAGGATTTACAACACTGGAGCACGCCAAGCGGTTTGACACGATGACGGTGCCGGACGGCTACGCCGCCGCGCTGTTTGAGTGCATGAGCAATGCGCTGGCGAATGAGATGTTTTCACCGGACGGCGCGGGAGAGCGCTGGGAGCAAAGCATTGTTTCGGGCATTCGTGCGCTGCGGGCATCGTGTGAACACGTGGTTGTCGTCAGCAATGATATTTTCACGGACGGCGTGACGTATGACGCATGGACCATGCGCTATCTGCACGCGCTCGGGCACATGAACCAGCTTCTCGCCGCACAGGCGGACTGGGTCATAGAGAGCGTGTGCGGCATTCCAATTGTACACAAAAAGAGGGAAAACATATGATAGGAGAGTTGTTTGGCGGTTTGCTGGTGGCGTTTGGACTGTATTCCGCGCTGCCGCTGCCCCAAATCGAATGGAAACGCAGCACCATGCGGTATGCGCTGGGCTTTCTGCCGCTCATCGGCGTGCTGGTCGGCGCGTGCGAGTACGGCTGGCTGCTGCTGGCGGGAAAGCTGGCGGTATCCGGTCTGCTGTATGCGGCGGGCGCGGTGTTGATTCCGGTTGTGATTACCGGCGGCATTCATCTGGACGGCTTTGTGGACA